>ERZ777011.2354-NODE-2354-length-15393-cov-53.770896_pt1 | contig 15393 bp, 11 predicted proteins | sample MGYA00374964_ERZ777011 | MGnify/ENA primary metagenome ERZ777011 (study PRJEB29310, sample SAMD00008975) | mouse gut metagenome | study: EMG produced TPA metagenomics assembly of the Metagenome analysis of fecal microbiota from mouse which was promoted...
GCTGCTAAATCGGCTCCCGAATATTAACATTCATTATTAAACACCCTCTAAGATTTCCACCGGTGAGTAATTGTAAATGAGTCTTAAACTTAGGGGAGCTTTTGATAATAGCTGTTTCTAATTCATTCCAAATTTTGTTGGACTCATGAATATATTTGTAATTAGCAATAAAATTCTGCAATTTAGCGTATGCTTCGGATTCTAATATTATACTTGAAACATCACGTGATAAGTTGCTGCTTTTTTGCAATGAGAGTAGTTTTTCTCGTAGTTGTTCTGCTAAATCAGTGGGAGTCTCATTTTCCACGAAATTACATTTGTCAATGGATTGCTGTAATCGATTCAAGTCGTCATTGCTTCATGTAATTTAAGTTGATATTTTGTGATTCTAATCTTTAGATATAGAGTTACCAGACAAAGTATCAGAACGATTATTATAATACTTGCTATCATTTTTTGCAAATCATTTTTTACTTTTTCCGCTTTAAGCCTTTCACGTTCATGTAGTTGGTAGTTATATAATGAATTTTGTAGTAAAGCTTCATTGACTTCATTTTGATCGAAAGAATGATTTAATACGTCTCTATATTATAATATGTAATTTCGCAGGGAATCAGTTGGTACTTTTGGGGTTATCTTTGACGATAACAATGTTTGATAACCTATAGCCTTATTATACTCCGAATCGTTATTTATTAATTCATTGGAGTAAATATATGCAGAGTCAATAATGTTTGCATCACGATAAATTAAACAAGCATACGCTAACGCTGAATTTCGTAATAATGAATCAATATTTTTTAATGCGGGTCGAATATAAAATAATGCAGAATCAATATCTCCTTTGCGTAATTTAGCAGCTGCTATATACATCTCTTGTGTTCCTTTATCGATAGGGGAGATTTGTGTAGCTAATTGTAGGGCTTGTTTGAATTCAGATTCTGCGGCATCATTATTTCCCATGTGTAGGTAAATAGATCCTAATAATTGTGTATCGTGCATCATGTTAGTTGAATCATTGAGTATTGAATCAATCCGCAGCGATTCCTTAATGTAAGGTATAGCTTGTTGATACAATCTAATAGAATTCAACAAAGAGGTGGTTTGGCTGAGGACATGACTACGAAGTCTTAGATGTTTGGTGTCTTCCGGCAGAAGGTCGAGAGCATTTTGATAATATTTGAGAGCTGTAGGGTAATCGCCCATATCATTATATACTCTTCCCCCATAATAAATTGCTTCAGGATACAATCTGTCATCACGATGCTTTGAATAATAGTCTATCACACTAAGTATCAAGCTGTCGGATGTATGGGTTATATAAGCTTTATCCTTTGCTTTTATTGTAAGAAAATCGTAATAATGCCTGTCAGCCTCCGAAAGACTTACAGGGTTAATGCTGTCTAATCGGGCTAATGCTTCCTTTGGCGATTCAGACACAATTTCAGCCACTTCAACCAGTCGTATGTCATGGTTCCTGCCGGCACAACCACTCAACAGGAATATTGATATAATCAGCGTTAAGGTGAAATACGTGCGATTCATTGTCCCGGTTCGTGGCGGAGGTTATAGTTGTTGCGGAGTGATTCGAAGGTTGTGGGGAGTTGTGGGGTGCGATTTACAGCTTTTAAAGCTTGTGTGTCGGCAAGGATATCATAGTCAAGCATTTCGGGAGTGATACTTTCAGGCACAGGGTTTAGGCGGATGTCAAGAGCGGGGAGTGTGATGCCTGACGATGCCAAATGATCGGCAAGTGCGCCAAGTGTCATCTGCGTAGCCCTGACTTTACCCTCATACGAGTATCCGGCGATATGCGGAGTGGCTATGAGTGCGTTTTCGAGAAGATCACAGTCTATTTCCGGTTCCCCCTCCCAGCAGTCGATTGCCACAGCCGATAGAGTCCCGTTAACTAATGCCGCTTTGACAGCCTGAGTGTCGATGACACCACCGCGGGCTGAGTTTATAAGCAGTGGCTTACGGGCCACCTTACGTAAAAATTCCGAACCGATCAGATGATATGTAGGGTGTTCTCCAGCTTTTACCATAGGTGTGTGAACAGTGATTACGTCACACTCGGCAGCTATCACATCAAGCGGAGTGTTGATAGCCGAGTCGCCGAATTTTGGCGGGTCGTTGAGCAGCACCTTCATTCCCAATGATTCAGCCCATTTTTTAACGAGCGAACCCACATTACCGACACCGATAATACCGATAGTCTTGTCAGAGAATTTCTCGCCCGGTTTCAATATGGTTTTCGCGGCTGAAAGGACATATTGAGCCACCCCCGGAGCGTTACATCCCGGAGCGTTGGCTACGGTGATACCTTTTTCCTTGCAATAGCCGAGATCGATATGGTCGGTGCCTATTGTGGCGGTGCCAATGAACGAGCAACGGGATCCGTCGAGCAGTCGGCTGTCGCAGCGAGTGCGGGTGCGGGTCAGGAGTATGTCTGCGTCACGCATCACCTCGGGAGTTATAGCGTCACCTTTCAGATACACTATTTCACCAAGCCCTTCAAGAGGCTTTTGGATAAACGGGATATTCTTGTCTACGACTATTTTCATGAGAACAATGACCAAAAATAGAGTCCTAAATATACAGCCATGAATGAAAGCACAAATATATAGCCGCGCCTCATGGCGGTGAAGCGGAAGAAGTGCCCTACCTGAAATGCCACGCAGGCATTGAGCAGGGTGACATAAAATGGCAGGTTAGTGAAATTGACTATTGCAAACACACCTGTGGATATTGAAATCAAGGTCAGGAAGCCGTTGTAGGCTCTTGCCTGAGCATTGAAGCCTATGATTTTTATGAGATTCGCCATCCCGACGAGCAAGCCGATGGATAAAGTGAACGCCACAGTAGCCAGAAAAGGCAATCCGCCGGGCGCGTCCAGAAGCATTGCGGGGGAGGTGAAATATATCGCCGGCATGGAAGGGAGGGGCGCAAATCCTGCTCCCCAGATGATCCATCCGGGAGTTATAAGTCCCAAGAATGCGGCTATCAGTTTCTTGAACCTGAATATTCTCATTTGTCCCACGCCGATAAGAAACACCGGCACGTATAGGAGAAACGAGTATTGAAACAGGGCACCGGCGCCAAGCAGGAAAAACGCCAAGAACACACGCCGTGAACTGGGGCGCACACTGTAGATGGAGAAGAATATCCACATTGACATGATGACCAATATGGCGAGCAGTGCCGAACCCGACAATCGCCCTGCCACAATGGGTGTCGAGGCGGTTATGAACACAAAAAATGCCACGAAAAATACCGACATGGTGCGCAGCAGGTTCACGCTGCGGTTTATGGCTATCATAAGTATTCCCAACCCTGTTATCAGGGCGATGTTGACCCACATGGAGATCCATGAGTCACTTATCCAGTTGGCAGGCGGGGGAAACACGACCGACATGTCGCTTTTAATAGGCGGGATGTCACCTATCAGCCATGCCTGTACGGTCATAAACACCGAGGCGATGACTATAAGAATAGCCATCCCTCGGGAACGTATTATGCGTGTTAAATTTAACTCTTTACGGGTCATGAGTGTGTGTTTGTTGATGACCTCGGCATCACATCAGTTCCTTAAGATCGGCTCCTATGTCACGGCGGAAATATTTGCCGTCAAAATCCACTGTGTTGGCTGCCGCATAACTGTTGGCAAGCGCTTGGCCTATAGTGTCTCCGTATGCGCTACAAGCTATCACTCGTCCGCCGGAGGTGAGCAGTTCGCCGTTTTCTCCAAGCTTGGTGCCTGCGTGGAACAGTATGGCATCCTTCACATCTTCTGTGCCTGTTATGACTTTACCCTTGGAGTAGCTTCCGGGATAACCGCCGGAAACCACCATCACAGTGGTGGCATAACGGGGATCCTCCACAAGAGGCATGGTGGAAAGATTGCCCATGGCAGCGGCTTCAAGGAGCGGGAGTAGGTCGGAAGCGATGCGCAGCATCACCACTTCGGTTTCGGGGTCGCCCATGCGCACATTGTATTCAATCACCATAGGTTCGCCGTCAACATTTATAAGTCCGAGGAATATGAAGCCGCGGTAAGTGATACCTTCCTCCACAAGTCCGTTGACAGTGGGGAGGATGATGCGTTCCTCCACCTTTTTCATGAATTCCTTGTCGGCGAACACCACGGGGCTGACTGCGCCCATGCCGCCGGTGTTTGGTCCGGTGTCACCTTCGCCGATTCGTTTGTAGTCCTTAGCCACGGGGAGTATTCTGTAACCGCCGTTTCCGTCGGTAAGCACGAACACTGAACATTCTATGCCGCTCAGGAACTCCTCGATAACCACAGTGGCAGATGATTTGCCGAACATTCCGCCGAGCATCTCTTTGAGTGAGTCTTTGGCTTCCTGAAGCGAGTCGATGATCAACACACCCTTACCGGCGGCAAGTCCGTCGGCTTTCAGCACGTAGGGAGCTTTAAGCTGCTCAAGGAAAGCATATCCTTCCTCAAGGTTGTCGGCTGTGAAGCTGCGGTAGCGGGCTGTAGGGATGGAATGGCGCACCATGAATTGCTTTGCGAAATCCTTGCTCCCTTCGAGAGCCGCTCCGGCTTTTGAAGGTCCCACAATGAGGGGTGCGCCCTCACGTCCTTCAAAGTAGTCATATATGCCGGCAACAAGCGGGTCCTCATTGCCTACCACAATCATATCGATGGCGTTATCGATGGCGAATTTCTCAATGGCGGGGAAATCGAGCGGCGAAATTGCCACATTGGTTCCGTAGGCTCCTGTGCCTCCGTTGCCGGGAGCGATAAAGAGTTTTTCCATGCGAGGGCTTTGTGCCATCTTCCATGCGAGGGCACATTCGCGACCTCCTGAGCCGAGGAGAAGCACATTGAGTTTCGAAGTCTGCTCCTGCAAGGTCTCACCGGCATTAAACGGGCTCTTTTCAGGCTGGTTGCTCACAGGATGACGTAATGTATTGAGGTTTTGCTGTATAGACATGGCGTGGTATTTGTTGAGTTATGGTTAATCTTGGTTGTTTTCTGATGAGTTGTTTGTGTCGGGACGTTTCCAGCGACGGCGTGTGCGCATAAACGGTCCTTCAGGTGTCGGGATTGACGGCATCTTGGGCGATTCTCCGAGCGATTTTAACGCATGTGCGTTGCGGCGGCGCGACAGCATCTCTTCTGCCTCGCTCTGTGCGGCTGTCTCCTCCTTGAATTTGCGGCGACGCTCTTCGTCACGGGCATAGCCACCCTTCTTCGGACGGTAGAGATCTTCAAGCTTGTTAGGCTTCTTCTTCTCCGTGCGTTTCATGTCTTTAGTGGCTTCTTTGCCACCCATTCCACGTTTGCGGGCATCTTTTTTCCACTCTTCATCGCTTTTGCGTCCACGAGGCTTGCGCTCTTCTTTCACGGGACGGTCACCTTTGAGCTTACCACCTTCACGGCGGAATTCACTCTTGGTACCTTCGAAAATGATATATTCACGAAGCTCACAGTCAAGACCTCCGTTCTGCAATTGCTCTTTAAGCGAGGGTGTGAGTCCGATGTGGGCGAGATAATCCACGTTCGATGATATTACCCAGCCGTGATAGCCGAGGAACACTCGCTTAAGCTTGTTGCCGATAAGCTTGTAGAGCGACTCCATATCTTCCACATTTATGCGTTCGCCGTAAGGTGGATTGGTGATCAACACTCCGGGCACACCGTCGGCGGGGGCAGCGTCCCATTGCTGGAGAGGCTTGATGCGGAGGTTGATATATTCGTCAACACCTGCCGAGAGGATATTGCGCTCGGCTATGGCGACAGCTTTGGGCGAGATGTCAGCTCCATATATTTTGAAAGGCACTTCGCGGCGTTCGGAATCCTCGTTGAGGACTTTCTCAAACAGCTCGCTGTCATAGTCATGCCAGTTTTCGAATGCGAAATTTTTGCGGAAGCTGCCGGGCTTGATGTTTGCTGCTATCATGGCAGCCTCGATGAGGAATGTGCCTGAACCGCACATCGGGTCAACCAATGGCGATTCTCCCTTCCAGCCGCTTTTTAGTATTATGCCGGCAGCCAGAACCTCATTGATAGGCGCTTCGGTCTGAGCCACACGCCATCCGCGGCGATGCAGCGATTCGCCCGATGAATTGAGCGATATGGTGATGCGGTCGCCGTCGATATGCACGTTTATCATGACATCAGCGTCATTAAGACGTACGCCGGGGCGTTTGTCGGGACCGAAACGGTCTTTGAAATAGTCAACGATAGCGTCCTTCACACGGTAAGTCACAAAGCGTGAGTGGGTGAACTCCGACGAGTGGGAGGTGGTGTCGATAGAGAATGTTTTGTCAAGAGTCATAATGCTTGACCAGTCATACTCCTTAACCATCTCATAAAGGCTGTCGGGGTCTTTGGCTATAAATTTGTAGATAGGGCGCAGGATGCACAAAGCGGTGCGGCAACACAGGTTTGCCCGGTACATCATGGCAAGATCCCCTTCGAAGGAGACCATGCGGCATCCCGGCTCCACATTGACTGCGCCAAGTTGGCGCAACTCTTCGGCGAGTACTTCCTCAAGACCTTTCAGAGTCTTGGCAACCATTTCAAATTGATGTTCCATATTGTTTCAATTGACAATTGACAATTGAGAATTGACAATTCAATTTACAATTGATATTTGACAATTTACAATTGACAATTTTTTTATTTTTACTTTTCCTAATCCCAAATTCAATTGAATAACTGTCCATTGTCAATTGCCAATTTTCAATTGTCCACTACCGATCTGAAATTATCGGCTTTGGCTTGGATTAATTTTTCTCCGGGAGCGACATCACGTGTCACCCAGAGGTTACCACCTATTACGGCATTGTCGCCAATGGAGATTCTGCCAAGGATAGTGGAATTGGAATATATCACTACATTGTCACCGATTATAGGGTGACGCGGTATTCCCTTTACAGGATTGTTCAGGTCGTCCGTCACGAAACTTTTAGCTCCGAGAGTGACACCTTGGTATAGCTTCACATTTTTACCAAGAATAGCAGTCGCACCGATCACCACACCGGTTCCGTGGTCTATCACGAACCCCTCACCGATGGTGGCTCCCGGATGGATATCTATTCCCGTTTCCGAATGGGCTTGCTCCGTGATCATGCGTGGAACTATGGGTACGTTTAGCCGCTGAAGCTCGTGAGCTATGCGGTAGCTCATAGTGGCGCGCACTCCGGGATAGCAAGCTATCACTTCGTGGGTTGACACAGCTGCCGGGTCACCGAGATAGGTGGCATCGATATCTGCGTCGAGAAGATGGCGTATGGAAGGTAAGGCTTCAATAAATTTTACGGCGGTCTCTTTTGCGTCACGACTCAGCGTGGCAACATCCGATTCGCAATATTCGCTGTCAAAGCAAAGTCCTGCAGTGATTTGTTGATGCAACAACGTCAGTAGCTCCCTGCAGTCAATGGTCATGATAGAACGTAACACCGAATAACTTTCCGCTGACTCGTCGTAGAATCCCGGAAACATCAGCTGCCGTGATAGCTCCACAATACGTCTTACAGACTCGTTTGACAATAACGGTTCTCCCTCCCCTTTGCGGGACGGACATATATGGCGCATGTCGTCAAGACTGCCGAGGCGACCTATCACCTCATCGACGCGTTGTTGGATGGTCGGTGTCTGTTCCATAATTTCATGTTTTTGTGAATGAGAGTGTGAGTTATACCCTCAAATTTATTCACGATGCAAAGTTACGATTTTTAATTCATGCCCCCAACTTGCCGCAAATAAAATTTTAGACAAAAATACCGCACGGATTGTTCAAAGACACCCAGCACGGCATGATAAAATAAGTATGTATGGGTAGTATTAAGCTTTTAGGTGTTGGAAATGGTCAGGGTATCTGGTTTTTCTGGCGGTAGCGGCGTATGAGGGAGGTGAAATAGACGGTGAAGAGCGGGAACATGATGATGCCGCTTACGGAGACGACACAGCCGATTATCTTTCCGGTCACTGTGACCGGATCTATGGGGCATCCGAGTGTGGTGGCGTTCATACATGCCCACCATAATGCCGAGCCGAAATCATTGACCATGGGATTGACCTCATGCTCCTTGTAGAGGAATATCAGGCTTCCGAGATAGATAAACGCACATAATATTACCAAATAGGAGCAGAGGAATGATGTGATTTTATAACTTGATATGGCACTTACTACTATCACCATCGCCATGACCCCTCTCGCCAAGGGGATGAATCGAACATAGAACATTTGGGTAGGGTCCAACTCAATCCCTAACTGGTTAAACAGGTTGAGGTAGGGGATGGAGAGAAGGAAAAATGCCCAGTTGCCACGTATGTATTTCCACTTGTCATCGCTCATCGCCAGCTCTATGATGAATGCCAAGAGGAATATTATGCACACCCATAGCTGAAAACCCATGTAGCGTGGATTTTCGAGGAAATCGATATTGTTGAACGTGTCGATGGATATAAAAGTGATAAGCAGTATCGACAGGACGATTATAATCCAGTTGATTGCCTCCAACACCCTCTTTTTTATTTTGGCATCTATCATGGCCGTATATATGATGTGAGTTGTAACGTGATTATATATAAAACAGCTGTCCCCGGAATCTGGTTTAATGATTCCGGGGACAGTGGTTATGAGTCAGATAAATGCTCTAAAAAGTTCTGATTAGAGAACGCCTGAGAGATTTACACGAGAGAATTCGAGGTCAGAAGCTGCACGGCGTGACATCTTGGGATCGAGCTTGATAGCCTGACGGAGGTTAGAAGTAACCATCTGGTCGTTGCCTGTGCGAGCGCCAAGTACTGCCATGAGGTAGTAAGTGGTAGCGTCGGGAGCGTTGATTGCTGCAAGAGTTGATTTAGCCTTGCTGTAATCCTTGTTGAGGATCTGAGCAAGAGCAGCGTTGTTGCTCTTGTCGTTGCCGAATGCCTTGGCAGCAGCCTTTACATCGCCCTGTTCGAGGTAATAAACACCGAGAGCTGAGCCGAGACCTTCAAGACCGCCAGCCTTGCCGAATGCGGTGTTGGCAGCGCGGAAGTCGTTGTTCACGAGAGCAACGAGACCTTGGTTCATCTGTGATTCGGGAGCTGAAGGCTGGAGACGAGCTGCTTTCTTGAAGCTTGCCATAGCTGCGTCGAAGTCGCCCTGCTGATATTCAACCTTACCGAGGTTGTTGAAGCCGCGGTAATCGTTGGGGAAGAGGCGAGTTGCGCTGGTATAGATAGCTTTCTTACGGTTGAGGTCGTCAGTAAGAGTTGCAGCATAGAGAAGTTCGTCAACTGTGAGAGTTGAGGGGTCAGTGTTGTAAGCAGCTACGATTTCTTCGTCGCTCTTGCCGATTACGTTGATGCTGGCAGTGATGCGAGAGTAGCGGAGCTGAGGAAGGATTTCGTCAGCGAGCTGATCGAATACGCTTGAAAGGTTGCGGATTTCACGTTCACGTTCTTCGGGATCTTTGTACATTGAAAGAACGCTGAGGATAAGATTCTTGTCCTGAATGTTGCTTGCGGCAACGAGCTTCTGGAAGCCTTCCCAGTCTTCAGGAGTGAAGTTAGCGGTAAGTTCGCCGAATTCAGTCACATTGTCCTTCTTGAGCTGCTTTTCGAGATACTTTGTGGTGTTGGTTTCACGATTCTCGGCAAGACGGGTGTTGAAGTCAAGTGAACCGTCAGGTGAAGCGTATGACTTGATGTTGATCTCTTCGATCTGACGAGATTCGTCACCTGAAGCAGCCTTGATGTCGCGGTTGAGGCGAAGCACTTCGTCGCTTTCAAGCTCGCTCTTGCGGAGGTTTGCCTGATTGATGAGGAAGTGGATGTCAGCTGAGTATTTTTCGTTGATGATGCGCTGGAACTTGTCGTTAGCGGTTGCGGGTTCCACGGTTGCTGCGTCAGCGAGAGCTGCAGTTGCGATGATGCCGTCAGCTACTTTCACACGGGGAAGCACATACTGTTTGCCTTTCTGGTCAACAGTGAAGCCGAGATAGAGTTCTGAACGCTGCATTTCAGGTTCGTAAACATAGTTCACGGGGATGGTTACAGTACCGCCGTTCTCGTATGAGATGACCTGATTGTTGCCACGCACCTTTTCGCCTTGGAAGGTCATGGGAGCGGCTGCTTTTTCAGTGTTGTTGTAAGTTAAGTAAGGGGTGACAGTCACTGTGGCGTTCTTCTGGAAGAACTTGGCAGGGATACGACCGGTGACTGTGGCAGGTACGTTCTGTCCCACAACTTCAAGTGGGTTAGGGTTGGTGGTGAAGTAATCAGCAGCGAACTGATTCATCTTTTTCCCACATCCGGTAAGCATCAGCGTTGAGCCGAGCAGGATGGATAATCCGAGTTTCTTGTCCATAGGATAAATAATGAGATGTATAAAAACGTGAATGAAAGGTATATTTATTGGCAAAGTTACAACCTTCCATTGATTATACCAAAATAATCCGATGATAAAGGCAAATAATTTAAGGAAAATTGGGAGTTTTGACGGATTAGTTGTACTTTTGTTGGACTTAGTTGTTTAATACATAGTATACGATAGTCCAAAATCTGTATACGATATTCAGAGTGAGTAACTCTTCTAAATTAATCTGTAAGATTTATATAAAAGAATCAGCTGATGAGAAAATGGCGAATAGAAGACAGCGCCGAGCTGTATAATATTCATGGATGGGGACGCAAGTATTTCTCCATCAACGAGAAAGGAAATGTTGTGGTGACTCCGCGCGAGGGGTATGCCTCGGTTGACCTGCGTGAAGTGATGGATGAGCTGCAGGTGAGGGATATAACTTCGCCCGTGCTGTTGCGTTTCCCTGACATTCTCGACAACCGTGTGGAGAAGATTTCAAAATGTTTCGCTGTGGCTGCCGAGCAGTACAATTACAAAGCGAAGAATTACATTATTTATCCCATCAAGGTGAACCAGATGCGACCGGTGGTGGAGGAGATCGTGACACACGGCGAAAAATTCAACATCGGTCTTGAAGCTGGTTCCAAGCCTGAGCTACATGCCGTATTGGCTACAAACATAAAGGAAAATGCCCTTATAATATGTAACGGCTACAAGGATCAGACCTACATTGAGCTTGCATTGCTTGCTCAAAAGATGGGACGCCATATCTATATAGTTGTAGAAAAGCTTAATGAACTGAAGATAACCCTTGAGGTGGCCAAGCGCATAGGGATAGACCCCAATGTCGGTATACGTATTAAATTGGCTTCTTCCGGTTCGGGTAAATGGGAAACCAGCGGTGGTGATCAGTCGAAATTCGGACTTAACTCTTCGGAACTCCTTGAGGCTCTTGACTTCCTCGAAAGAAACAAGATGAAGCACTGCCTGAAGCTGATTCACTTCCATATCGGTAGCCAGATCACCAAGATTCGCCATATCAAGACAGCCATACGTGAGGCTACTCAGTTCTATGTCCAGCTGTGCAACATGGGCTTCGACCTCGAATTCATGGATATAGGTGGCGGTTTGGGTGTCGATTATGACGGCACACGTAATTCTGCTTCCGGAAGCTCTATGAACTATTCGATTCAGGAGTATGCCAACGACGCCGTGTCGGCAATAGTGGATGCGTGTGAGAAAAACAACCTCAAACAGCCCAATATTATAAATGAGAGCGGAAGGTCGCTCACAGCCCATCACTCAGTGCTCGTGTTTGAAGTACTTGAGACCACACAGATGCCTATATGGAAGGATTCGAAGGAGATCTCTGAGTCTGACCATGAACTTGCCAAAGAACTTTATGACATCTGGGACAAGCTTAATCAGCAAAGCCTTTTGGAGAGCTGGCATGACGCCTTGCAAATCCGTGAGGAAGCGCTCGACCTCTTTAGCCTCGGAATGCTCGATTTGAGGACACGTGCGCAGATTGAGGAACTTTTCTGGTCAGTGGCACGTGAGGTCGGCGACATTGCCAACGGCATGAAGCATGCTCCCGAAGAGTTGCGCAAGGTGGCAAAAATGGTGCCCGATAAATACTTCTGTAATTTCTCCCTTTTCCAGTCGCTCCCCGACTCTTGGGCTATAGATCAGGTATTCCCGATAATTCCTCTCTCCCGTCTTGACGAGAAACCGACAAAGACATGTACGCTTCAGGACATAACCTGCGATAGCGACGGTAAGATTGCCAACTTCATCTCCCTTCATGGAGGCACTGCCGCATCACTTCCCGTGCATCCTGTGAAGCCCGGCGAGCCTTATTACCTTGGCGTGTTCCTCGTGGGCGCTTATCAGGAGATACTTGGCGATATGCATAACCTATTCGGTGACACTAATGCCGTCCATATTTCCGTCTATAAGGATAGTTATGAAATTGACCGCATAATTGACGGTGAGACTGTGGCTGATGTGCTCGATTACGTTCAGTTCAATCCCAAGAAACTTGTGCGCAACGTTGAGGCATGGGTTACAGCTTCAATGAAAGCCGGCAGCATCACACCCGAGGAAGGTCGTGAGTTCCTGAGCAAATATCGTTCGGGTCTATACGGCTACACTTATATTGAAAAAGATTGATATGTTCATAAAAGAGGTGTTTGGTTCCCGTAAACCAAACACCTCTTTCAGATTTATAATATAGATGAGATATTTCATGCGGCTTGCTTATAGAGGTGCTCCTTTCCATGGCTGGCAAAGTCAGCCGGGAGAAGTGACCGTGCAGGAGACTTTGGAAAAAGCTCTCTCCACAGTGTTGCGCCGGGAGATGAAGATTGTTGGAGCCGGTCGTACCGATACCAGTGTCAACGCCCGCATGATGATAGCTCATTTTGATGTCGATTCACCTCTTGAAGACCCTCAGAAACTGGTTAGGGCTATTAATTCTTTGGTTGGTAAAGATATCGCCGTGTATGAGATTTATGAGGTCGAGCCTGATAAACATGCCCGTTTCGATGCCACGTCCCGCACATATCATTACTATGCCATGTCGGAAAAGTCACCGTTTTTCCATCAGCTTTGCTGGAAAGCTCCTGCCGGACTCGACTATGACAAGATGAATGAAGCTGCGCAGCTGCTTTTGACCACTCACGATTTTACATCGTTTGCAAAACTGCACACCGATGCCAAGACCAATATCTGCAAGGTCACTCATGCCTGTTGGCATCAGATTCCCGGCACCGATGGGTGGGTGTTTGTGATTACAGCCGATCGTTTCCTCCGAAATATGGTCCGTGCCGTTGTCGGCACACTTGTGGAGGTTGGTCGTGGCAAAATGTCGGTTGAAGAGTTTCAGGCTGTCATCGACCGCCGTGACCGTTGCGCAGCGGGCACCTCAATGCCCGGTCATGCCCTATATCTCTGGGAAGTGACCTACTAAATAGCCACCTTAAGCCTATATTTCAAAATAAGGCTACCAGTAGTAGGGACGCTCCCCCGGAGCGTCCGAAAGTAACAGGCTGATTTAAAATTAGAACATAAGGAAAAAGTCAAAATTGTTATGGATAGGAGGATATATTCTCTATTATCGTTTTTTATTTTATCAATCCCTGTAGTCTGCGGACAAAGTGCGGTGCGTTGTTCGTTCGACTCTGATACCGAAGGATTCAAGGCAGCTGCCGGAAATATATCTATTGCACAGGGCGGTTTAAACGGCAATGCGCTTAGACTTACTCCCGGAACAAGGGCTGTTAAGGTGTTGAAATTGCAGCCGGGCTCGGTATATGAGCTGAATATCGCTCTGCGTACTGAAAGCGGTGCCGACAACATGTCCGCTCAGATTTCAGGACTTGGTAAAAACAATATCAGCATATCTTTCGCAAAAGCTGACTGGACACAGTTTTCCGAAAAGTTCAATGTCGGTAATGACAGTGAAGGAGCGAAGCTTGAAATTATCTTTGACAGCAATGCCGGTAATACACATTCATGGGCTGATGAAATAGAGATAAAAAGGCTCGGTGATTATGCTGAGGTTGTGCTTGACGGAATACCTCCGAGAGAACCGCGTGAGATTAAAACAGATCTTGGTATCGCCATGCAGCCTGACGATAAGATCCAATGGATGCTTGATGGGAAACTCGGTATGTTTATCCATTGGGGATTGTATGCCGGTCCCGGACAGGGTGAATGGTATATGGAGAACAATGGTATCTCCCCGGATGAATACCGCAAGTTAGCTTATCCCGAATCCGGAGATGAATATTTTGACGCCAAGGATTTCGACCCTCGTAAATGGATGGAGCTTGCCAAGAAGATTGGCATGAGATATTGCTGTCTCACTACTCAGCACCACGATGGCTATGCCTTGTTTGAAAGCAAATACATGAATGCGTTCACATCGAAGAATACTCTCAACCGTGACTTGGTGAAGGAATATGTGGATGCTTGTCGTGAGGCAGGACTAAAAGTCGGGTTTTACAAAACTCTGATCAACTGGCGCTATCCGGGCTACTTCGATGTCACAGGTAAGGACTGCAACCTCGACAATAGGTTCGGATATGTCACGGAAGAGTGGCATAAAGAGAATGCCCGGTTGATGAAGGAGGAGCTTTACTGTCAGGTGAAGGAGTTGATGACCAAATATGGCAAGATCGACCATCTCTTTTGGGATGGCGGTTGGCTTGCGCAGAAGGGCACCGATGCTGATGCCGCCCCGTTTTGGGAATCCGGACTATACATGGATCCAGACAACGAATGGCAGGTAAACCCGTATTTTCAGGATTTTGATTCTGTAACCGGAAAACCGTTGGGTATCATGGGTATGGTTCGAAAATATCAACCTGACATAGTGACCAATCCTCGTTCCGGATGGGTTGGCGATTTCACCTGTGAAGAGGGGAGTGGCGATGTCAAGGGTCCCATCCGCAGCGGAGTGGTTGAGAAGTGTGTGTCGATAGGTTCCGGCTGGGGATACAACAAGCAGATGGAGGATTCGACAAAGCTTATGCCCTTGAACCGTGTTAAAAGGCTTTTCGCTGACTGCCTTGTGCGCAACATGTGTTTCTTGCTTAATGTCGGTCCTGACAGGCATGGTGTGATTCCCGGTGCCGTTGAGCAGCGTATGTTGCAGTTTGGCGACTGGGTAAATGCTACTAAAGAGGCTATCTACGGCACTCGTGGAGGCCCTTGGCAGCCGGTTGACGGTCAGTATGGGTTCTGTTATCGGGACAATATGATTTACATATACTTCTTGGGCGAATATTCCGACAATGATTTCACATTGCTTCCGCTCGACAAGGGAATGAAAGTCCGTAAGGCTTACAATCTTGTCACCGGAGAGAAAATCCCACACAAACAGAAAGGCAAGAACGTGAAACTCTCAAACATCAACCCCATCAAAGACGACCTCACAGTCATAGCTCTCGAACTCAACACCTCTATAAGATAAATTTTTATCCCTCAGTTAATTGCATATTTTGTAAGGAGGGTGTTGCAGAACTCCCTTTGTTAAAGCTTTTGAGAATTGAATATTTTG
>ERZ777011.2356-NODE-2356-length-15391-cov-3.042775_pt1 | contig 15391 bp, 11 predicted proteins | sample MGYA00374964_ERZ777011 | MGnify/ENA primary metagenome ERZ777011 (study PRJEB29310, sample SAMD00008975) | mouse gut metagenome | study: EMG produced TPA metagenomics assembly of the Metagenome analysis of fecal microbiota from mouse which was promoted...
AATATTCATATTGTTTTTTTCTTGCTTCTATCTCCGCAGGTAAGCCTAAGGAAATATCATTACATAATTTATCAAATTTATCCAGTATAATTAACATTCTTTCTTGTTCTTTCATCGTTGGTAAATTAAATTCAATATTTTTTAAATCTTTCATTGGTACACTTGCTACTGGAGAACCAACAATATAATTTGAGTATATCTTTTTTATATAGTTTGATTTCATTAAATACATTAAAAATATCGGATTTATTAATTTTGTATTAGGCTTCAATATATATACTCCTTCCTTTACATTCCAATTATCAGGTTCTTCTTCAATTAATGATACTGACAATGTAACTCTGCCAATTGTTCCCGTACCACTAAATAATACATCATTAATCTCTAAATTTGAGCGCTCATTTATTTTTTTCAAACCATCTTTATTAACTCTATCTTTAGATTTCCAATATTTTACCTGTCTATCTCCAAGCTCTCTAACTGTCACATAGTATCCATCTGCATCATCAGTATTTAATTGAAAAAATTTTCTAGGATTTAATCCAGTTTTTAATGAAATTAACACATCAGATAATTTCACTCTTTTAGTTTTCTCTTTAAATTCAAATATTTTATCCATATAAAATTCATATTGTTTTCGTCTAGCTTTCAGCTCTGCTGAAAGCTCTGCTGAAAGCTCTGCTGAAAGTAATGTGAAATCGTCCAAAATATGGACAATTTCGCTTTGTACCTCCAACGGAGGTACAGGCACAGAAAATTGTGAATATACATTAATCCAATATCTTGCATGATTTCCAGGTATATATTTTATAGTACTCATAGCATAATAAACATATTTAAAATTTACATTTTCATCTATCGGCTTTAATATTTTCATTGCAGAAGATTTAACTTTAAAGTCAAAATCTACCCAATGGAAACTTGTTGTAAAATCATCAAATATTATTACAGGTTTTTCATTTGAAGCATTAAAAACTCCTTTTTCTTCATTAGTATATCCTAATATAAAACTTTTTCCTGCTGTTAATACTGGTGTTATATACTCATCACTATACTTTGTCGATTTTACAATATACTTTGTTGGCTGTTCATAAGTTAATAAATCTTCTAATTTTTTATACTCTACCCCATTAGGACATAATTTATTTATTAAATTATCTATTTTAGACATTTCTATCGCCTCCTGATATGTTTTGTAATGCTTCTAATGCATCCATAATTTCTTTATGATTCTTAACATTTTCGAGTATCCCAATAACTAATCTATTTAATGACTCGAACTTCATTAAACCTAATTTTTCATCATACTCTCCATGAATAACTCCACTTAATTCTCTAAAAAGTTTATATCCATCTTTTGAAAATTCTTTCGGTATAATCGAACATTTTTCATCTACTTTTTCCAATAATTTTTGAAAATTTTTTGGATTACCGCTTTCATATTTACAATATTCAATATCCATTGCATTAGCAGATTGCATAGTTATTTTTTCAAACACTTTTCTAAGGTATACTATTGCTCCGGCACCAAGTTCCTCATTATAAGCTTGCTCAGCCTTATCCAATAAATATTTAAATTCATCATATTGTAAATTTCCTATCTTATTAGAATTGATTAATTTTTCACTTTTTTTAACAATCCTCATTTCAGGTGATATTTCTGTAACATTACCTTTACTTTCAATCAGGAACCAAACTGGAATCACATTTCCACATCCACAAATTACAACTGCATCTATACTAATTAATCTATTATTCACAAATATAATCGACACTTTATTTTTAGAATAAAAAGTACGTATATCTTCACAACATGTACAAAAATAATTCAGTGCAATTTTACCTGTTGATATATTAACACATTGTCCAACAATACCTTTTTTATTTTGTAAAAAACTATCTACTTGGACATATTCTTCCGTGGGAAATTTTGATAGTACATCTGATAATCTCATCTACTACACCTCAATTTCTGAAATAATTTTTTTTATTTCTCCACGAAGTAAATTTTCTCTTTCTACTATTTCATCAATTTCTTTATTAAGTATATCAATATCAATTTTCTCTCTTGTGTCCTCTTTTTCTACATAATTAGAAACTGATAAATTATAATCATTTTCTTCTATTTCTTTATTTGAAACAAGTTTTGCAATAAATTCTTTATCTTCTCGTTTAATAAATACATTAACTATATTATTAATATTGTTATCAGTTAATTTATTATTATTTGTTACCTTAACGCATTCATTTGTTGCATCTATAAATAAAGTACTATTATCTTTTTTACTTTTCTTTAAAACCATTATACAAGTAGCAATACTTGTACCAAAGAATAAATTATCTGGTAATTGAATAATACAATCTACAAAGTTATTATCAATTAAATATTTTCTTATTTTTTGTTCTGCTCCACCTCTATATAATATACCTGGAAAACAAACTATTGATGCAGTACCATTTGTTGCTAACCATGAAAGCGAATGCATAATGAATGCAAAGTCTGCTTTTGATTTTGGGGCTAGTACTCCAGCAGGTGCATATCTTGGATCATTAATCAAAACTGCATTATCATCTCCTGCCCATTTAATTGAATATGGTGGATTTGAAACTATAACTTCAAAAGGTTCATCATCCCAATGTTGCGGAGAAACTAAAGTATCTTCACAAGCTATGTCAAATTTATCATATCCAATATCGTGTAAAAACATATTTATTCTACAAAGGTTATATGTTGTTAAATTTATTTCTTGTCCATAGAAACCATTTCTGACATTTTCTTTTCCCAATATTTTTGCAGATTTTAATAACAATGAACCTGAACCACAAGCAGGATCATATACTTTATTAACTGATGTTTTTCCTACAATAGCAAGTTTTGTTAAAAGTTCACTAACTTCTTGTGGTGTATAAAATTCTCCTCCTGATTTACCTGCATTTGATGCATACATACTCATTAAGAATTCATAAGCATCTCCAAAGGCATCAATTTGATTATTCTGATAGTTCCCTAAATTAATATTTGCAATTCCTTCAAGAATTTTTACAAGTTTTTCATTTCTTTTTCCAACTGTTGCACCCAATTTATTACTATTTACATCTATATCATCAAATAATCCTGAAAAATCATCTTCACTTTCAGCACCTTTCGCAGAATTCTCTATATTGTTAAATATTTTCTCTAATGTTTCATTTAAGTTTTCATCATTTCTTGCTCTTTTTACTACATTAGCAAATAATTCTGATGGAAGAATAAAAAAACCTTTTTCTTTTACAAGATTATTTTTTTCAGACTTTGCATCACTATCTTTTAATTTAGCATAATCAAAAAATGCATCCCCTGCTTTTCTTTCCCCTTCATTTACATAATTTGTTATGTTTTCTGAAATATATCTATAAAACATTATACCTAAAATATATTGTTTAAAGTCCCAACCATCTACTGAACCTCTTAAATCATCGGCAATAGACCATATTGCTTTGTGTAGTTCTTCTCTTTCTCTGTTATTTCTATTATTCATTTTTCCTCCAAATATTTACAATTAAATTAATATCTTTATATCATAAAAATATTAATTCAACAATGTTTTTCGACAATTTTATCCTTTAAAAAAAAGAAGTATTACTACTTCTTTTTTTCTTTATCCTTTTATTTTTACTAACCTCTTACTCATATATTTCCAACTATTTTTGACTTGTTCTTCCATTCTTCCTAAATCACCATATTCTTTTTTAGATCTATCCACATATGTTAGAAAATTACCTTTCTTTATATCTTCTGTTCTTTTCCCTAAATAAGAATACTGCTTATATAATTTTTTTCTTCCTATGTTATTTCCTGTTTTTACTGTCCATCTATTTATTGTTTTTATTCTAGCATACATCTTTCTATAATACTTTGCTACTGTTTTTTCCCTTATTTTTACACACTTTCCATCATATGAAAATCCAAGATAATTAATAATGGTGTTTTCTTTTAAGACTTTATTTTTTACTATATCTATATTGGTAATACTATCTTGTCTTTTTATAAAACAACTTGTCTTTTCAGGACTCATTATTAAATTAGGTATTTTTTCCTTTATACTCATAATCTTATTATATAATTCTTTTGACTTAATTATATTAGGAATTACTATAATAATGTCATCCGAATATCTTCTATAAATTCCGTTATTTGATGTTACTATATCATTTACTAATTTATCAAATTTTGTCATATATATATTTGACATAACTGAACTAATAGCAGAACCTTGAACCATTCCATATACTTCCTTATTAACACGAACTTTTCCATGTTTAAATTTTCTAAACTGCTCTATATCAAATAGCCTTTCTTTGTGTAATTTAGTTAGTTCTTTATGCTTTAAATTTAATTCATTTAATATATCATTATACTCGATATAAGAATATTTAGTTATACTTTTAAATACTTTATAATAATCATTTGGTAATGTATCAACTTTTAATATTTCTTTTAATCTGTCCTTTAAATACTGATGATTTAAACTATCGAAAAAATTAGTAAAATCTGATACCATAATAAATGCATTTTCTTGTTTGTTTAAAAATTTAAAAACATCACTTGAAAAATGTATATTACTCTTATTTAAATTTATTCTATAAGCAATAACCGCTTGATTTATCCCTAATTGCTTTGCATATTTATTGTATTTTTTTGATAATATATCGTTATAATACTCATAAATGTATCTATCTATATGTGAAGAATATCTTATATCTCTTGATTTTAGTATTACGTCTTTACCATTAAACTTATTTCTTTCTTCTTTATAATAAATAAATGGGTAAAAAGCATGTCTTTCTATCCATTTCGTATTTCTTATACTATTTAAATATTTCCAGTAATTTGATTTTCTACTATCGAAATGAGTATATCCTTTATTTTTATAAATTTTCCTTTTTTTCATATTTTTCCTTTTCAAGGCCTACCAATCGGAACGCAGAAATCCTTATAGACTGGCAGACCTGATGTATTCCTAACATATTACTATGCTATCTGCTGCTCTCCAATACCAAAGAAATAATATGGTATAATATAATGGAGGTTAGATATATGAACAATTCAAGTTCGTTAATTGATTTATTCATAATCTATGCAATTGAAATACTGCATAATATAAATATTGACATAATTATCAATATAAATATTAAATTAGTACTTGACATTGCAGTAATATCAATCTCCTATAACTACTTTTATAGGACAAACATATTATATATAAAATTTACATTTTTTTCAATATTATTGTGAAGAATTTATTTATATAGTATTACCTTTTATAAATTACTCTTATTAACGTCTATCATATACCTATTTCTTTTAATTTTCCAAACATTTCAATCTTATTTCTATTTTCATAATCTCTTAATTCTTTAAACAATTTTGTTTTATAAAAATCACTATCTCTATATGAACATCTTAAAGTACTTTCTATAATATTTTTTGACACTCCTCTTCTTTTATGTAATCTTGAAACACTGGCAAACATTTCACAAAAGTCGTGTCCATTCGTAATTTCTAATAATTGCACCATATCCATCTTTTTTTGATACTCATTATCTAATCTTGTTTCTATATCTTTATTATTTATCAAAATTTCCTTATTTCTTTTATTAACTTGATCTTTAAAATCTTCTAGTGAAGAAGTTTCTCCTTGTAATTCACTATCATATAATAGTGCTAGTTTATTTATATTAACTACTTCTACATCTTCTGGAAATTCAATTCTTAATATTGGATTTTTATATAAATCATTTATACTAATTCTATAAAATTCAATTCCAAGATTTTCTTCTTCATTAATTTTTCTCAGTAAACTAAAACACTTTAATTGATTAAGTAAGTATTCTTTAAACTCTATTGAGCTTAATGATTCCAAATAAATATACTCTTTAAATATATTTTCAAAACTATCTTCACTACTTATCAACATCATTTCTAGACAACAATAATCGTAATAAAATATTTTCTCTCCTCCTTGTTTATTACAATAATCCTTATCTAAAATAGAAATTACCCTTTTTTCGCTCGTATAATTTTGCATAATATCTATTACACCTAATTTTCCTGAATATGATTGAATTACTAAAATATTATCAATATTAAAACACATACCACGTATAAATTTTATATCATCTAAACCTTCTACCAATATTACTACTTTTTTATGCGCTATATCCGCATTTAATAATAATTGAATTTCTGAAATGATATCTTCTCTGGTAATATTATCAACTATTGAATTCATTCGAATATAAACTTCCTAAGTCTATTTGTTTGTCTAAATGATTACTTATAATTTGTGGTGAATGTGTTGCAACTATTACTTTAATCTTTTTATGATTTATTATATTTAATAGATCGTCCATAAACTTTTTTTGCCAAAGAATATGAAGAGAAATTTCAGGTTCATCTATCAATAATAAAATATTTTCTTCTACATCAAATATTAATTTATAAAATAAAACTATTTCTTGTTGCTCTCCAGATGATAATTTTCTTAATTCTATTTCTTCATCATTGTCATCTATCACTATTATTCCATTATCCCTTGAAATCTTTATTTTTTTAAAATTCAATCTACTGTTAATAATATTTGTAAACAATTCCAATTGTGATATAAATTGCTCATAAACTTTATATTTTTGTTGAAAATCATCAAAATATATTTTTAATGCCTTTGAATGTTCTTCTTTAAATCCTAAATTTTTTGATAGTTGAATCTCTGAAATCTCAAATTTTTTAATTTTTTCTAATTTTTCATTCATTTTATCAATTTCTTTTTCATACTCTTCCTCAGTTATTCCTACTCTTGTCGAAAATAACCTATCTGGATATGAACTATCTAATTTGTTTGAAATTGCTGAATAATTATTTGAAACTTCTGTTATTATTTTCTTAAATTTACCTGGAAGTTGTTTAATAAATTCAATCTCATCTTCTTCCTTTTTTCTTTCCTCGTCAGTAATAATTAATCTTTGTTCTTTTATATAATAAATATCACCTACTATTTCTTTTCTTTCTTTTATTTCTTGAACTGCCTTTAAGTTTTTCATAATATCTGCATCCTTAAATTTTTTAGAAAAACTATATCTAAAATCCATATTAAAAAAAATTTCATCATTTCTACTATTAAAATCATTTTCTGAAAAATTATTTAAAATATATTCTTCTAATGTATACCTTTGATCTCTTCTTTTATCATATACTTTATTATAATCTATTTCTCTAGCATATCGACGCATATACAACATAATCTGTCTAAAAAACTCTAAATTTAACTCATATCCATTAATATATAACTTTTCATCCGTTTTTTTTATAATAATTTTATCACCTGTTTTCAAGTTTGAAAATTGCATTTCTTCAAAATTTAGATTTAAAAAATATGAAATTCCATTTATTCCTTTACTTATCGCATCTATCGTTCTTAATATTGTAGATTTTCCATACCCGTTTGGTCCCGTTATAATTGTAACATCATCATTAAAGTTAAAGTCATAATTAAATCTTCCAAATAATGATTTAAATTTTAAATTAAACATACACCCTCCTTTTCCACATATTACCATATTATTATACTTTTTTCAAGACCCATTACAAAAAATACCATCCTCCCCGCACTCGGGAAGGATGGCCCAGAATATTCAGTTTTTTGTTATGCCAGAACCTTTTTCAGGTAGCTCACCAGAATCTCCGTGAACTTCATCACGTCAGAAATCTTCCGGCTCTCATCCACAGCATGGCAGTAGTCCTCTTCGTCATGATCGACAGCAAACCGCGGTCCAAAGATAACGCAGTTGGGCAACATGGAATTGTATCCCGTTCCCATCGCTACATTCGGCTTCGTCTCGATCCCGAGCACCTCCTCATAGCTTTCCAGCATCCTCTGGATATACGCCGAATCAGGGTCCACATATGCGGGCAACTTCATTTCCCTGAGATAGCAATTGCAGTCATACTTCAAGCAAATATGCATAAGCATCTTGGAAATCATCGAACTACAAGAGTGCACGCACAACCTGACATTCAAAGTCAACGTCAGTTCATCTCCATCGAGACTGCACCCCACAGGAGTAACAATCGTCTCACACCCTTCTTTGCAATCGATCTCATCTGCCGGAAATCCAATGCTCTCCTGAACCGTAGAGTTTTCAATTCTTCTCATCAGTTCGAAAAAGCCCGGAAATTCCTGAGCAACTTCCTTGATGTTTCTCAGCTCATCGACAAGCTTCATCAGCGCGTTCTCCCCTGTTTCAGGAATCGAAGAATGCACTGCCTTGCCTTCCTGCTGATATGCCTTCTGTCCTACCATTGCTACTGCTTTTCCCGGAACCACATTATTGGTTGCATTCGGCACATAAAGCTGCTTCAGAACCTTAAATCCATGTCCCAAAGTTTTCCGCCGAAATTCAACCTCAATGTCCGCATAGCCTCTGCAGCCGTTCTGCACTCCATCGCCGTCAATCGTGAACAAAAACTTAGGCAGCTTAGGATTGCTATTCATGTAGCTTTCCATATCCGACCAATCGCCTTCTTCACAACTTCCGACAATGATTTGCCATGAGTCTGCAATCTTGCCTTTGAGTTCTTTGACAGCATGCAGCGCCATGATAGCTGCTGCTTTGTCATCAACGACCCCACGTCCATAGATTCTGCCATCTGTGACTTCGCCCAAAGGATTATGCGACCATTCCGATTTTGCAAAAGGTACTGTGTCCAGATGAACAACAATCCCAATTTCCGGAACTCCACACACCTCTTTCGGCTCTACCACAAGTACCTTACGTCCTGCCTCAAAACGGGCTACAAATCCCATCTCTTCAGCAATCGCTTTGTACTCTGTCTGGCATTTGACAACGTCTTCCACGTTGTCTGTAAACGACGGCACTGCGACAATCCGCAATATGTCGTTTACAATGTCTTCTTGTCTCAACATTGCCTTTCACCTCATTCTGTTCTATGTATTATTCTAAATATCAGAATAACACATATTTTTCAGATAACAAAGTATCCATCACATATTATACTCTGGCTTATGTCAACTGTCAACTATGTTAGCTCTCAATAAATAAAAAAGAGTACTAACATCTCATTAGCACTCTTTATTATATTCAATTATATTACGCCATCAAATTCAACAACTTCAAAATAGCCACACCAATTTTTTCTCCTCTACCCTCATAAGGCCACTCATTAATAGAATATCCAGGATTATCGTTAATCTCAATAATAGAATACTCATCCTTATCCATATCATCGATAATAATATCAACACCACAGATTTTTGCATCAAAAACTCTAGCAGCCTTCTCAGCAATTTTCTTAAACTTAGTAGGCATTATGTCAGTATAATCAACACTCTCACCACCAGTAGAACAGTTTGAATTAGTTCTTAAGAAAACTCTTTTATTAGCAGGAACAACAGAATCATAAGTTAATTCTTGAAGCTTTAAAAACTCAACCACTGGCTGATCCATCTTAACAGGAGTTCCTGTAAGAGCATGCCAAGGTTCTTTATTTTTAGCTTGAATTAATTGTTTAATAGTAGATTTTCCATCACCAACAACAGACGCAATACGTCTATGACAAACACTTAAAACCCTACCATTAATAACTAAAAATCTATATTCCATACCCTTTTTATATTCTTCAATAAGAACATTATTATCAAACTTAAATGCATAATCAATAGCATTTAAAATTTGAGCTTTAGTAGCTTTTTTACTAAAAACTGTTATACCAGTACCATAGTTAGTATTTCTTGGTTTAACAACTAATTTTTTATTATAATACTCTGAAACAAGCTCTTCAATGTCTTGTCTATCCATATCACTATCTAAAAGTATAGCTTCAGGAACTGATAAACCAGCTTCCTTCATTTCTTGTTTAGAAATATACTTGTCATCAGTAATAATTGGAAAAATATAATTGTCCCTATCAGTTTTATTTCCTTCAATTACAAACTCAATATTACCATGACCTCTAAACTCTACTGTACTTTTATTTTCATTTAACACTTCAAAATCAATACCATTTGCAATCGCATCTTTAATAATTGCAACAGATTCTGCAACTAATTTTTTATGCTTTTGCATACAATATCTTTGATTATAAGCATACTCATTATATTTTTCAGACAATTTTAATATTGTCTCTTTTGAGTATCCTTTCTCTTTTTCTTCTCTAGAAACCTTTTCTTTTAACTCTTCTACAATAGCTTCAATTCCTTCGTTGCATTTTAAGTTCAATTTTTTATCAGTTTCTAATAAAGCCTTTTGTAAATCTTTTAAATTCTTGATTTCTTTGTCTCTCAAACACATAAAAATTGAAGAAACAAAAAACATTAAATCATTTTGACTTATCCCATATCCGTCAAATATATTTAATCTGATATTGCTTATCACAACATCTTTTTTATTTGCTTTAACCTTAATTTTACCATAGTTTCTCTCAGCTAAATCAGCTACAACTTCCATATTTTCTTTTATTTTCAAATATGCTTCTTCTAAACTTTCTGGTAAATCATAGTCTTCTTTCAATTCTTCATAAAATTCTTTATCAATTTGTAAGCTAATTTTTCCTTTTGCCAACATTTCATCATTATAAAATGATGAAGCATAAATCATTTCATCTAACAAATGAAGTTCATTTACAACAACATTTGTTACTTCTTGCATTTTTATATATGCATCTTTGTAATTTGAAGATGAAACTTTTAATCTTAAAACAGAATCATCATCTTCATCAATTGTACTTATAAATATATTTTTTTCTTTATTCCCAAATGCTTTAGGAAATGCTTTTGTGGACTTTCTTCCACTAAAAGAACATCTTATCGCATCTCTTTCGATACCTATTATATACTTTCCTTGTTTCATATAATTCACTCAACTTTCCACGTTATTTTTACGCATATTCCACATTAATACTTTGTAATACTGGAACTCTTTCATTACCTTCAACTGTATCGCCAATATTTAAAGTAACTTGAAGAGCATCAATAGCTTTTATTCTATGATATACAATCATGTTTCCTTCTTTTGAATTAATAAATCTCCTATATTCTTTAGTATTGTTTCTAATAACTTCTAATAGTTCTTCATTTAATTCATTGTAAGCAATTCCACAACCATTAAAATCAAAAACTTTTTCTTGATGATTAATATCTTTTTCTCCTGATAAATCAATTTCTAAAACAAAAGTTGGTGCTTCCACCATTTTGTTTTTCTTATCAAGAACTTCATAATATCCAACTATTCCTAATTGAACATTAATTGCCTCATCATTTAATTCTCTAACAGCCTTGCAAACTGAATTCATACTATTTTTATTTCTACAATCTATTTCACATATCAATCTAATATTTTCATTTTTATTAATCTCATATGCGCCTTTTATTGCAGATTTAAATAGCTGTTTTCCAACACCTCTAACTCTGCTTCCATCTCTAAATGTAGCATCACAACTTGATAAAACACCAGTTATAGATAAAACATTTTCATTTTTAGTTGGAAAATATGGGTTATCAGATATTGAACTGTTGTTTTCCATTTTAACTGTAGTAGCTCCAATAATTGCATCATTACCTAATTCATCTTTTTTAGTAGCAATTATCATTGGATAATGTACTGCATTATCAGTAATTGTACTAATATTAGGTATATGAATAAAATCTCTATTACCTGTAAAGTTTGTGTCATAAAAATATGCTAATCCAAATAACATGTCTCTCATTTTTTCTTCATTGTTAATTGATTGAAACAAATAAAAGTCAACGTTATCTAAGTTAGTTTTGTTAAATAAACTTTCGTTAAAACTTTTTGTATCCTCCTCCGTTTCTCTAATATAATAATTAAATGTTCTTTCTTTAAGGCTTGACCCAAAAATCTGCGTTCGGGGTTTCACCTTATCTTTCTTTTTCATCGAAAAATTCTCCTCTTTTATAATATTCGTAAATAATATATATAGTCCTAAAATAGGGCTTTTCAGGAGTATATTTACCAATACACTATAATTGTACAGGGGTTATGATTTAAAAGCAATCTGTAAAAAATTTCAATTTTTTCTTATTTTTGTCAAATATTTGAAAAAAATTTGATTTATCATTTCATTTGCTTAACCGCATACCTCTTTTTTTCTCGTTTTTTCTCGTTTTTACGCTCAAACCGACTTGACAAATTTAGAAGTGCCTCACTGTCTCATTCTTATCTTTCAAAATTACATAAAACTTCTATTTATTTGATTATGTTAACATTATATGATATAATCTCTGTCACGAAGATTTTTCTTCGAAATAAAACAAGGAGGTTTTGACTATGTATAGCAAACCGAACGAAGTATTAAACCTTGAAGGCATCAAGCGGCTTGATTTAATCCACTCTGGAAAAGCCAACGATGTCTTCGCCACCAGCAACGCCTTCATCTACGAGATTGAGTCCACCGACCGCGTCTCTGCCGGCAACGGCGCCAAGAAGGATGTGATCCCCGGAAAAGGTGTTTCCAACAACACCATCTCCACAGCCATCTTCAAGTACCTTGCGGATCACGGCATTCCTACCCACTTTGTGGGCGACGGGACTACGCCGGCTTCCAAGTTCGTACTGGCCGCCGATATGATCCCTCTGGAGGTGATTGGCAGACTCAGATCAGCAGGCAGCTTCTGCAAGAGGTATGAGTGCCCTGAGGGCATCGAATTCGATGAACCATTTGTCGAGTTCACCTATAAGAGTGATACCTCTGGTGATCCGCCCATCGACCGCAAGACCATCGCAGCCCTTCTGGATCAGATGCAGCTGGAAAACGAAAGAGAGATTGCTCTTCTGGAGTTTTACACCAGCCGTATTGCTGAGCTGCTACAGGAGTTCTGGCTCCACTTCGGCGTGGAGATCATCGACTTTAAGGTTGAATACGGTCGGCTGGAAAATGGCGAGATTGTTCTTTGTGACGAGATCTCTCCTGACACCTGCCGGCTGATTGACCTTGAGACTGGTGAAAAACTGGACAAGGATCGCTTCCGCGAGGACATGAAGGATCCTGAGAAAGGCTACAACGAGCTTCTCGCACGGTTATGCAACAACTGAATTCATAGCAAATAAGCAAAACCTAAGGCACTGCTTCGGACTTCCGAAGCAGTGCCGCTTTTTATTTAATTCTATATCATCAAAGCTAAATGATACACTAAATTAGTACACATACAAACTAATACTCCTAAAACCGTTGGAATCAAAAATGAAACCCAAACCCATTTATTGCTACCAGATTCCTTTCTAATAGTAAGTAATGTAGTCATGCATGGAAAATGTAAAATAGTAAAAATCATAACATTAATAGCTGTAAGTATCGTCCAACCATTTGCCATCAATACCTTTCCTATTTCTAGAGCACTTTCAATATTCACCATAACCCCTTTATTCATATACATCATAAGAACAATAGGCAAAACAATTTCATTTGCAGGAATTCCAAAAATGAATGCAGTCAATATATAACCATCAAGCCCCATAAGTCCAGCAAAAGGGTCAAAAAAGCTTGCAATATGATAAAGCATTGAAAAACCACTCACATCGATATTAGCTAACAACCAAATAATAATACCTGCAGGAACAGCACTTAAAATTGCTCTTCCTAATACGAATAATGTTCTATCTAAAATAGATCTAACAATTATACTAGAAACATTAGGCTTTCTATATGGAGGTAACTCCAAGAAAAATCCTCCACTTTCTCCTTTAAGTAATGTCTTTGATAATATTTTAGAAACCATAATAGAAAAAAATATTCCCATTAAAATAGTTAGCATAACAGCAAAAGTAGAAATAATACTTCCAGTAAATCCACCAACAGATCCTGCAAAAAATATAGTTGCAATTGTAATTAAAATAGGAAACCTACCATTACATGGAACAAAACAATTAGTAACAATAGCTATCAATCTTTCACGTGTAGAAGTCATTATTCTGCATCCCACAACTCCAGCAGCATTACAACCAAATCCCATACACATAGTAAGTGCCTGCTTTCCTGATGTACCAGCTTTTCTAAAAAAGTTATCTAAATTAAACGCAATCCTAGGCAAAACGCCCACATCTTCTAGCAGAGTAAACATGGGAAAAAATATAGCCATTGGCGGAAGCATTACGCTAACAATCCAAGTAACCGTTTGATAAACTCCGTCCACCAGTAAATTGTTAATCCACGTAGGAAAATTCATAAACTCAAAAAAGTATATTAACGGATCTCTTCCCAGTTCAAATAGCCACGATAAAAACTTTGATGGATAATTTGCTAAAACAATTGTAATCCAAAATACAACACCCAACATCCCAATCATTATAGGAATGCCCCATTTTTTAGAAGTCAAAATTTTATCAAACTTTAAATTTCTTTCTAAGCTCATATCCTCTTTTGAAACAACTTCTTCTGCTATTCTTGACGCCTCTTCAACTATCTCTTCACTATTATTAAATTTTCTAATTGCCTCTTCATTCTCAGTAATTTCACACATTTTAATCTTTACTTTTTCTAAAGTATCTTTTTTCATTGCAACAGTTCCTATAACTGGAACTCCTAACATTTCAGACAATTTATCTAAATCAATTTTTATTTTCTTCTTTTCCGCTTCATCTAACAAATTAACACAAACAACAACTTTAGATGTAAGTTCTAAAATCTGCAAAACTAAATTCAAGTTTCTTTCAAGTGCAGTCGCGTCAACCACAATAACTAATCCATCATAGTTTTTACTTGCAATAAAATCATATGTAACATCCTCTTCTTTTGAATATGAACTAAGCGAATATGTACCTGGTAAATCAGCAATTAGAATCTTTCTATCTTCATAATTACATATTCCAAAGCTACTCTCAATCGTTTTTCCTGTCCAATTTCCAGTATGTTGATGCATTCCAGTAAGTCCATTAAAGATACTGCTCTTCCCTACATTTGGATTACCTGTCATACCAATTATAAAATCAAAATCTTCATTAACCAATATATTAGTATCTACAGCAAGCTTATTTCCAGTTGAATTTTTAGTAAGTCCCACGTATCACTTCCTCCTTATAGTTCATTATATTCAGAACTTACAAATTTGTTGACACTCTATATTTTTTATAAGATAATGAATTTAATCTAAAAAAAGGAATTTTAAAAAGGAAGAAAAATTATGAAAAATTTTAATGATATTTATCAAAAAATTTACCAAGAAAACATCCATATCGAAGAAAATAGAAAGGTATATTTAAAACAATCACGTCAAAGAACGTTAATAGCAATTGTAATTTTAACAATAATAACTTTTATAGTTCTAGGATCAAATCTAACTTTTTTATTACCATTTGTAATATTCTCAGGAATAATTATCCT
>ERZ777011.2357-NODE-2357-length-15389-cov-10.751206_pt1 | contig 15389 bp, 30 predicted proteins | sample MGYA00374964_ERZ777011 | MGnify/ENA primary metagenome ERZ777011 (study PRJEB29310, sample SAMD00008975) | mouse gut metagenome | study: EMG produced TPA metagenomics assembly of the Metagenome analysis of fecal microbiota from mouse which was promoted...
TATTTTTGATTACTTTTGTATATGCAAATAAGATGTTTAATCAAAACTCAAAAGACATGGATAAGAAAAGAGAATACGCAGAGTACCTGCAAGAGAAATACGAATCCGAAGAGTGGTACAATGAAATGTCATTCGAGGAATTCATCCGAATGGAGGTAGCCACATGCGACCCGCTCTCGAAAGAGGCGGTCATGGAATCCTGCGAGAGCGAGGAAACCGCAATTGATGAGTTTATCCACCTCTGCGAGTATCTATACAAGTAATGCAAATAAGAAATCTAACAAAATCCGCAATTATGAAAGTAGACAAATCAAGTATCTTCAAAGTGGCGAACGCAATCCGCCGCAGTCAAAATGGGCTCACAATCGGAGAAGCCCTGAAGATGGCGTGGAAAGCCGCGAAACTTCAAGTTGAACTTGCCGCCGGCGAAGTTCGATTCCGCTACCGCAAAGTGAATGGAGAAGTCCGCGAGGCCGTAGGAACACTCAAGAACATGGTGACTGACACATTCTCAGCATTCAACGGCACCGCAATGTTTTACTTCGACATCGAAAAGAAGGGGTTCCGTTCATTCGTTGTCGCCAACCTCGTCTGACCTATGGCAATGTCGCAGATTGAAATGGAAGTCTATACGTCGGCCAATAGATTCTTCCGTACCCAGACAGAGAAAACGACGAGTGTCGATGCCGTGAAATCTCAGCGCCGTTATGAGATAGCCAAGGAATGTCTCGCCCAGCTCACCACAGCCGTGTCAGCGCAGGTAGTTCAAGTCGCCCGCAGTGGCAATGACGCGCCGTCAGTAAGGGAACAGATATATGACTCGGCTGCCGAAATTGCCGTAAACATGGCGGATGCTCTGCTAAAGAAACTCAAATAACATCACTTAAATATCAATAATATGAATCTTTTCAAAACACTTTCAGAAGTGCTTGGCAACGGTTGTACAGCAACCATAACCATCGCACAGAAAGACGGCATCATGACCGTCGGCGTACTTCCTGGGAACAATCTCGTAAAGGATGGCGCCAAGAACAAAATCGTCCCCCTCAACGTATCCGGAAGCCCTGAAGAACTCGACGAAGGATTTGTCGATGCCATCGCCGAACCGGTCCGTAAGACCGCCGGATTACTCGTAGATATGGCATCCTATGAGCAGGCCGCTGAGGAAGCCAAAGCCAAATCCAAGATGGAGGAGGAAAAGAAAATTGCCGAAGCCAATCGTAAGAAAGACTACGATGGTTACATCAATCTTGCCCGCACCAACCTGAAGGAACAGAAATACCGCGACGCTCTCAAGTGTGTGGAATCCGCACGCAAGGTCGCTCTTCCCTCTGACAAGACAGCCCTTGATACTCTGATGAACGAAATCAACTCTGCCTCAGGCGAGGGCGCGCTGTTCGGTCCATCCGAAGATAAGTCCGACGGTAAGAATATATCACTCAACGCCCCCAAGGGCAAGAAAGATAAGCCGGCATCCAGTGAGTGTGAAAGCGATTGTGAAACCAGCGACGAAGAGGAGGAATAAACCATGGCACTCAATACATCGAAATTCCCACGCGTATTCAAGAAGAAAGATGAAATTCTTCCTGACCCGAATCCTATGCTATCTCCGGAGGAAGTCATGGCCTACTATTCCAATCAATATCCCGAACTGACGACATCCAACGTCTTCGGTCCCAAGATCGAAAATGACAAGGCGGTCTACGAGTTCAAGACCACCGTAGGAACGAAAGGATGAACAAATCAGATTCCGAAGAATGGAGACTTCTCTCAAAAATAGGAAGGATTCTTCTAAAGGAGCAAGGGCGCCGCGATCATCTGCGAGCCGTAGAGGAACGCGAACCAGTTTTGTTACCGAAAAGAAAGTGCAGAATCCCTTTCTAAACGAAGTCCTCAGCCCGATACCATCAGTTAACCTGCCCGTTTGTGATAAACCATTCGGGCAGGTTACTGAAAATGGGGTTGCCTATTGGACGTATAAGAACGAGTTCAAGATAGACGCCGCCAGCAATATCAAGTATCTTGCGGCCGCAGTTGAGGCATATTGCAATATCCAATGCGCTGAATTTGACTTTACTCCGTCCGAGAACGCTTTGGCGGATTTGAGTGAATTGCTTCGCATAGCCAAATCTGTGGCACCTACAGACCATGAAATTAGCCTGGACTACGACGAGAAGATGAATATGATAGTCATTCTTGAGTACGACTTGTGCGACTTTGATTACAACACTCTATTCTTTTTCCCGGTGTCATTCGTAGAGAAACTACCAAAAGAATTGAGGCCTATCGTAAAGAGTGCTTATAGCGTCCTTTCAATCTGCAACTACGCGCAGATGCCCGAAGATCATTGTGATGCATCGTATGTTTTAGGACTTTGGGACGAAGGAGAACAATTAGCTGAGCTGAAAAACGAGGATGAAGAAAGATACAATGAACTAAAATCCTTTATTGATTCCTATTTAGAAGGCGAAATCCATCAGCTTATATGCGAATGTTCTTCTTTCCCAAAAGACCTTGACAAGATGCGCAATGACCTCGAAGAAGCTCGTACCAAATATGCGGGGACACAATATGGGCCGTTGATAAATTCACTCCGAGACGGCCTTATATTGCGCGATGAAGATACATGGATGAATTATTCCAGGACCCCGTGTTTCTGCAACATTGAAGATTTCGACGAACACGACGAGGGGATGATGGACCCCAGCCGCCTCTTTGTCATGGTCTACGACTTAATGGATGAAATTGTAGAAGGCATAACCGACTGCATCAATGGCGAGGCAGGTTCACTTGATGTGAGCGGCCTATACGATTTCAGAAAACTAACCCCGGACATAGATACTGAATTCTGTGCATCGGACTTCCCGAAAAGGTGGTCCGAATGGTTCGGCAGTTTTGTGGATATTACAGAACATATAGGAAATGAGCAATCAACTGACACGTGCGCTGGATGAAGTTTACGAGCCTAAAATGGCTATTATTGTATATTCTTCAACCAACTCTGCTCCGTATCTTGAGCAACGCGATATAATAAACGGCAAAATGGGCGCCGGCAAGCCCATGACAAAAAAGTGTGTAACTGAAATATTCAGAGCCATCGTGGAGGATTCCGAAGACCTTTCGCAAGGTTATCACGGAGTTATCCCGAAGAATTTGCTCTATGCCGACACAACTACCGGCCGTACCAGGCTTATCTGGTACAATCCGCCTATGAAACGTAAGATGTATTTCGTAGGATCGCTCGGTATCCCTGACGGTGAGGTTATCATGCCAGGAATAGTTTACGAAGCGAATGACAATTCTTTGAAAGTCTATTGTTTCAAAGGGAAGATACCCAAAGCCCCTCTCTATCAGGCCCCGTTCTTCAATGTCAGCAATCATGCGGTCTGCCTTGGCACTGCCAAAACGAAACGTCCGAAGTCTTTAACCTATATCGAGGCGATGGAATATTGGGAGACAATGTTCTGGAACTCGGAGTTTTCCCATATCTACGGCGGTAATCCAGTGAAGGGCAATCTTGCCGTGATAACCAAGAACTGCATCGAAAAAGGCGAGCCGTTCCCGATGGACGCTCTCATAAAGTCGAAAATCAAACTGAAAGACATTCTCAAATGAAAACTCATTTCACTCATAACTACATCACCAATCCACGGCACCGCGTAACCGTGAACCTGATAGGAGCCGGCGGAACGGGTAGCCAAGTTGTTGGCGCCCTCGCTCGCATGGATTATGCCCTTTACAAGTTAGGACACCCTGGGTTGTCTGTAACCATAATCGACGACGATATTGTTACGGAAGCGAACATCGGCCGGCAATTATTCAGCGCGTCGGATATCGGGTTGAGCAAAGCCAATGTGCTTGCAACCCGTATCAATTCTTTCTACGGAACCGATTGGGAAGCCAAGAAGATGATGTACGATGGAAAGAATTTCGATGCCGCCAACATCACGATAACCTGCGTTGATAACGTAAACGCCCGTATCGCCATCGGAAAGAACTTGAGAGGAACGAACGGATTTGATGACAGAATGCAGATTTATTGGCTTGATTTCGGCAATCAGCTCGACCGTGGTCAGGTCATTCTAGGAACGTTTAAAGGTGTAGAGCAACCGAAAAGCCGAAAGTATAAGACCGTGAAAAGCATAAAGTGTGTGGACGAGTTTTTCGACCTCAGCGAGGTCAAGGACGAAGACAGCGGACCAAGCTGCTCACTCGCGGAGGCTCTACGCAAGCAGGATTTATTTGTCAACTCATTCCTGGCTCAGACGGGATGCGCTTTACTGTGGAAACTCTTCTATGATGGCAACATCGATATGCAAGGCGCATTTGTCAATCTGGCTACCATGAACGTAAACCCCATCAAACTATGATAACCGACTACAAGAAGCCGATGATTCAGGTGTTCGAGAAATACCGGCACAAGTTCGAGCCATACTCTCTCTTCGAGCGGTTCATGGAGTTTGTAATTTCGGGATTCGATATAACATTCTCGGCTATCGAGAGGCCATTCAGCAAAGAAGAATCAGAAGCGTGTATGGAACTGCTCGGAGCGTGGGTGAATACGATGAATGAGGCACTGAAGACCAAAGAATGGTATGATCTGCTCGGCGACGTCTACATGGATTACCTTTCCGGCACCGTGAAAAAGCATTGGACGGGCCAGTATTTCACGCCTATGCACATCTGTGAATTGATGGCGCAAATCACTGACCCCGGAGAGAAGACCGGCGAAAGAATTATGGACTGCGCCTGCGGTAGCGGTCGCATGCTCCTTGCTTCCCACGTTCTACATCCCGGGAATTACTGCTGCGCCCAGGACATGGATAGAATATGTTGCCTTATGACAGTCTGCAATTTTATCATTCACGGAGTCAACGGAGAAGTCGTGTGGGGAGACAGCCTTGACCCGACGGATTATCGCGATGGTTGGAGAACAAACGAGGCTCTCAACGTTCTTGGCGTTCCATGTGTCCGGAGAATGGATAAAATGGAGGCCACTTCCTATTTGAGTGGCCTTGCAATGATGGCGGAGAGAAAAAAATCTGCCGAAAAGAAAGCCGCCCCTGCCGGCGATGCTGAGAAGAAAAAAGCAGTCGAACCAATTCAGTTGAGTCTTTTTGAATGAAAAAGATTGTCAATGTTCACATCGGGACTGACTTACCGATGACAACGCCAACTCACCCTTTGTCCTGCGCTATCTCCACCAAGAGAATAATCGACAAGATAGCAGGTATGCCTGACTCGCGGTTTGAGATAAATACCAATTCGGAAGCGAGTGTGCGAGTATTCCAGATGTATGGCAGGCACATGGGTCTGACGATAAACTTTCATATCAACGGCAAAAAGTCCTCTTACAAGGCTGTCCTTGAGGATTTCAAACGTGCAGACAATTATATCGAAGAATTAAAGAAACAAATAGAAACCGAGAAATGAGCCATTTAGGAGAAACCTCACTTCACTACATCATGCGCAAGTCCGGGCGTAAGCCCATTTCATGTCAATGCGCTAAGTGCCAGTCGCAGTGCCATACGCCCTGCCTCGGCGCTCCCGAAGACATTCTCAAAATACTCAAGGCGGGATACAAAGACCGCGTAGCCGCAACTCAATGGTTGGCCGGTGTGATTATGGGTGTATGCAGAGAGCCGGTCTACATGATTCAGGCAATTCAAGAAGAGAACGGGTATTGCACGTTCTTCCACGACGGTAAATGTGAGTTGCACGAACTCGGTCTCAAACCTACCGAGGGGAAGCTATCGCATCATTCAATCAGAGTAGATAATTTCAACCCGAAGAAATCACTTTCGTGGCTCGTAGCCAAAGAATGGCTCGATCCTAACTCCACCGCAGTAGCCGAGATTTGTAAAATCTTGCAGGAATGATTATTTTATGGCTCTATGGCTTGCATATATGATTATTTATGATTATCTTTGCAAGTGCAAATAAGATGATTTTTAATCAAAAACCGAACCTCAAAATGGAACTCTTACAACAAAAAGTCGAGGATTATCTTCCCGATAAACAAGTTGTCCGAATCCTCTTGAACGCATGGAATTGGATAAAGACAAATATCGTCTTAATATTTATCCGAGAAAAAGGGTAATATATGAAATTTCTTGAATTTTACGAGCCTCCGTTTTTCTCCGATGACACCTATGTATGGACTAACAACGGACATCTGGCACTAATGATTGCGGATGTATCTAAAGACAATACCACAGTCTTAGACCGTCTCTGCCATATTCTCAATGGTGATATGGTGCCGGCTAAAAGCCCAGATCTTGAATATAAGGCGCCGGAGATTATGCTGAATGGGAAGACATTCCTTGTAGTCAGAGGTCGCGGTTCGCTTGTAGAGAACTTTACAAACGGCGACGAGTCGGCTTGTAAAATCCAGAATGACTTCGCGCATTGGGTAATCAGTAAACTGCAGGGGCATGATACAACTGTCGAACATTGATGCCGAAAAGATATGCGCCCATCTTGAGAACAGACTGGCCTTCATGCGAGAATCATTCAAATATCGGAGCGAGGTCTCCACAAACGAATTCAATGAAGCTCGTCTTTTAGGACTTCTTATCAACAAAATCAACCGAAAATTAGATAAAGAGTGCCCTGACCGGCACAGTAAATAATGGAATCACAGACAGAAAAAGACAAACTGAGGTCGAGCGTGATAGACGAGCTTATTTCTGCTAAGAACTGGTTTACACTGGTTACTGACGAGAATAAGGTCAAAGTATTTTCATGTACGGATGCGGCCAACCTCAAACGAGGAATAGTAAATATCATGCTCCAGGAGCCGTGCTATGCCAGTCTATTCGTAGATGCGGTGGGTGACTATGTATCGATTATGAGGCGCCGGGAGATAAAGAATGGAATCTCATTAAACTGATTATTATGGGCTCTTTTATCGATTTGACGAATAAAACATTCGGAAGGTTAACGGTAATCTCAATAAGCCATAAAGGCTCACATGGAGTATGGTTTTGGAACTGTAGGTGCGCATGTGGGAATATTTGTGTAAAAAGAGGCTATCACTTACGTAATGGTAGTACTAAAAGCTGCGGATGTCTTGAGAAAGAAAACCTCGAAAGATTACATGGAACGCAGATTAAGCACCATCAATCAAAGGCTCCACTTTACAAAGTATGGAAAGCAATGAAAAGCAGATGCTTAAATCTAAACGACAAAAGATATGCAAGATATGGAGGTCGTGGCATAACAATTTGCCATGACTGGATTGCTGATTATGCGCAGTTTGAAAGATGGGCATTAGAAAACGGATATGACGCAGGTCTTACCATTGACAGGATAGACAATGACGGAAATTACTGTCCTGAAAATTGCCGGTTTGTCACAATCAAGAAAAACAATCGGAACAATAGTATGACTAAATTAAATGAAGGAACAGCTCTATATGTCAGACGGAGATATGCGCAAGGTGGCATAACCCAAAAGGAGCTGGCTAAACAAGTTGGTTCAACGCAACAGACTGTTTCGAAAATCATAAATAATAAACTTTGGAACTAATATGGGAAATGCAATATACAGACCGAAAGGTGCCGCGGGAGAATACTCGGCGTGGGCCTGCAATTTCTATACTGGCTGCTCTAACGATTGTCAGTATTGCTACTGCAAGCAAGGCGTTATGAGCCATGTGTGGGACACGGAACCGCATCTGAAGAAATGCTTCAGGAACGAAGAGCACGCTCTCCGTACATTCGTCGATGAAGCGGCTAAGAACCTTGCCGAGCTCCAGGAACACGGCATATTCTTCAGTTTCACAACTGACCCGATGCTTCCGGAGACAATTGGTCTTACTCAAGCTGCCGTTGCCGCGTGTATATCCCTCGGTATACCGGTGCAGATCCTCACGAAAAGGGCGGACTGGGATTTGGTTGTGACATATCCCGCACCCGAAAAGGCAAAAGAATTATTGGCTTTCGGATTCACACTGACCGGTTGTGATGATTTGGAGCCTTACGCTTCGCCTAACATCGACCGTGTGAAGAAAATGATTCAACTCCACAAGGAGGGGTACAAAGTCTTTGCGAGCATAGAGCCCATCATAAAGATTGATGCTTCCTATGCCATGATTAACGCCCTAAGCGGCTGGTGTGACTTGCTCAAGGTCGGATTGCTTAGTGGCAAGAAAGAATACGACAAGGACGGAGTGCAGTTCTTGTATGATATGATGAAAGACGACACTCGCGGAAGCAAGTTCTATCTGAAAGATAGTTTCGTGGACTTCCTGGACCTCGACCGTTCAACATTGCCGGCTCACTTTGTCGAATCAACCTATAACATCTTCACAGGAATATGAAAAGACGACCGAAAATCACAATCATGTGGGGACGTGTAATCGCGTCCCTGCTATCGTTTATCCTTTCTCCCATTCTGTTGCCGGTAACGTTACTCGAAACCATCTGTACGAACATCTTGATAGCATGGGGCCAATTCAGGCATTGGATAATCACAAAACTTGACATCAAAAGAACTAATCGACATGAATAAAATCGTACAACTCACGGACTACGAATATCAGCAACTCAAGAAGGAGGCTGATATGTCCTGCGCCGCTATGGAGGCAGAAATCATACGCGGAATCGAGGACCATAGCAAGTTGTCTGTGGAACTCAAACTTGACGTCGGACGAGATTGGGACGATGTGTTCCATATCAAACCGGTAATCTCTGTATCGTCCTCTTATTACGACCCCGGCCAGGGATATGATAAAGTCAAGCACGCGGTTTCATACGAGGCATGTCGCAAAATCCAGGGCCATATCGAGAAGTGGATGGAAGAGCAGATCCGCAAGAGATATAAGCTCGACATCGATACCGTAAATCGCTATAACCGAAAAATGGAGACGCAAGTCAGATGGAATATAGCGTATGCTCTCATAGCGTTATCAGGTTGGCTCGTGGCTTGCCTCTCCATATTTCTGTAAAATGGCAAAGATAATAAGCGAAAATACTGACTTCAAAGTTGTAGAAGTCAGCAGGACTGAACTCATGGATAAATTAGGACCTTTAGGTTCTAAAGGAGTCTGCGATTTTTGTATGTCTGAGCCGGAGACTGGCTACTATGTGGCTGTACTTGATCAGTGGCTTTGCCCTAAATGCTATAACGAATTCATCCAAAATAACACTCCCGACCCTCGCGACAATTGGTTTGAGGATGTGCGATTTGCGTGGTTCAAACGACAATTTCATATATAACGCCCTGGAGCGGCTCAATAAACTCCAATCAAAAAACACATGAAAAAATACATTGGTAAAGAGGAAATCTCTGCAGAACCCATGACCTATGGGGAGGCGTACAAAGACGGCATTATTCCGGAAAATGCGTATGTCGAAGAACTCTCCGACAGTGAAGGATACAAAATAGTCGGAGCCGACAAAGCCTCTGGCTGGCTTCCCAAAGAAGACTTTGAGTCTTTGTATCGTGTCGCCGAAACGTTCCTCGACCGCATCAATATTGAGGACAATGACCTGCGTGAGAAATGCCTCAAACTATCGGATTTCATTCACAGTAACGAGAAGTTCAAGGAACTCCCTCTCGGAGACCGGGCTATGCTTGTGGCTCAGTTCCATATGATGTGTGCTTACTTAAACATCCTATCGCTGCGCCAGTCAACGATAGAAGGTGGCGTTAGCGGTCGTCCCTACGGTTTCTCCTTCGAGCAGATACTTCCTCTCATACGCGAGGGATATGCTGTCCGTCGTAACGGATGGAACGGCAAGGAACTGATGGTGTTCAAGCAGGTGCCGGCTCACATCGGCTCGGAGATCATACCGAAGATGCAGTCTCTTCCTGACGAGGCCAAGAGACTTATTCTCGCTCATGGCGACCATATCGATTACGTCTCGCAGTGTCTCATATTCAACGCCACGACCGGCGAAGCGAACTCCTGGGTGCCGTCCATCAGCGATGTATTCGCGACTGACTGGGAACTTGTCGTAGAGTAAATGTCCCGGGCACTCAGCACAACTGCTCATTGTCTAATCTATCGTCTAAGGAAGAAAGGTATTCGCGTAAACACCAAAGAGCGAGTAATCTTTCTCCCTTACGGCGAGAAGATTGATGACTATATACAAATTGTGCGGTTGCATAGAGAATTTTATTTGAATGTTCAGTTTATAATAACTTGACGATGAAACGAGAAAAAGACTTCTTCGATTGCTTTACGGAGAAAGATTTAGAGGATCGCCCGTCATTCTGCTATAAGCCATTCTATAGGGATGGATTTGTTATGGCAACCGACCTTGCTATAATGGTCCGGGCGCCGTACAATTCGCTTCAGGGAGTGTATGACAAATCCGAACAGCCGAAACGTATTCCTGATTTTCCACAGCCAAATTGCGATTTTGAATTACCGCTTGCCTCGATTGTGAAGACAATCAAGAGTATTCCGGAAGTCGAGGAAGTCCGCGTACATGGCATAGACGCTGAGTGTGACGAGTGCGACGGTCATGGAACGGTAGAATGGGTCTATGAGGATTCCGATGGTGAAGAGCACCGCAAGGATTTCGATTGCCCCATCTGTGATGGCAGTGGCAAAGTCAAGACCAAAAAATATCTTCGCGAATGGAGGTGCATATCCATCAATAGCACTATACTGTCAGTCAGAACTCTCATGAAGTTAGCCAAAGCAATGGATGTTGCCGGATTCGATACCGTTAACGTCAAGAACCTGCCTGAGGGTTATACTCCGGCCCTGATGTGTCTGGGTGACAATATCGAGGTAATAATCATGCCTTGCTCCAAGGAGTCCAATCCTATTCGAGAGATAAAGTTGGTGAGTTGTAATGATTAAGGGCTTTATTATGGCTGAAGATAAAAGAAACTGTAGTCCAAAATACTTCTTAAACGATTCTGTTATTGTTGCATCTGGACACGAAAGAGCAGGACTGATGGGGCATATAATAGCGATAAATAATACTGATTTAATTTATCAATTAGACACTGCTCCAAGCACGTGGATTCCTGAGAAGTTCCTTTTAAAGACCCAAACTAAATCCGAATACAACGGGGATATAAGTTTAAGGATAGACGTTGCGAGTCGAATAGCTCAAGGGTTAATTGCAAATGAGACGTGGATGAAAAATAAAGTTTCCGACGCAAAACTATCTGCGTTTGGCAATGTGAAAGAAGCTGCAAACATCGTAAAAGAAAGCATTGTAAATGACGCATTAGAGATTGCAGATGCACTGATTTACAAATGCAAGAGCGATGGAATTTAATGGATTTTATAAATGATAGAAACACCGACAATCAACGAGATTATCTATAACCGACCTCGAAAGGCATCAGTTAGCACATACACGACGCGCCCCAATAAATATCATCACGGAGAGTGTGTGAAATTTCATTTCGGTACCGTCATAAGAAAAGGAAGAATTACCAATGAAATGTGTGTCAACGGATTGTGCTTCTATCACATCGAAGGAGAGCATGGCACTTGGTATCGTGAAATATATGAAAGCGACATTATAAACAGATTACCCCATAACAATCATGGAAATAACTCCTAAAATGCAATTTGTTGAGGGCCGTTTTGACACGAAAGAAGTCAATCTCGTCCTGGTCCCGAAAGAAAAACACGGCGAGGTTTTGCTGTGCGTGAAAGAGCCTGGTAGCGGATTCAATCTTCCCATCGGAGAAATAACGCTTTATGACAGTGAACTGTATGTGGACTTCAAGGCAACCCTCGACGATGCTACGAAGCTCGGAGAGGAAATATGCCGTAGGTTCAACGAATTTCCCAAAGACAAAAAGCTATGATCCTGCATCGATTATGTTCCAAGAAAGAGTTTGAAGCATATCAGCGAGGCGATATGCTTATCAAAAATACAGACCACCGTGTCAAACGCGGCAATGCTACGTCTTCGGTCGGCTTCTGTTTCTTTGTGGAGGATCCCGAAGAAGCCAAGCATTGGCTCTCCGGCATTGTTGATTTCGACTATTGCATTACCGTTGAGGTTGATGAATCAGATGTGAGAAAGTCCTGGGGAAGATATGCGGATTCTAAATTGGAGAAAGCGATGATTAAAGAAGAGTATTGTAGTAAATCCTACGATAACTATCGTTTTCGACTTTTAGACTCCACTACGAAGTACTCGACCTACGCGCCAAATCACTCTTTGCTGAAACAGATGTTTCCTGAACTATTTATCTAATTACAAGAATGTATGCCTAAAAACAAGCTGTGGACCCAGGAAGAAATTAAAGAACTTCATCGGTTAAAGGCATTGGGATTGCCATTGAGTGAAATCGCTGTAAAACTCGGTCGCTCGTCTAAATCTTTGGAACACAAGCTGTATGGGAAACCAATACCACGAGTAGAGAATACCGGCAGAGAACTCACTGAAAAAGAAATTGCTTGGATTATCAGGCATTTTAAGCATACCCGTAACGATGAGATAATGAGTAAATTTGGCATTAGCCATTCAACATTACATCGCATTGCAAGGGAACATGGGTTGAAGAAAACAAAACAATTCATGATAAAGACGCAGGACTCAGCTCAAAAAGCAGCCGCAGAAAGTCATAAGAGGAATGGCACATATCCCCCAAAAGGTTTTATAATCCCAAGAAGTAGCGAATTTAGGTTCCAGCCAGGGCAAAGCAATCGCGACAGATTATCTCCTAAGAGATATGCAGAATGCTTAGAAAAAAAGAGGGCATCATGGCGTGAAACTTATGATAAAGATAAGAGAAGAAGCCTCTTCTGGGGCTTTGAGCAACGCACTAAATTCAAATTTGTAAAGCAGCCTAAAAGCAAAATAAGCGTCAGATATAATCTTCGCAAGAGAGGTTATATCGAATGTCCAGAAGACCATAATTTGTATTTCTATCCCTCGGAGGAAATGCGTCGTCCAATAATTGAAAAGAATGCCAGCAAATTTGGAATAAAGTTTCAACAAGCAATAACGGTGTAAAATGAGTAAGACAAATTCGTTGCACCATCTTATGTGTATCGAAGCCGCCAAGAAACTCCATCGTGGTGGCTTGGAAGGATGGCACGACCATAAGTATGTGGCTGTGGAACTCTTGACGTATGGGAACGAAGATCCTGACGTTTGGGGAACCAACGGCGCGTCTACTACTATTGTCGAAGTTAAGACTTCGAGAGCCGATTTCCTTCGAGACCGCAAAAAGAAATGTCGGCAAAATCCTATAGAGGGCATGGGAAACTTTCGGTGGTACTACGCGCTCGAAGGAATAATCAAGGAGGAAGAATTACCCGAAAATTGGGGCTTGGTGGAGGCCGATGAAACCGGTAAAATGGTACGATTGGTACGAATAGCACAGTATCAAGAATCGGCGTCGTTGGGTGATATCTCAATATTATGCTCCATCATGCGCCGGGAAGGAATCAAGAAGCAGATATTCAATTACAGAAAGAAGAATGGCACAACCTGAAAGCAATGGACTGTTTGAGGTCAATTCCAACCGAAAGGTCGTAGAAAGGGGTTTCTTCTGTATGATGTTAGTCGATTTCCTTAATGAAGAAGCCACAATGGGTACAGAAGAATATGCGAATTTGTGGGAGGAGAGGTTCGACCAAGCCAAAGCTGGAGCATGTGCCTATCGAGAGAAATGCCCTATTTACTCCAAGACAGTTAAGAATAAACCAATACAACTCAAACTCTTTTAATATGAAATCAGAAAAAGCGTACCTAATCGGCCGTCTCGGTGGTTATGGTGCCGCATCTATGTTGTTGGCCGTGACCCTCGGAGGATGTTCCACCGGGAAGAATGTGTGTGAACCACAGCCGAGCCGCTATAAAGTGCCGCGAGCCCATGTAGAAATGCACGAGCGCATGATGGCCGGACAGCATCAACTTATAATTCCAGTAAAGTACGATGAAAGCACTAACGATTAAGCAACCGTGGGCCGGTCTCATTATCGCCGGCATTAAGGACGTAGAGAACCGCACATGGAAGACTGCATACCGTGGCCGAGTACTCATTCATACATCGAAAACGCCGTATTCACGTGGAGAACTTGAAGCATATCCGCTTCCGGCTCTTGAAGAGAGTATCGAACTCGGCGAGTACACTCCGGGACAATTTGTCAACGGCGCCATAATTGGCAGTGTCGAAATAGTTGACTGCGTGATGAACCATCCGTCGGTGTGGGCCGAGAAAGGCGTCTACAACTGGGTATTGGCTAACCCTGTTAAATTCGAGAAGCCTATTCTCAATGTCAAGGGCTTGCTTGGATTGTGGGATTACAAAGGGAATATCAACGAGTAAGCCGATACACCCGCTAAAAATCAGTCGCCTACACTCTGCCGGTAGTGATTGCCCTACACAGAACGGAATTACAGACCTACCGCATAAGTCCTCGCCAGAGCAATATAAGTACGAGATACCAACGGCCTCGGAAGGTCGCGGGAAGTAGGCGGCGGGAAATCGGCTTTTTAAAAACGTAACATTGAATTCAGAGAACGATATGTGTAACTGTAAAAACGTATCAGTTGGCTCATATGACAATCAAATAGAGATTGATCATCCCAGCCTTCTGCACCCGATATGGGTCGATGCCTGCATAGCTGATGAGGTCATAGATTTACTCCATCAAGGGGTGAAAACCATCGGAAGCTGCTGTGGGCACAATAAGACGGTGCCGTCGATAGCCGTGGCTCCGGAGAGTGTGAAACGTATGGAAGAACTGGGATACAAGCACCATCTAAACGCTTGTGTCCGTCGAGGGCCGTATTCGCGGTCATACTTCTATGCTAAGTCTGTAAAATGCTCGCTATGGATAAAACTTACGAAAGTATGGCTGCCATATCTGTGGCTTAAACTAATAGATGGCTGATGTGGGACGAATATGACTATGTTGCTTGCGGATTCTGCAAAAATGAAGAGATATGCAGTATTCGTAAAGAGTATATGGAGTCTGATGCCAGACGTGCCGGCGGTACTGCTGATCTTGCTCATAAATGCGGCCGATTCATTATGGACGGTAGGGCCAACCGAAGCATATGGGGGAGCAATGCCTTCACAACAAAAACGAGTCTACCCTCCCGGGCAAACTCGCTCATATGCAAATAAGATATCTAATCAAAAATCCGACAAGATGCTTTCCCTAAAGAACGCATCAGGGACTCAAAATTAAATATCAATGCTGCAAAGGTACTAAAAATGCAGCGCATTATCAACATTTTGAGGAGAAAAATCAGCAATCTAACATGGGTGACGTCACGCAAATAATCAAGTTGATTATTTTTAATCAGATAAATTGCGTAACTCACGATTTTTGATTAACTTTGCGCTTAGGAAATTATCATAAACACAATGACCAAAAAGGATATACGAAAACTAAGAAACTGTTTAAAATTAGAATTGAAAAAATGTTATAGGGCATAACAAAC
>ERZ777011.2358-NODE-2358-length-15385-cov-4.202087_pt1 | contig 15385 bp, 14 predicted proteins | sample MGYA00374964_ERZ777011 | MGnify/ENA primary metagenome ERZ777011 (study PRJEB29310, sample SAMD00008975) | mouse gut metagenome | study: EMG produced TPA metagenomics assembly of the Metagenome analysis of fecal microbiota from mouse which was promoted...
GCCACGGACTGCTTTTGGACAGATGGGAACCGCTTGGCACCTTATTTTGGCCGCTTTGATAGAAGTGGCATTGGAGAAATTCTGCTTGTTCTCGCTACCCAGCTTCTACAGGTGGTCTTGGCGCATCTTCCGGTGTCGCTTGCCTCTCTCGTCAAGAGGCCCCGTCAGTAACGTATCTAAGTCTTCGGATATGAAATTTTCAAGGTACTCACGCGGAGGTTAAAGATCTCCTCATTACTTAACCCGATTTTTTAAGAAGTTCACAAAAAGAATTTTAAAATTTTGAAAAAATTATTTTCAACTTCCGCAGAATTTGCTTTTCACGATAGCTGATCATCTGCTGAGAAATCCCTAGCCGCTCTGCTAACGCAGCTTGTGTCATTCCTTTCCAATAGCGGCAGATTATGAATTCACGTTCAGACTGAGGTAGCATGCCTAAACTGTGATATAATTTTTTACACATGACCTGTCTGACTACGCTTTCTTCCAACGAGTCATCTGCCATATTAGAGTACATTTTAAATGAGATCCGGTGATTATTGTCAAGATCGCTATATGACATAACACCATGATCACTATCCTGCTCCAATAAATACCGCTCTCGCCGATCCGCTTTTGAGTAGACCCGATAAATTTCTTTTGTAACCTCTATATCCTGGCCCTCGACAGTGATAATGTATGTAACGGTATGTCCGTCTTTATTCCTGATCTGATGGTAGTTCCGTTCTGACATCCAACTCTTCCTGAAATTTGCTTGTTTTGAATCCTTTCTGGCCATTTGGTGGCACCTCCAACTTCTGAAATTTGTTTTGAATCCGAATGTCAGAAGCGGAGGGGCACGGGGGGCATAGGCAAATTTCAACAATGATGCTGAAATTTTGCTAAATTTCAGCTCAGCTATGCTATGGAAGCACGAGCGTGCAATGAAATTCGACAGCCTTCCCTTAAATCCCCTATCAAATAAAGGGGGATTTAAGGGAAAACTGTCGAAAAACAAAAAAGCCGTAAACAGCCGTGTAACTGTTTGCGGCTTTTGACAAAATTTGCTTAGGTCAGGAGGATTCTCTTGGATATGCTCCCACCATATGTATCTATTCGGTGGTCGAATGAGATGATATGTTGTCATAATCTTATCTCGTTTTCCCGTCCTCCCATTTCATCGATGATAGTACAAGAGTGTCTTAAGAAATTAAATTGCTCAAAAATATGGAGGGGTTGGTTCAATCCCAACCCCTCCATATATAGAGCCGGAGGCTTAATCCTTATAAAGTTTTTGATTTTCGATACCACCGTGTATTCGAAATAAATAACTACTTATACTGGATCGCAGCTGAGCCCAAAACACCTCCATATCGACTGCCAGCTTAAACTGTGTTCTGCAACGGTCCAGGTTCTGTTTCTCACAGCCTATGTGGAAATATTCATCGCCTATCATCAGATAGTCTGCCAGAAGACTGATGTCATCTTCTCTGCGATGGCCTGATCACTATGGAGTTGTTCTTCCAATAGGTTACACCGTACTATTTGTCTTCACTGTGCAGGACCTTCATGCGGGTCTTCCCATACACGAACCGTTTCCGCTTGTGCAATACCAAAGCCTGCTGTTTTGACAGCATCGCGGAAGTCTGCGCCAAAATGCATACAAATGACTCGGCTTCTCAGTTCCTCCGGAACAAGACCGAGCAGATGTTCCAGAGTACAGTGGGATGGATGCGTTCCTGCCTCATATGTAGTCTCCTGGTAGATGCGGGAGATTTCACCAGCAATCAACTTTTCCATAGCAAATTTTGGCAAGGTATTGGCATCCCCGCTGTAAAAGACCGAATCCTGTCCGTCAGATAAAAAGTAACCATAGCATTCCATTTCAGATGCATGATGCACACGCAGAGGCGTCACTGTAAGGCTGCCGGGAAATGGACGGGAAAAATCTTCCTGAAAATGATAGCAGTCAGGCGGTACTCCCATCAGCGACAAAATATGCGGTAAGGTGGAATCAGGGGTCGCAATACATATCTTCTTTTTCAGCACTTGTAAGCAGTATGCGGCAAATGTACTGAGGCTGCCGATATGATCCGCATGAAGATGCGTGACCAATACAGTGACGCCTGCACAAATCGCCAGTTCTGGCCTTGAAACAATTCGTTGAAACGAGGTTTCACCGCAGTCTAACAAGTAAAGGTGATCTTCCAGCATGAAGAACGCACTGTTGCTTCCCCACGCTGGATAATACGCCGCCCCAATGCCGAGAAACTTAATATCCATTAGGTGTCCTATTTCCTTTCTCATGCATGAGCCGCAATCAGCCCTTGACACCGCCAGCTGTGACACCGGAGATGATCTTGTCCGACAGGAAAATATAGATCGCTACGGTGGGCACGAATACAATGACTACGGATGCAAACATACCCGCCCAGTCACCGGAGTTCATCATGGAAGTCACCGTTTGATAAAGACCTACCCCGATAGGACGCAGCTCGGACTTGTTGGCGAAGATCAGGGCCATGAAGTACTCGTTCCACTTTCCGATAAAGTTAAAGATGGTGACTGTGACCACCGCAGGCTGGGCCAGCGGGAAGATGATTGTCCAGAAGCACTTGACAGGGCCGCAGCCATCGATTGCCGCCGCTTCCTCATAGGTGGTCGAGATGCTGTTGAAAAACGTCATCAAAAAGTAGGTCGTATAGGGAACGGAGCAGGCTGTATACAGGAAGATCAGCGTAAAGCGGGACCCGGACAGGTGCAATGCACTGACAACAGAGAACAGCGGCATGATAATCATGATTCCGGGGATCGCCAGTCCGAAGATGAGCATTTTCTGCATCATGCTGTTGCCAAAGAATTTGAAGCGGGACAGGCAGTAAGCCGCCGGAGCGCAGACAAGAATGATGAGGATGCAGGACGGTACCGTGTAGATGACTGAGTTGATCAGGTTCTGCAGACCCTTGTTGGTGAAGAATGCTTTAACATAGTTTTCAAAGTGTAGGCCACTGGCCAGAAGGTCGCCTGTGAAGATCTCTTTCGTAGTTGAAAAAGACGCCAGAATGATCCAACCGATCATGAAGAAAGTAAAAATGACCCAGGTGAGGACCACCAAATATCCTGGGATACGCGGGACTTCTTTCTTCAGCCGGGAAACAGCATTGGCTTTTACGACTTTTTCCTTTTTCTCCATTTCCTTTCCCTCCTTATACTTCATAGTTTTCGTCCTTAACGGCAGACTTCAGAACTTGAGACGCAATTGTTGCCAGCAGAGTCATAACAAGTGCGGAGGCGGCTGCCACACCTGCGTTCATACTCTCAGCGCTGATCTCGCTGCCAAACAAAGTGGCCGGACTGCTGGATCATGTATCTGCCGTATTCCTCCGGGGTATGAATGCCGGGGAAGAAATCAAACTGGTCCAGGTTCTCCGCCAGCTGGCAGACCGCCATAATATCTCCCGGTTCAGCTGTCAGCACTACCGCGTTCAGTTTCTCCATATCCGCATCCTTCAGCGGCTCAATGGCCCGGCACATCCGGTTCAGGGCGGAAAGATCGTCAAGGGAGAGACTCTCCAGATCTAACGCTTCCGCGACCTTTTCCGGCAGCTCGTCCATTACGATTCTCAGAGGAGCATTCTGCTTCTCCAGTCCCGCCCGCGCGATCACCCGCTGGAGCTGCCGATCAGGCATGGGCAGGCAGAAATACCCCTCCGCGCCTTGTCCCGACACAGTTTCCAGCGCTATCACCGGCGATTTATAGAGGTAGGACGGGAAATGCCTTCCATCATAGAGCGGTTCCAGCTTCATGCCGTTGTCATAGACCACGCCGTAGGGAGTAACGACTCCCTCTCCACTGTCAATCAGCAGCAGAGCCGTTTCACAACCATCCAGGTTGGCAAGTTCCTCGCCAACGGCACAGCCGCCGTGGATATTCATATAGTGGGCGCGGCCAATGGCCTCCAAATCAGAAAAGCTGGCGATGTCCGTAGCCTGCTGGCAGCAGAAGGTCAGGTTGATAAGATCCTTGATATCCGTCAGGTTCAGCTTATGGGCCATAGCCAGGAATTGATCGTCCTCGCCCTCGCAGAAGCTGTCCAGCCGCTTTGCCAGGTAGTCCAGCTCGTCCACATTGACCGCAGAGCCCTCCAGGCGTTTGAGGATGGGATACCGGCTGTCCAGCTCTACGACATAGCAATCCTGCCGCAGTACATCGCCTATGTCTACCCCCTCCAGCAGCTCCATCGTGTGGTCATAGTCCTCCTCGGGAATGGGAAAAGGGATCGTAACGACACCATGCTCCGGGTGCATGGGATAGCTCAAAACAGCTTTCAGCATTTTCTATCCCTCCCGATCTGCATAGCCTCCGGCCCGTACCGGGCGGTGACCGCCGCGCAGAGGATCAGCCGCAGGGTGTCATCGCTGACCAGCTCCGGGTCGGCCAATTCCTCTGATGTCGCACCCAGGGTGTGGGAGCAGATCCCTTTTGCCGCCCGGTAGAGGACGTAGTCCTGGACCGTGGAGTCCCGCAGCCTGACCCGGTCGAAATCGATCCGGCCCGGCGTGACCGCCGCAAGGGTGTTCTGCCAGAGCGGGGCGCGGGCTGAGAGCAGATATACCGCCGCCAGCCACTGGCTGCCGATGTCCTCCCCTTCGCCCTTCGTCATTTCAAACATCCGCGTGACGTGGAGCTGGCCTTCGAAGTGGAAGGCTTTCATCTGTCCGGCAATGAGCATCGCCCGCTGCTTCAGCCGGAGGTGCTTCCAGGGCTGGACTGTTTCAGCGGCCAGCTCCGCCACAGATGCCGTCCCTGCCCGCAGCCGCTCCGTAAGGTGGAGGCACTTCAGACTCCGGCAGCTTTGGCGGCGGCGCCGGACGCAGCTCTGGCAGTCCACATCCGCCGCAGCGGTGCGGTAGCGGCAGAGGACCGCGCTGCCGTTGCCGCGGGGCGTAACGTTCGGCACCATCATCATCTGCCGCTCCATTTCCGCAAGGGCTGTGCCGCGTTCAAAAAATCTGGTCATTTTTCTGTTTTCCTTCCTTAAGAATAAAAAAAGAGGGGCCTGTTTCTGCCGGATCGGCAATTACAGGCCCCTCTCGTTTGAACTCAATATAACTGCATTTCTCCCGGTGCAGGCTGCCGGGGACTTTCCGTCAGCTCATTTGCCAGATCGATCACCTGCGGCACCGCTTCTTCTATCTGTCTCATGATCCCTTCCAGGAGTTTGCCCTGCTCCGGGTTGGAAACAAGGTCCAGGGTGGTCATGTTCTGCGCGGCGTCAAAAATTACCGCAAGTTGTTCCCGTGTGAAAAGGAGGCTGGAGGGAATCAGTCCAGAGCGGACGGCAAAATCCCGTTTTGCGGCAGCATAGTTGTTATCACAGTAGTGTCCTTGCCACAGGCTTGTACCATCCCGGATACGCTCCCACGTAATAAATTCGATGCCGTAACCACCTTCGCGTTCATGTCCCGCCAGGACAATGTGATTAAATTCCGCCAGCAGCCGGTAGTCTCCTGATAATCCATCCGCCAACAGAGGAGGGGCTGCCGTCATCTGCCGCATATATGCCATGGTTTCCACGACAATGCTGCGCACCTGATCCAGAGCGTCCTCCTGTCTGTTCCTCTGCACAAAGTCCGCATCGTAGCTCATGCCACCATACATGTTGACGTTGCAGAGCCGATGGGAATCTTTTTCAACAGGCAGCAGACCTGCATGCTCTGGTTCAATGGAAAATCCTTCCCGCTGGAGCCTGTGGCTAACTTCTGCCAGATATTTTGCTTGGAAGTCGTTCATTTTGTATCCTCCTCCGTATCTCAAAACTCCCGTTGAAGTTGTCCGCTAAGGTCTGATACTCCGCTGTGGCGCTGCGCGCTTGGTAGTCAGCGTAGATGGTCATTACATTGGACATATGCGTGGAGAAAAGATTGCTGCTGGATATAAAAAGCGCCGGTCCATTTGGCCTACAGTGACCAATGAACCGGTGCGGCAACTCGTTCTCTGCAAGTTTTATCTGAATCAAATATCCGCTCTTGCTTCTTATTAGAATAGAACAAGAACTCATGTACCTTTCGGCTACATGAGTCCTTGTTCTTGGTGGAGATAAGCGGGATCGAACCGCTGACCTCTTGAATGCCATTCAAGCGCTCTCCCAGCTGAGCTATACCCCCATATTCAATTCCCCGGCACTTTTTGCCGAACTTTACCAGAAAATTCCTGATACTTAACGTTGATTTCCAAACTTTTTCTTGAATTTCAAAATTTCAAATTTGCCTAATTATTTGACTCTCTTTGGGGTTGCTCACCAGATTATGTGCGCTCCCAGCTGAGCTATACCCCCGTATTCAATTCCCACAAAAATTTTTTGAACTTCCTAAATCGATTTCATCCATTTTTTCTTTTAACAGAGCTTATTTTAGAACAAATCATCCGATTTGTCAACTAGCAAATTTCGCTGAATTTTGGCCTGATTCCAAGTTTCCTTTGGGTACGTTCACCGGAGTATTGGGGCTCCCAGCTGAGCTATGCCCCACATTCCCAGTTGGGTGACGGGAATCTCTTCTCCGTCCACAGAGTGAGCAAAACCATAGCGGAAAAGCTAAAGGATTTAAATAATCACCCGTTCAAGTAAATTGCGGATATGCGCTGCAACACCTATTGGGAGGAAGAGAAACCGTATGTGTTGCCGCTGCCTGCTGTGCCGTTTGAAGCCGTTATCTGATCTATTGCGAATGTGCCAAATTATTATCGGGCATTCGATGGCAGGAGCAAGCACTCGGTGCCGTACAATCTGATTGGCGAAAAAGTGGACATGGCTGATCTTTGGCTCTGCCGACCTCCTCTTGGCTGGCAAAGCCTATTACTGGCAGCATCGATGTAAGCCTTGTCAGCGTATAAGCAGCCCCGTTTCAAAACAATATGGTCTTCCAGAATTTGCTTGGCAGCAGGCAGATCGTGCTGAGCCGCACCAGAAGCCATAAGGGAGAGCGGAAGAGGCAGACACCCCGGCCTTCTGGCGACAACAGCGTGGAGTTTCATTCCGTAATACCACTCTTTTCTGGAAGAATTGTAACTCTTTTTACACAATTCTCTGGCAACTTTCCCGCGACTGGAACGCGGTCCCTTTGCCAGAATGATGGGACAGGAATCCACGATGTACTCTTTTGACTCGTTCCAATCCACACCAATGGCATGGAGCCAGATTTCTGCCAATAACTGAAATGCTGGCGCAAGTCTGTTCAACCACTCCGAGAATGCCTGATAGCTGGGCAGTTTGGGAAACCACTCCTGCAGATGGTTTTTCGTGTACGGTAAATCGTCTTCTGCTCAAATCTCCGCTGGCTGATCCCCCACAGGTATACTGTTATGCACTCCTCGTCTGTAAATTCGGGACGGAAATTGTTGCTTTGACGTTGCATTTCTGCTTCGATTGTGGTACTATTGTCGCAGGCAGCGCAATAGAGCTTGATGAGATTTGTTTAAATTACTCAAAGAGCTTTCATTCTTTGAATGCACAAATTCCATAGGACAATTCTGAAATATAGTGATTTCTAATCTTATATCAGATAAATATTTAACCCAAGAAAAATAACCTAATGATGTTCCATCGAACACAAGTCCATCAAACTCGACATAGTAGTAATATGAACCGCTTTCTTTCTCCTGCGCGTTACTTATTCGCATCGGTAACGTGACTTCCAAAAGATATTAACATCACGCCTGTCTCATAAATGTAATTCTGCGCAAAACTTGAGGTTCGCACTTCCCAAACTTGGCCTGTATTTTCCATATATTCCCTTACAATCAACCTTTTTTAGAGTGCTGCTGACAGGGTGATGGGAATAGGTTTGTGCAAGTTGTTGGTTTATGAGACAGGTGTGATATTAACATGAAACGTCATTCCACATTTCGACAAATTATGATATCATGTATTATTGCTTATCAAAAAGACGATTGTGCAGCCAATCTCCCAATTTCCGTCCTGTGTACCTGTAGCATCAGGATGTATACCTTGACATGACTGACATTGATCATCAACCGCTCAAAGTCTGTGTCATCAACCAATATTTTTTCCATATTCCCTTGTTGTGCCACCGGCATAACCTGCCAGGGCGCTCCTGTTCACAGAATCCAAAATACACCGTTGATAAATTGTTGGGTATCCCGGCATTACCGCCATATCTCCCTCTATTCTCCAGTCGTATATGGCTCGATTTCCCGGATTCTATTACCTATCTCATATCAATGCTGTTCTCATGTCATTTCTTTGCCCCTTCTTCTTGGGAATTATTTCTATCACATTTTGTTGATAACACCATCCTGGCCTGTATTGACCTAATCAGTAGTTCCCCATCCTAAATTTTCGATTACGACTATAATAAGTGAAAGACTACCATTTGTAGTTAGAAAGGAAGATTCATGCCGTTGGAAAGTGAAAAGGGGTTTCGCAAATTCCGTGAGGAGTACAACAAAAAACTAGCTAATGTGCTTTTCAAATCTATGGAAGACAACGGAATCAAATCAGGAGCAATCATTACGCAGATAGAGGGAAAATATGGTGAAAAATTGAACTCCGGTACTATATCCGGCTATAAAAATGGCAAAATTAACATACCGCCTGTTTTTGTCTGGGAGGTATGCAAACTGCTTGGAATTTCCACTGATGAAATATTTCAGCGTGTAGAAACAAAAATTGCACAAGAGAGGCCTGTTCCAAACAAGCAGGATACAAATAAGGAGAACGCGGCCAAGTTAGTCTCACTTTCCTTGCCCGCAAGTCCTTCCATTGTTACTGAACCAACGGACTCAGTGTTCAGAGGATATCTAGGCGATTATTACATATATTTTACCCCCACCTATTCCAGCGGCAAAGGTTTCATAAAAGGAAGGATGAATATCAGCAAAGGGGATTCTGATATCAGAGTTAAAATCAAATTAGAGGAACATGTTGAGGGCGAGAGCGGTCACCACATTGACAAAACTTATGAAGGCGTTTTAGTCCATTCAACCACCGTAAAATGTTGTTACTGTATTCTGTCCAGTCCTGTTATCGGCGAGATGTGTTTCTTTATGTTCCGACATTTTCATCTTAATAACCAAGATCTTCAATGCAGGATGGCAGAAACACTGACGGCATCTGCGGGAGGCGAGGATAAAGCACCTACTATTCACCGGATGTTAATAAGCCGGGCACAGATCAGTGATAGGGATATATTCTCGTTGCTTCCCCTGCTTAGTCTGAATAATTCACAGATTATTATTTCCCAACATGTATTGCAATCGCTTGCCAAAGATAATCCAGCTTATGAGGAAATTATTAATTATATCATAGATTTGCCTGGAACAAAACCGGAATCGTATTATCACATTCGCGAAAATATATTACGCTCGGCAATATATGGGCATAAAGACATCTCTTTGATATCCATGATTCTGTCCCTCAGAGAACAGGCTCTTTCTTCTCGATATAATAAAGTGAGCAAAAAAGCTGACGAATTATTGCGCAGCCTGCTTTTGCATGAAGGTTACTTTTCTCCTCACGGCGACCTGTAAGTCTGTTCATGGCAATCATTAAAATTTTGGACAGCAGTGCCATCTCTTCCCGTTGTGATTACAGCTCCAACAATCTTTTACAAGGCACGACTTTCTGCATGGTCCATAGCGAAAACGAGTATAACGACTCAACTCGGACAAGTGTGGTTCTCCGCAGGGTTTTCCATGATTTGTTTCAGCTCGTTAAGTTGTTTTTGGAGATTTGAATAATCCGATTTTAACATCTTATTATTAGAGTCGGCAAAGAGTCCAAGCAATTTTTCCACAGTGCAAATCAACTCATTGTACTCGAATGGAGAAATATAGCGACCGATCTCATATACAGTTTCTCCTGTCCTAAAAGTGGATTTCACAAGATGAGCCAACAGTTTTTTCCCAGGGCAAAATGTTTTGTATAACCTGATGACGATCAGGGATATTTCTTCTGTATATAACATCTTCATATCATTGCAACAGGTTCCATCTAGCAGCAATCCTTTTTCGACCAGCCTGAGTATATCTTTTTTGGAGGACTGATATGCCTCTAAAATATCCGCCTTTCTCAATTGCCTCTTGTTTCGATATCTGAAACGCTTTAGTACATAGTGCGCAAATGGAATTACTAAGGATATGACTGTCCAGAAGAGCAGAAAAATTAAAATGATAAGCAGGCATTTGCCCCAAAAACCATATTCTTCAATTTGATTCAATTGCAGCTTACCATTTGAACATATTGCCTCATAGCCTGGACTGGAAAACTCGTCATAGATAATACTGGTGAGAATGCTGGACGCAATGGCAGAAAGCGCCCCCCACGTTTTTCTAAAAAACGGTACTGTTTCAAATCTCATGATTATACTTCCTGTCTTTGAGAAGTTAATTTAAATATGTGCATACAGCGGTATACTATACCGTAATCAACAAATCTTGGCCGCTTTTTTTGCGAAAGAGCGCATGTAGCCATCCCCACACGACTGGCAACGCATTTTCCATCCTGATTGTATTTCTCCCTGCAATCCATGGGAATTGCTGAGGATTGTTGCCCTGCCGGACAACAATCCTCCCACCAATTCCCATGCGTTGAGATACCAGACAGTCTCTGGGGCACGGAGGATTTCTTGATACCGAACTCGCCCATAAGCCCATAAGAGATGATGACACTGCAGATGCCTGTACAGTATCCGACTATTCTCCCCCATCATCTTTGTTCTATTCATCTGTTTTTTTAAGACTCCGCTTCGGTATAGGCGGAAAACTTTCCGGCCCCTTCAACGACTCTTGTCCCCAGCCTGAATTTATTTCAGCGGTAACGACAGGAGCACACCCGAGTAGAAAATGTGCGAGCGGATCAGCGTACTCCCTGTAATATGATTCGCTCACAGCTTGAATCATTCTCAGATACTTTGAAATCATATCCTGATCTATCGGAATATTGTCATCATAATTGTCCGAGATCAGCAACAAACAAACATGAATCAAAATCATCGCATAACATGTGACACGACCGTGCCGTTTCTGCAGAGCACGGATAAGCCTGTTAATCTGCGTGATAGAAACATGTGAAAGCGCGCTCTCATCGGCGACCGTTTCGTTAAGGCCATCAATAAATCGATTGGCCTCCTTAACAATACACCTTTTTGTGCGACGATAATAGGTAACAATCTGGTCGCACTCGTTTCGCCCATATAGGAATTCTCCTTGGTATACTTTCGCATGTCGTGCTACCAAGTCGAGTAAATCAAGAAGGTCGCAATTGCCATCTTGAAAAAAATCCTCTCCTACATTCAGATATACTCGATCAGAAATGTTCCAAAACATAACTGTACCCCCCGCTATCTTTGGTTTGTGTCAATGGAGTTGTTAAAGTAGTTCGGTTTTATTCGGACCGTGAAACCTATATATACCATATTACAAACTTGGAACTAGCGCAAGCCTTAAATATTCCTTATCAGGAACTTAATTTCAGGGTACATAATTAAGCAAACAGCACATCTATGCTAAGGTATTGTAGCAATCGTTCTAATGACTGAAAAGGAGAATCTTGTTTGGGAAATTTTCGCTTGTCTGCCACCCCACCAGCGGGTGGATGTAGGTACTGTAGCTGTACGCGGCGGCGTGTACGGAAAAACAAGTGAAAAGTGAGGAAACAATGACTATGAAAAAAATGTATGTATGTAAAGATCATCACCGTGTCCTGCTGCCATGGGCCTGGACCAGGCGATCACACCAGAAACTTAATTTGCTGACGCTTGACCACCACACAGATACGATTGAGGCGTTCTGCCGTTATCTCTATCATCACAAGGATGAAGCTTTGGACGAACTCATTGCCCAAATAGATTTCCACGACGATGCAACAATCAGGCGGGCTATCGCAAAATTGAGAAACGATGAACACATCGACACGGCGATTAGATGCGGAATCCTTCAAAAGGCTTTCGTCATTTCGTATGCTGGCATGTCAGATAACCCGCCCTCAAACGAATTTACGGAGATGACCCGGAACGCGGAAACTTTTGCACGGGTTGCATTGGGTCAAATTCCCCAGCCAAAGGATCGAACTTATCCGGATGCGAACCTATATACGGTTGGCACAGATGGATATTTAGGTGATGAGAACGGTGTTTCGGATGAGTTCCTTAAAATGATGTTATCGAAAGCTGGTGCCATGGGCGGATTTGACATTATGCAAACAGAATTTATCCTTGACATTGATCTGGATTATTTCCATTCGTATGAATCGTTCAAACGATCCGACCTTACGGTGTTCCGGCATCTTCTATCCGCCGCAACGGCTATAACGATTGCAACAGAACCGGATTTTGCCTACAGGGACTTTGACTCTGATAAAATCCTGATTGATCCTGAAATAATTCTGGCTGAGGTTATTGTGTTGGCAAAGGAAGAGCTTGGCGACGAGCTTGAGATCATCAATTTGCAGTAGGCCGACAAACAGATTCACCCTCCTGCAATGAGCGGGAGGGTGAATCTGTTTTTATGGGGGAAACTCCCCCCTATTTGAACAGCTCCTTTCCGGCCCGGAGCTTTGCTTGAATATCTGGGTCCAACGACTGGTCTGGGCCATCTTTTTTGTCAGAGAACGCAGATATTTATATCATCTCCACAGCAAACAGCGCGTCTGCGCCGCCGGTGTGGACAAAGAGAATATCCTCGTCCTGGTCAAAGGTCCCCTGCTCCAACAGCTGGAAAAATCCCGCAAGGGCCTTACCGGTATACTCTGGGTCTGTCAGAATGCCCTCCGTCCTGGCCAGACGGCGGACCGCTGCACAGCCATCGGGACTGGGGATGGCATAGCCGGAGCCAATGCAATAGTGGATATGAATATCCTCTCGGGTGACGCGGACGTCTGTCTCCAGCAGCTCCGCCGCCCCGGAAGTCAGTTCCATGGCGATCTCCGCGAAGGGGTCGTCACAAACGCCGATGCCAATAGAGCGAGTCCCGGGCAGAAAAAGTTTAGCACCCAGCGTCAGCCCCGCATAGGTACCGCCGGAACCGGCGGCGCTGACGACAGCATCGAAGGCAACGTCCAATTTTTGCGCCTGGTGTGCAATTTCCTTCGCACAGTTGACGTATCCAAGGCTGCCCAGAGGGACCGAGCCGCCCACAGGAATGGCATAAGGAGTGTGGCCCTGCGCCCGGAACTGCTCCCCATGATCCGGGTCATCTCCGCATAGACGTCATCATAGCTGTCGGTATCCACCATGCGGACCTCCGCACCGAAAATGCCGTTCAGGATCAGGTTGCCTCCGGTGAGCTTTCCCCACTTTTTCAGAACCAGAATGCTTTTCACACCCAGCCGCCCGGCACAGGCGGCGGTGAGCATAGCATGGTTGGACTGGGGGCCACCGGCAGTAAGGACAACATCCACCCCCTTGTCTCTGGCATCCGCCAGAAGAAACTCCAGCTTGCGGACCTTATTGCCGCCCAAAGCAACGCCGGTCATGTCGTCCCGCTTGATGTAAATATTTTTTCCGATCTCCCGGCTCAGGTTTTCCAACTTATACAGGGGTGTGGGCAACTGAGCGAAGGGAATGCAGGGAAAATCAATAATTTGTTTCATGCGAGTGCCTCCTTTTAATCGTTGGATTCGTTTTGACCATCCAACTTCCTAAAACCATCCAGTCGCAGTTCACGCCGGAGCTCCTCCTCGGTAGGCAGATACGTGAAGTACTTTGAAGCAAAGATCTGATTGTTATCTTCCGGAAGGGTATATTTGATGACCGCATCATTCTTGTCGGCGCAAAGCACGATACCAATGGGCGGCGTGTCGCCCTCATTCATCAGTTCGCGCGTGTAATAGTTGACGTACATCTGCATCTGACCAATGTCCTGGTGAGTCAGCTTGCCAGTTTTTAGATCAAACAGAACAAAACACTTCAGGATGTAGTTGTAAAAAACCAAATCAATGAAAAAATCTTGCCCATCTAAAGTAAACCGCTTCTGTCTGGCCACAAAGGAGAAGCCGCGTCCCAACTCCAATAGGAATTGCTGCAAATGATCGATCAATGCCTGCTCCAAGCTACTTTCATAGATATGCATATCCGGCTTAAGCTGGAGAAACTCCATCACATAGGGATCTTTGATGACCTTTTCATATTCCGGCTTTGGCTCTGTTGTCTGTATCTCAGCAGCCACAGAAGCCTTGTCCTGACTGGCCAGCAGACGTTGATAGAACATCGTGTGGATCTGCCGTTCTAATTGACGGACACTCCATGCGGATTTGGAACATTCCTCCATATAGAATTGACGTTCTGCCTGATCTGAGATCCGCATAAGCAGGCGATAGTGTGACCAGCTCAATTCCGAACACAGTGTGTTCGCATTTGGAAATAGTACATAGAATTTTCGCATCATCTGCAAATTGCGAATGTTGAATCCTTTGCCAAATTCAGACGTCAGACGCTCGGAAAGATATTGCAGCAGCTGTTTCCCGTAGGCAGCCCTGTCATTTTCTCCGCAGGCTTTATACATCTGCTCGCCGATCTCGTGGTAGGTAAGCACCATGGCTGTATTGACGGCAGAGGCAACCTTATTCTGTGCTGAGATGATATACCCGCGAATTGTCGAATAGGTGTCTTCCGCACTGCGCCCAACTTGTGCCTGCTGGTTCATAAGTTCGTCCATCGTGTTACCTCCTAAAAAGAGATGAACTGCTATTTAATATGAATTATAGCACATACATGGTTGTTTCTCAACCTATGGCAATCAGAAAATCACTTCCTCCAAAATTTCCCCCAATATTTCAGGAAAAAGAACGATCCATGCTGTGGTATTACTCTCATCCAGTGCGTCCCGTTCAAACGGAACCTCTGCCACTCCATGTAACTTCCGCACTACTGATGTAGCACCAGAGATATTTCCTTCATTCAGTAACTCCTGCAACAATTCACTAAACAGCGCCAAAATATATTTGCCGCCCTCCATATCCAGGAGCACCTGCGAAATTTCCATCGCATTATTGACTACTGTTTCATACTGCTTCACTGTTGTTTCCATACGACCTATCCTTTCATTATTATCTGCATTTTTCGGTTGACTGCATGGAGTTGTGATAGCATTTCAGGGGGTTTTAATAGCTTCGAGTTTCTGGCACCGCAGGTTTTAAGCATTCCAGGCCGCTGATGCTTATCGATGCTTACAGCAAAAACCCGAAGATATTTTTCAAAAATTTTCAGACTGCTGATGCTTATCCGATGCTTATGGGGTGAGACCAGAGAGACTGGATGCAAAAACAGTCTCATTCAGTCTCATAACGTGAGAATTATGAGACAAATGAGACTGCTTTTTACCAGAGAGACGACTTTCACCGTCCTCATAACCCGGAGGTCGCAGGTTCAAGTCCTGCCGCCGCAACCA
>ERZ777011.2361-NODE-2361-length-15347-cov-13.156683_pt1 | contig 15347 bp, 20 predicted proteins | sample MGYA00374964_ERZ777011 | MGnify/ENA primary metagenome ERZ777011 (study PRJEB29310, sample SAMD00008975) | mouse gut metagenome | study: EMG produced TPA metagenomics assembly of the Metagenome analysis of fecal microbiota from mouse which was promoted...
AATAAGCATACTACAACCACCTTAATATAACAGATATGAACTTTATAAGCAGACTATTCAACCGTAAACCACAGCCCACAAAAGAGGCTGCAAACCAACCTGTCGAAATTCCTGACAAGTTGACCAATACCACGCCCACCACACTAAAAGAGGCTTTTAGCCAAAAATACCCGGCATATATGAACATTCTTAACATGTTCGAGGCTGCAAACTTGTGCGATGCCACATGGGAGAACCTGACAAAGGTACGTTTGCAACGGTTTATTGACTACATGGGCGAGCGTCTGTCGCCTAACAGCGTGAACCAATACGCCGCAAAGCTGAAATCGGTGCTTAATCTGTATGCCGACGAGGTTAGTTTGCCGAGAGGGTTTGCAAAGGTGCTGACACCGAGGAAAACGACTGTGCAAAACGTATATCTGACAGAGGAGGAAATACAGCGTGTAGTAAGCTATACCCCTAAAAACGACCGCGAGGCACTTGTGCAAGCTCAGTTTTGTATCGGTGTGCTGACTTTAGCCCGACATTCGGATTACTGCAAATTTGATGAAAGCAATATAACAGGCGACAATCTTGTGTATGTGTCACAAAAGACAAAGATTCAATCGAGCATCCCCACTTCGCCCACGCTTCTAAAGTTCCTAAAGATTCAACAGGATATTATCAGCAAAGGCGTTGCAGTTTCAGACGACTCATTTAACGATACGATACGCCGTATCTGCATGAAGTGTGGCATAGACGAGCCGGTGAAACTCTATCAGCGGGGAGAAACGACCATAAAGCCTAAATATCAATTCGTGTCAAGTCATACGGCGCGGAGAACGGGTGTGACAAACCTATATTTGCGAGGTCTGGACTTGCTGACGATTGCCAAGATTGCAGGACACACCTCCACGAATACGACCATGGGATATGTGTGCTGTGGCATTCGCGAGCTGCCACAAGAGGCAAAAGAGTATTTTTCGGGATTCTGACGCACAGCAAAGGGCGCAAGGATTCAAGCCCCTGCGCCCTTCGAGTGCCTTCTTTCGGATGAAAGATGCTTATATCAGAAAGGTAGGTCGTCAGCCGGAGGTGTAGACGGTGCCGCCTGTGCATACTGCGGTTGCTGAGGCGCAGGCTGCGCTCCCTGACGCTCCACTTTCCAAGCGTTGAGCTGCGTAAACCACTTGCCGTTCCATTCTCGGCTTTCTGCGTCAAACGACACTTTCACCTCCTCTCCGACATTCGGGCAGTCGTTCACCTTGTCACCGAAAAGTTGGAAACATACCTTTTTCGGATATTGCCCCGGAGTCTCTATTACAAAGTTGCGTTTCTGCCATGTGTTGCCCTTGGCACTTGTGCCACTCTCAATTGGCAGCACCGCTATTGTTTTTCCTTGAATTTCCATTTACTGAGGATTTTGAAAGTCTTTGCTTTTATATTGCAAATATAACCATTTTATAGTAAATAACAATACATTAAGCCCCCGAATTACTCCGAGGGCTTTTATTGTGCAGATTCTTTTTACCAGCCGTTGCAGGATGGTATGCCGCGGAACTCGTACCACATACGCATTTTCACCACGAGCATTTCATAGGTGTGCGCCCACACGTTGAACACACGGAGGTTTTCTTCCTTGTAGTACACGCGGACACGGTAGTAGCGTCCTTTCTTGCGGAGGGTGATTTTCTTGGTTATCGGGTACTTCTTCATAAAATACTCGATGAACTGCTCACGAAGTCCTGGCAGGAGCGGTTTTGCCTGCGGTCTGTGGCGTTTTGGTTTCTCCGTGGGTTGTTCCTCTGTCGGAGTTGCGTCGGTTTCTGACTGTGGCGCGTCTGCCACTTTCACGGCTTCTGCGCACTTGCATCCCACATAGATGGCGTCGCCGATGTAGATTTTGGTTTTCATTTACATTATATTTGAGCGTAAAAAACCGCGCCAAGTCCTGCTCTGGTCATAATGCTAACCCCCGATGCCGTCACCGACACCACGCGACTTGACACGGCTATATTGTATAACCTATGTTGGCTTACGGATACAATAAACGCACCCTACAATAGAGTGGAGTGCGGCATCGTACCGCATTATGTTTGAGCGTTGCAAAGTTACGCCAAACTTCTGAATTATCCAAATGAAATTATTTAACAAAGATTAACTATGTGGTTGTTTTATAGGAAAATAGACTAAGCGGTAACAGCGCGATATAGCTCTATAAATTTGTCCGCGTACCAATGCGGCTGTGTTTCTTTTTGGTTCTTGGGGCTTTCCAAATTTTTACCGTAGGGAAGCCCCTTTTCGGTGATGTTCTTAAATTTCTTCACTGCACCACCGCTTGTGGGCCGTGTCATAATCTCCAAATAGCCTTGTTCCACAAGCATCTGATTGAACTTGATAGCGGAGTATGGAGAGTGCATCTCCGCCAAGAGGTCTTTAAGCGATTTTGTCACACCTTTTGATTCGACATACTGCGGAATGGCGAGGCGGTAAGGCTCTGCAATGCTCTGATACATTCCGAGGCGAGAGGCATCGTTTAGGCGTAGGCGGTCAGCCAATGCGTCAGCAAGGTATAGCTGTGTCTGCACGAATTGGAGCTGGGGATTGTCGTGTGATGAGGTAGGCATTAACTCTCCTTTTCGTGCAGCGTGGAACACTCTACGATATATCTCGAACACCTCCCTATGCTTACGGGCGATGAGATATTCAAGGCACGATACGGTGATGTAGTAGTCGGTGGTGCGAGTGCTGCCTATTTCTCGTTTGGCAAGACTGTCAATCGTTTTATAATCAACATCTTCAATGAAGCCGTTTTTCAGAGCGCGGACGGCTGCGCCTTTTTCCGCATAGGCAAGCGGCCACACTTCGTCAAGGTTGATAGGGAACTCGTCGCTGTTGGAGTCCACGATTTTGCACACTGCCTCAAAGTAGGCTTTCAGCTCCTCATTGGAGGATTGGAGGGTGAGAGCGGTATTTGCCATATCTATAAATGTATGTATTTTTGCCGATAAAAGAGGAACACCCTCATGCGCGCTCAAAGGTGGTGATTAGCGACACACAAAGGTGTTCCGAATGTCTTTCCACGTGCAATCACCACAAAGCACGATTTGGTTTTGCAAAGGTAGTCTATTTTCTATCGTTATACAAGTATTAAGTGTGTTTATTTTCCAAAACATGTTTTACAACATATTTTTCGGGGGGGGTAATTTGGGCGGTTCGGAAAATCGGAGTAACTTTGCGCTCAAAATCAACTAAATCAATCAACAATGGAGAAAATCAAAAGACTTTTCCTGCTCATGGCAATTCTCATTCCAGCCATGGCGTTCACCGCCTGCAGCGATGATGACGAACCCGAAGTAAAAATAACCGAAGCTGAGGTTGTCGGCACTTGGAATGTAACACAGATGACAGAAGATGGTGAAACGGTTGATGTGCCGAATGGCTATGTTACATTCACTATCAAAAGCGACCACAATTATTCCGTGCGTTTCCTCACAAACAACTACAAAGGCACATGGAAGCTGGAGGGCAACACTGTTGTCGGAACAACTCTTGACCCAATCACTGAGCGTCTAACATTTACATCGCTTAACGGCAACAATGCAACAATCAACTACTCCAACAGCGAGGGTGACAAATACGTTTTGAAAGCCACCAAACGCTAATAAATCGAATATCAACGCTGCGCCCTGCCTGTGACGGTGGGGCGTTTTTATTTCAGATATATAGGGATTGCAAAGCATTTACATGCGAGATGATATGGCGGCAATTCGCTTTCGTCTGAATGGAATCCTACCATGCTGTCGCAATGGCTGCACGGACAAGAACTGCCTCGCATCACATACCAACCAATAACACCGTCCTTTTTGCCGTCAATATACCACGATTTCATCCAACCTTGAGCTATGCCGAAAGTCGTAAGGTTTGATATTGCCGTGAACATAGAATTTGTGCGCCCTCTGCCATACGATATACCCTCGCCAATCTCATCTTTAAGCATCGGATTGGCGTATGGCTGTCTGAGATTGTCGCCAATGGACTTCGCAAGAGCCGATTTGCCGATGCCGAGCAACAGCCCGGCACCGACAAGGAGCAGCAACTCATTTTTGTATTTCCCGACATAATCGGTCAACCGCTCGTCAAAGGTCATACCATGATTCTCTCCGAGGATGAAAGGCAATATGGTGTTTCTATTTTCCTCATGGTCGGCGACAGCAAGGGTTATGAAATAATCGTCGATTGTTTCCTTTAACCACTGCACAACCTCGTCAATATCCCATTGCACCCTCAACGGCAAATCGCCATAGGAGGCAACCGCCGGGTGTATATTTGACGAGTAGAGAATTTCAACAACACGCTCCGCAGCCTCACGCATAACGATTTCCAAATTGTAGCTCATCGAGCGTTCAGCGTCGAGGCGTTGGCGTAGATATGCTTTCGCCGCTTCTATATCGGCTTCACTTGGTTGTCGCATTTGCAGTATTGCTTGTGTTCGACTTCGATGCGTTGGTCTTTATCTGCTGATAGAGTAAATCTGCCTCCTGCTCTTGTTTCGCTTCCGCTGTGATTTTGGCAAACTCGCAGTTCTTGCCGTAGGTGGTCTGTTCCGAAGCGGTTTCAGCAGAGAGAATGCCGGATGATTTCGCCTGTACAAGATTGTTGATAAGTTCTGCGGTGTTCTGGTGGATATACGGTACTATATAGGAGAGAATGTTGAGCGATTTGAACTGTGTTGATTTTTCCTCCTGTATGCCATAGGCGTATGTGAACAGTTCGTTTGTATCGTCAATCACATGGTCAAACTCCTTGGCATCTACCATCGCACGGTCGAGAGACGGGGAGTAAATGAGCTTGATTGCCACGCCCGGCAAATCACCACTCCGCACCTCCGGCGGCATGACTGCAAATGCACCGAGGAAAATCTGACGCAACAGAGTGTTGAGCTGCAATTCAAACGCCGCAGTATTGTCGGAGCGTTCAAGATACTTGATACTTGATTCCTTATCGGCTGTGATAGCCTTTACTTGTCCGTAGATGTCGCCTTGAACCTCCACGTTGTCACCCTGCAAAACCATAATCGGGAAAGCGTATGCCATATTGTTCTGACAGAGATAGGAGACCGCAAGCTCGTACTTGTCGATTGCGTCCTGAACAAATGACCAGCACGCGCCTTCCTCGCGTCGGTGGTATGTGACCGGCACGCGCTCGAATCCGTGCAAATCCTCATCTACCAAGACCCAGCCGTCAAGCCCGAAAAGTTCCTTTACCTTTGTGACCGCGCCACGGAATCCCTGCACATCACGCCTGTATCTGCGGAGATACTTTTCATCCCATACCTCCAGCCATTGAACATACTCGTTATTCTCCTCGTCATAATCCGAGAATTTTCGGGCGAAAGCGTCGAGTTTGCCCGTTATGGAGTCATAATGCGGATAAAGAGTGTCACCATTCAGAAAGGAAAGATTCTTGGTGTACATCTTTTTGTCTTTTAGATAGAACAGAAGCGCGGCCTCGCCTACTATATATGAGGACTTATAGAAATAGTATAGCCGGGTCTCGATGTTCTCATCAAGCCACCCCTTCTGCCATCTCAGGAATAACTCCTGTTTCTCCTCGTTGTTGTCCGAATCCGTAAGCTCATGCCTCACGTCATTGCCGGAGATATGCACAAGATGCTGTGACGTTATTATCATCTGCAAGGGGAAGGCGCATCGCACCACCTTTTCAGTGAAGAACTGCTTTTTATCCTCGTCATACTTTATTCGGTCGGGATAATATGTCGGGTCATTGATAAGATGCCCGGAGGTGTAATACTCGCGGATGAACTGCCCCTGCGAGACAGTCTGCCAAAGCGTGGTGTCTTTCGGTACTTTCGCCCGCTCCGGCTTCCGTGTGAATGTCGCTGTCTGAGCGAATTGCGGCATAGGGCGCACAAATGCCCGTTTGGTGAGAATATCGTTAATCATAGCCAGCCTAATCCTCTTGGTTTTCTATATGGTTTCTTTATGTCGAAGATTCTGCGAATCATTATCGCTTCGATGAAGTCAGGCGAATGTCGCGAGTATCGCTTCATTTCCTTTTTCTTGATTATCTGCCATGCATGGTCTGATCGGCTCGTGTCCTGCCTTATCGCCTTGCGCTCCAAGTTGAGAATCTGCTCCAGCGGCACATTCTCATATCCATTGCCGGAATATTTGCGCTGGAGCAAATCGGGATTGATGGAGTACGCACCGTTAATCAGCCCGTCGGCAAACTCGTATGCGCATTGGCTCTTGGTGTCGCCGTAAACGAATTTCTGTTTGGGGGCAACCGCCTGTTTGGGGGCAAATGGAATCGCCTTGGTGAAAATATCCTTGAATGTCTGTCCGAGCCCCGGAAGGTCATAGGCGAAATTCTCCTCACGCACCTGCCAGTATCGCAGTTTCTCCCTTACAGACATGGCGGCATTGACAATCCCGATACGACACACGAAAATATCGTCAATGTGATTGCCAATCCATTTCACAAGCACAAGGTTGTCGCCACCGTCTGCGGCAACGTCACAAGTCGCCCGAAGCTGATTGTCTCCTGTCTGCATGGTGTTTCTGTAAAAAGCATCCATGTGGGCGAGCTTAATCATATCATCCCCGGCGCTCTTGAATTTCCAGTTGCCGTCAAGGTCACGGGCGCGTTGTTCGTCTGACTGATTGACAAGGTTCGCAAGATATGTGGGGTCAGAGAACATCAGAGCAACATTGTCCGAGAGCTTGGCTTCCACAAATGCAACAGACTTGATGAAAAGTTCCTGCGGTGTGCCGTAACGCTCATATTCCGGCTTCCAATAAGAGTCAATAATATCCTTACACTGCGCATATACCTCCTCGCGGGAATCGCCCCAATAGATAGTGTCAGGAGTGTCGCCGTCCATGAAGCAATAGCGTACTTTGCCGTCGCGCTCACGGATAGGTAGTCCGTCCTCACCAATCCACCAGTCTATGAATTTAGCAACCCATGAATCCGGGTCGGGATTACAGGTGCCTATGAAGCGGTTGCGGATTCCAAAGGCGTTACGGTTACAGGTAATGAGATACTTGAATTTTTCGTATGCCATGTGTGTCACCTCATCGACACCGATATATGCAAACTGCTTTCCTTGGAAACGTGTGCGAAAGCTCTCCATCGCTCCGGCATGGAATGAGAATTTGAGCCAGCCGCCGTTTTTGTAATTCCAAGTCATATCGTCTTTCGACTTGTTGTATTCTCCGAAATCTCGGAAAATATCGAAAGACACGTCGACAAGGTCTGAAAGGTCATCCGTACCGGCACGGAGAATCACAGAGCGGAAATTCGGGTTGTAAATGTCGTAGAGCACACTATTAAGCAACACCCACGATTTGCCGCCGCCTCGACAGCCACCTCCAATCACAATATCGGCATCGGAGGATAGTATGTTTTCCTGCCCACCCGCCTGTATAGCCTTGTCGTTGGACTTCTTACTATCTATTGCTTCTCTAACAGACACAATGGTATCGTAGGACACAACTTTGCGCCCGTCAAGGAATGTCATTATGTCTGTGCCTTTTCTCATAAAAAGAAAAGCCGGAAGTCCGCTGTGAAGCGAAAATCCGGCTTAATGAAAGCTCTAATGTGGTTATCTAAGTGCAAATTTAGTCTATTTTCGGGAAAATAACATTATTTTCTTGTGTAATTATTTTGTTTTATAGGAAAATAAACCTAATTTTGCGGTGATAATACGCCGATGTGAACATAATTGCAAAGAAAGACACTGACCAGACAGACGGAAGCGACCGCAACAGGCTTGCGGTATGCCCTTGTTGCGGACAGAAACTTTTTGAAATAGAAAGTCTGCACACAAAAGGTCTGTTCCGCCAAAAGTGCCGCCGATGCAGGAAATACATAAAGGTAGCAGTAACAGATAAGGAAGATTGATTTAGGTTGATAGCGCGGTAGAGCAGTGGTAGCTCACTTGGCTCATAACCAAGAGGTCGGCGGTTCGAGTCCGCCCTGCGCCACAAATTACATAACTCCGCAAGGAGAAAAGCCAAAGAGCTTCAATGACGAGCGGCAATGCTCCGATTTGAGGCTCTTTTTTATTTAACAATCTGACAGACAAATGGAAAAAGAACAAATCTTATCCACAATCAATGAGAAACTTGGAAACACCAATTTCTCCGAAAAGACTATCAGCGACTATGTTGACGCATTCATTCCCGAAACAGAAGAGAATCCTGATTTTGACAAACACGTCGGCTTTCTCAAATCACTTTACGGAAATTTCAGCGCCGATGTAGCCAAACAGGTGAACGAGGCTAAAGCAAAACTTCAACCCCCACCTGCAAACAAGCAGCAGCCCGACGATACCCGTTACGCTGCTCTTGAAGAGAAGTTCGACAAGCTCATGGGCAACTATGAGAAACTGACTGAACAGCTCGCGCAAAAGGAATCAAAGCTGACGCAGGAACAGCTCATGTCGCAGGTCAAGGCTGAAATGGAAAAGCAGGGCGCGACCGATGAATATGTGCTGAAACAGACCCTCCAGGGCGTTACGCTCGACACGAAAAAATCCGTCGCAGACCTCGCCAAAGAGATGCTGACTGCCTACGATTCCGAACTGACAGCTTGTCGCGGTAAGGGTGCCGCGCCCCGCAATGGCGGAGAAGGAGGTGGTGGCAGTAAAGGAAAAAATGCCGCAGATTCCTACTTCGCCCGCAAGCAGAAAAAAGAGGGATGGGGAAAACAGCCCGAAAAGTAACAACCATTAAAAATTTACAATCATGGGAATCCTACAGACAGGCAACACCTTTGACAACCTTAACTTCAAGCAGGGGCATAGCCGCAAGGTATGGCGTGAAACTCGCCGCCAATGGCCGGCAGGTGGCAAGATAACCAATGTCGCCGACTGGGTAGCCAAAGGCAAAATCCCCGCCGGAACACCCTGCACCTATGCCGTAAACAAAGAAACAGGCGAAAAGACCATCAAGTGCCACACTGACGAGCAGATAAAGGCTGTGGGGACAGGCGAAGGGTCAGCGGGCATTGACTCTCTCGGCATTAACGGCTACACCGACCGAGACACACCCATTGCCTCTGCCAAGACTCAGGCAACCGCCACCGCCATCCGTGACGGAGACATATACGAGTATATGTTTGACGATGATGTGGCAGAAATCCTCAAAGCCAACACCAAGTGCCCACTCGTGGTATTTGTGCTTTAACCAACCATTAAACAGACTAAGCAATGAATAGAAACCCCGATTTTGACGGCACCCTTCTTGGCATAATCGCGCTCTCGCTGGGAGAAGACACATGGCAGGAATGGGTTGACCGATATTTGGAGAAGTACGACGGCCTCACGGTTGACGGCTATCGACCCGCTCCGCTGAAACGCAACTACACGTTCCAGCAGATTATCGCCTCTACTGGCGCAACTCCGCTCCCCACATGGGTTGACCCCGAGTCTCCGGGTTACGAAGTCGCCTTGCGTTCACTTTCCGGCAACACCGGGAACATCCCAACGGCAAAGCAGTTCTATCGCTTCAACCGTGTTATCATGCGCGAGCAGATGCAGTTGATTGACGCTTGCCGTGGTAATCTTCCCGACGGCACACAGGAGATTTTCATGGGACTTATGGACGAATCCACCGACGGCCTCATCAAGTCCTACCACAACGCCCGTGTGCATCAGGCAGACCGCATCAACTCCACCGGCTATTTCATACTTGCCGCAGACAACAACCCCCGTGGCTATCATGACGTGAAGATTGACTTCAATATCCCGTCAAGTCACTTCGACACCCTGACCGACACGGAACGCTGGTTCACTGACGCTGACGGCTCAATGACCACGGCTGGGACGAAGTCAGACCCGATTCAGTATTGTAAGGACAAAATCAAGGAAATTAGACGCAAGTATCATATTTATGCGCCAATCGACATCCGTATTTCCGAGGAGCTTTGGGAAGCTGTATGTCAGCACCCGAAAGTCCGCTCGAAAATTGCGGTCAACAAGAACCCACTTGCAACCGACAACGCGCTTGTCAATATCGCCGCCGAACTGGAGGATGAGGAAATCAAAACCCGTTTTGCAAAGATGGTCAAGGCCAACAGTATCATCGTGCGTGATTCCAAGGCTTTTGTTGACAAACCCGGAATCAACGAGGACGGAGAGAAAGACCTTGTGACCGTCCAGATTGACAACTTCGAGCGCAAGAACATTTCGTTCATCCCCTCCGGCAATATCGGTGAGATTCAGGGCGTGAAGCCTCTTGCTCTTGGCTACGACCCTGACGAGATTGCATACCACGACGGCAACCGCCTCCTTCTGACAACCCGCGCTAACAAGGAGACACACTCAATCTACGTAGAGTCTGAATTCGCTCAGATTTGTGTCCCGTCCAATGTCAACGCAATGTTCATCTCTACTGTAACCGCATAACCACGATGAGCGAGGATACTCCCGACATATTGCCCGAAGTTCCTGACACTCCAAGTGAGCCGGAATCTCCTACTGAGGTTTACACCGTCAAGGATTATCTGCAAGGTGTTTCAGCTCTTTTGAGCGAAGATGCCTTGCGGGCGATTCTTGCCAAGCGTCGCCTTTCGCCCGAAATTCCATTGGAAGAATTGGACGAAAGGGAGCTTGACTTGGCGGAGGCGGAGGTGTACTATCACCTATCCAGCCTCCCCGTCGGAGGCGCGACCACAAAGGAGGTTGACGGCTCATGGAGTCACACCGACGGAGGCTGGACGGTGAGCGGTGCGAATCTCGCGGAGTGGTATCGCAAATATGCCGCTCTCCGCGAAAGGTGGGGTGAGGAAGTGATAGCCAAACGTAAAATCCGCATAATCAATCTGTGAGCATGAGCGACAATCCACGTTTTCCGCATCAGTGCGTAATCTACCGCAGGGAGGGAGCTACGAGCTTCAATCCCGACGGTGTGATTAAGGAAATCTACAAGGGAGAGTGCCGCAAGAGCAGTTCCACCAACATCCGCACATTCAACACCGGCACGAACACCACGGGCAAGGTTGACATCGCGGACTACCGTGTAAGTGTTCCGGGCATTGTCAAGGGAATCCAAAAAGGAGACCTTATCGACGTGACCGACCTTGTAGGCACTGAAAAGGGGATGCGCATTGTAATGATTGACGCGACACAGCTTATGGGCGGTGGCACTGCAGCATTGTGTAACACACCAAGCAACTAAGGCTATGAGCAACGAGGCGGCATTACAGAAAGGAGCACAGATGGCTAAGGATTTGATTGCACGTCATGTCCTGAACGAGATATTAATCCCTGCGGCGAAAGAGCTTATACAAGCCGCTACGCAGGGACGAATATTTGCCGGACACAACATGACGGGTAACACCATCAACTCCTATGCCGCAGGTGTGTATGTCTACGGACAACTCGTCCATATCGAGACCTCGGCAGGAAGCATCTCCAAACCGCTACGTCGTAAACTTGGCAGAGGGCAAAGATTCTATGCCGGAAGCCAGCGATGGGACGGGGAGATGCAGGAGCATACGTTCACAGCCCAAGCCGGAAGTAACGGGACTATGGAAGCGGAGCGAAGCATCGCCTTTCTACAATCCCACAAGCCGTCACCGAAAGGTTGGGTTTTGGTTGTCTGCAACGGCGTTGAATATGCCTCGTACCAAGAGAACGAGATGAACATTGACGTTCTGACCGCCAACTTCGACTATGCCAAGATGTTCATGCCCTCAATGTTTCACCCCATGCCCGACTGACCATGAGCAAGATTGTATTCCCCCGAATGGCAGTGTTGCAGTCGCTTGACGAGCTGACGGCAGACATCACCCCCAACCGCTTCATCACGACACGCCCCAATGCCGTAGGCGAGCAGATGCAGGAGTTTCTGCTTATCAGCCTCAACAACATCGAGGACACGGCAGACACCTACCAGCTCACACGGGGCAAAATCTCAATCTTCGTGCGTGACGTGCAGGGCGGGCTGGAGAACACGTTTCGGCTCAATCAGTTGCAGGAGGCTGTGACAGGTCTTTTCCCGATACGCACAGACCTCTACCTCGCTACCAAACCGCTACTTCTTGCCGGAGGCTCTGACGGCGCGGGGTTCCACACGCTCATCATCCAATTCAACATCAGAATCCACAAGGATTTTGACATTCATCCAACAGAAAAATTAACTCTCTAAACTCATAAACAATGGCAGCAACAGAAATTACCGCCACAAAGAATCCGAGCGACCTTCATGATGTCCTCGGTCGTGTTGAGAAAGTGTTTCTCAACAGAGCAATCAATCAGCTCCCGTCGGCACTGACCGGCTCATTTGACTTCAAGCTCCCGATTCTTGACGATTCTGTGACGTTCAACATGGGCGAGGCTGACGTAACACGAGTCAAGCTCATCGACCAGACCAACTGGACTTCCTATGCCAAGAAGGGCGACCCTGACATTTCGTTTCAGATTCCCTCGTTCTCCGACGAAATCGCATCACTGCTCGGCAACAAGAAGGGTGCATCGTCCACCAATACGACTCTCGGCGTGAAGTTCCAAGGCTATTCCGCCACTCCCAAGAAGGTAGAGTGTTCGCTTCTTTTCGTGTCTGACGATGAAAAGGTGGTGGTCTATCTCCCCAACGTGGAGATTTTCGCCACGCCAGTACTTGGCGACGGCGAAAACCCCTCGTACTTCAACTGCGTCATCACCCCCATTCCCGACAGCACAGGCGCAGACTACTACATCGGAATCAAGACAACCACGGAAGCCGGAGCATAACCCCGTAAATTACCCGACAACCGAGGGCGGCGGTAGAAATGCCGTCGCCCTTTTAATGTATCTATATGGCAAGAAAGACAAAAGCACCCACACAGCCCTCGATGGCTGACGAAAGAGAACTGGAGCGCACCGTTGACAGCGAAAAGGATTATGCGGAGATTCGCGGCAGGAAAATAGCCCTGCCATTCCTCAACCAGTTCGGGCTGCATAAAATATCCCGAATCATGACCGACAAGGGCGGCGATGAACTTGTTGTCGGGCATAAATGTCTTGCGGCAGCACGTCTCAACGGTTATTTCAAAATCAAACTGTTTTGGGGTATACTATGGCGTTGGTATGCCTACATCCGCGCTTACACTGACATCGAGCTTACACAGGCTGTCTCCCTTATTAAAAAAAAAGCGGATGTGGCTCTGGCGGTCTACTCGATAAATACCACATTACTGATAGGGATGAGGGAAACGATAATGAAGATGAATCGGGAGGAAGCCGTAGCTACCCATCAAGAACTTTTTGGGGGCAGAGCTGGGAAATCTGCAAAGAGCGACCTTGGTTAGCCGAGCCTCTGCGGATATTCGGAATCCCGATAACCCCGCCGTTCTATTATCTGTGGAGCATGAGCCTCGCGCAGGTCGAGTTGATGTGTGCTGACTGCGCCGTTACCATATATCCAAAGACAGACACAGTGAAAGACGGCAAGGGTAAAGAACATAAGTTCCGCCGACCGACCTCCGCATCCATCAAGGAATCACGCAAGGCGTTTGAGTCATGGGATGATGTTAAGAACCCGACATTCGACCTCAGCGGTTTCAACTTTTCGTGACATACTTCCTCGCCCATTCCGGGATAGGCGTTTCCTCTTCGTCCATATCCATTGAATAGCTAATAATCGTCCGTATAGCCATGTCGGCCTGTGGGCGCATGACCTTGAAGTAGTCGTGGATGGGGCGGTTGTTCTTGTCCTTGATGGTCTGTCCGATGGCATATTCAAGGATATACAATGGTATGCCGAGGTTGGTGCCGAATTGGACGAATGTCTTGCGGGCTGAATAATACATCAGTTTTTTCTCAAACCCCAAATCCTCTCCAATCTTATTTAGCCCCTTGGTGACAAACGAGCGGAATTGCTCATATTGGCTGTAATTATAGCCGAAGTCAAGTCTGCCGTCCTTTGTCAGATACTTGTCGATAATCGCCCTTGCCTCCGGCTGGATGGTTATCGACACTTCTTTTTCACCATGCTTCTTTGTGGCGGTCTTTTTGCGGACAAAGGTTATGGTGTCACCGTCAAGCCTTGCGTCCATAAGGTCTGTAAGGTTTATTCCTGCGCAGTAGAACGACAGCAGAAACAAATCCCTCGCCACGGTGTGCCGACGCTCTGACACGCCCTTAAACTCAGCCTCACGCAGTTTGCGCAGCTCCTCTTTGGAGATGCAGATGTCTCGCACAGCCTTTGTCGGAATCTTGTAGTTGCGGAAAGGGAATACCTTATACTCCACAGTGCCATCATTGGCTGCTGCGTTAAGCAACGCCTTCAGATGACTCATGCGGATGTTGATTGTCGTGTCGGAGCTTCCTCCCTTGCGCAGGTGCTTCTCAAATAACGTCAGTGCGGACGGGGTGAATTGTTGCAATGTTATGCTCTCGCCAAAACACTCCAGCAGGTATTTAAGCGTGTAACCCATGTTTTGTGCATAAGACTTGCGCCCTTCCTTTTCAAGCCGTGCGATATAAACCTCTGTGTAGTCTTTGAGGGAGTCGGATTTGCGATATTGCGATATAAGATATTGCCTTATCTCCGATGCCGACACGTTGGGATTTGGCATCGCGTCATATATAACCTCGAACTCCCACAAAAGCTTTTTTAGTTGCTTGTTGATATAATCCGCGTCCGGGTGCCTTACGACACGCCCGTCTTTCCACTGTTTGAGGTTGTCTATCTTATAACGAGTGGATATATAAGCCGTCTTAGAGGTTGTGTTGATTACAATTTTCAAAGTATATGAACCGTCCGAGTTGGGCTTAGACTTAATGAATCCAATAGATAATGTCGCCATTTCAAATTAAGTTTTCGTCTTTGAGGATTTCAATTATCTTTGTTAGCACCTCAACTTTTTTGTTTTGGACTTCAAGCTGAGATTCTAATTCTGTTATTCGTGCGCTCATTGCCTTAATCTGTTTTGACACTGCTCCAGCAGTTCGGGGAATTATAGTCCCCTCTGGCAGTTCGGGGCAATCCTTTTTTAGATGTTCGTCAACCCACCGCTGCACCGTAGACTTGCTTATCGGCACAAGTTTAGCGATTTCTCGCACAGTCATACCTTGCTGATATGACCCAACAACAAACTCGTAATACTTTTCTCGCTTTTCGTGGTAGAGTTCTCTTTGGCTCTTGCCGTTCTTTTGATACATAAAAATTATGAGATAGATTTAAGACAGACTTTTCGGCTCAAAAGTACGACACTTTTATCCATTAACAGATGTTAATTAACAATATTAACATAAAAAGAGTAATAACCAAGTTGTTTAACTACTTGATTATTACTCTTTTAACTTTGAGCCGCAAGCCAGGCTCGAACTGGCGACCTTTTCGTTACGAATGAAA
>ERZ777011.2363-NODE-2363-length-15334-cov-3.724720_pt1 | contig 15334 bp, 14 predicted proteins | sample MGYA00374964_ERZ777011 | MGnify/ENA primary metagenome ERZ777011 (study PRJEB29310, sample SAMD00008975) | mouse gut metagenome | study: EMG produced TPA metagenomics assembly of the Metagenome analysis of fecal microbiota from mouse which was promoted...
CCCGGAGGGTGCGGGTGGACTGCTCCCCCATCACCCAGCGGATGGCGTCGGAGATATTGGATTTTCCCGAGCCGTTGGGCCCCACCACCGCCGTGATGTCCGAGCCGAAAACCAGCACCGTCTTATCTGGAAAGCTCTTAAAGCCCTGGATTTCCAGCGCCCTCAGGTACACAGAACCACCCCTTTCTTCTCCAGCCCTCCGCGCCTCCGTGCCGCGGCGGCCTCCGGGTCTTCCCTCCGCTCCGGCCCAAGCCGCCCTCTCCGGACGGGAGGCGGGCTCCAGCATAGCATTTTATTTTACCACATCAGTCTCTCCTTTGCAAGTTTCAGCTGGCCGGATTCTATGCCGTACAAGCGGAAAAATGAGCGGCCAGCCGGAAGGCTGGCCGCTCAAGGAGAAGCCGGCGGCTGGCTTGCGGGCAGCCGCCTATTATCATCACCCGGTGCGCAACGCCTCAACGGTGCCGGGGATGAAGCGAAGAAATTGCGTCAGGCTTACGCTTTGTCTATTTTGACCAGCTTGGCGTTGAGGCTCTCCAAAAAGCCCTGGGGCAGCATGCTGCCGCCCATGGCGACCAAGGCCTCCGCGGTCATGGACTTCATCATGTCCCACATCCCCGCGCCGGGGGCCAGGTCGAAATTGGCGGCCAGCTTCACCGCCGTGCGCGCCGCCTCCAGCGCCTCTGGGGACTGGGCCAGGACCTCCATGGTGTCCCGCACGCTGTACCTGCCCTCGGGGAACTCCATGGGCGCGGCCAGGTCCAGATCGCCCGCCAGCTTGAACCAGTTGGCGACGCCCTCCCGGCGCTCGTTGACCTCGGGCAGCACGTAGACGGCGGGCTCCCGCTCCACCTTCTCCAGGGTGATGGAATCCATCGCATCCCCCGCCTTGGCGGCCACAATGTGGAACCCGGGCTCCAGCGCCGCGGTGAACACGAACACCTTGTTCTCGGCCTGTCTGCCCACGCTCCTGCCGTTGACCAGCAGCTCCACCTCCGGCTGGTTGGAGTACACCCGGATCTCGGTGGTCTCCCCCGCCCGCTGGGCGTAGCGGCGGCCGCAGACGTGGACCATGGGCGCTTTGGTCCAGTAGGCTTTGTAGATGTAGTAGCTGTCCTTGCGGGTTTTGCGGTCGATGGTGACCAGACCCTTGTTGTTCCGGCCTCCCACGCCGCCCTCGTTCCGGGCCGCGCAGCCGAAATCGAACATGTTCCACACGTGGCTGGACCAGATCCAGGGCCGCTCATCCAGCACCTTGGCCATGTGCTCGTGGTACAGCGCCTGGTACTCCTCGCTGTAGTCCTTGCAGGCGGGGGCGGGACCGTGGTAGGTGACGACGCCCTCGCAGCCGTACTCGGACAGACCCAGGCAGATGTCGGGGTGCTCGGCGTGGAACTTGTCCAGCCAGGGGCCGTTGTCCTCCATCCTGCCGCCGTACCAGCCGAAATAGTGGTTGTAGCTCTCCACATCGGTGATGTGGTGCATGGGCCCATCGGTGGGGGTCATGGTCACGTGGGCGATGGTGGTCAGCCGGGTGGGGTCCAGCTCATGGGCCAGCTTGTTCAGCGCGTGGTGGTTCTCCACCAGCTTGTCCGAGATGCCGCCGATCAGGATCTCGTTGGACATGCCCCAGAAGCAGATGGTGGGATGGTTGTAGTTCTGAATGATGAGTTCTTTGAGCTGGCTGACGCAGTTGTCGTGGGCGGCGGGGTCCTCGTTGAACATGCTGATGAAAGGGATCTCCGCCCAGACGATGAAGCCCAGCTGGTCGCAGGCGTCGTAGAAGTCCTGGGCGTGCTGGTAGTGGGCCAGACGGATGGTGTTGGCCCCCAGCTCCTTGATGATCCGGGCGTCCTCGAAGTGGTCGGCCCGGGTGAGGGCATTGCCCTGGTAGAGCTTGTCCTGGTGGCGGCTCACGCCCCGGAGGGGGGTCTCCACGCCGTTGAGGATGAAGCCCTTCTGGGGATCGCAGGAGAACTCCCGCACGCCCACCTGAGCGCTCACCTCGTCACAGGCCTCGTTCCGGCGCTGGAGGGTGGCGGTGACGGTGTACAGATAGGGGTCGTCGATGCTCCAGCGGCGGGCGCCGGGCACGGCTACGGTCACTTTGGTGCTGTCCGCGGGGCGGACGGCGGAGGCCGCCTCGTTCCCTTCTGCGTCCCGGATGGAGTACGTCACGGTGAAGTTCTCGTCGGGACCGGCCACCCAGCTCTCCAGCTCGAACTTCGCGCCGCCGCAGCCGCCGCAGGGCCGGGGCGTCACCCGCAGGCCGGGGCCGCCGTAATAGTCCAGGTCGAAGTGGACGGCGGGCACGCTGATGAGGTTCACGCCCCGGTACAGCCCGCCGTAAAAGGTGAAGTCGGCGAACTGGGGATAGACGCTGCTCTTTTCCGAGTTGTCGCAGGCAATCGCCAGAAGGTTTTCGCCGTCCTTTTTACACAGGCCGGTGATGTCCGCCCTGAAGGCGGAGTAGCCCCCCTCGTGGTAGACCGCCTCTTTGCCGTTGACGTACACCGCGGCCTGCTGGCCCGCCGCCAGCACCTCCACGTAGACCCGTCCGCCGGGCAGGGGCTGTTTGGGGGTCTCGAACGTCCTGGCATACCAGCAGCGGCCCCGGTAGTAGCTGCCGCCGCCGTCCATGCCGTCCACCGCGTTCCAGGTGTGGGGGAGGTCCACGTCCGCCCAACGCTCCGGAAGCGCGGCGGGCAGGCCCGCATCCTCCCGGATGAATTTCCAGCCCTGATTCAAGCTTATAATATTTCGCATTGCGCTGTCTCCCATCTCAAAAGATTTTGTTTGCCGCCCGTCCCCTCAAAGCCCCAGAGGGAAAGCGCTATTTGCGGAGGGTGTCCGGTTTGGTGTTCAAAATTTTCGGAAACTGGGTGAAAAATACGGTGCCCGTGATGGCGGCGGCCAGCACATCCGCCACCGGCTCCGCCACGAAGACCGCGAAGACCTTGTCGCCCAGGAACAGCGGCAGGATAAAAATCAGCGGGATGAGCAGAATGATTTTCCGCAGCAGGGCCAGGAACAGGGAGATTTTCGCCTGGCCCAGCGCCACAAAGGTCTGCTGGCAGGAAAATTGGACGCTGAGGAGGAAGAAGCCCGCCAGATAGATGCGCAGCGCCCAGGTGGTGATCTCCACCAGCTCCGGCTTGTTGTTGAACAGGCCCACAAACGCCTGCGGGAACAGCATGATGAGCCCCCACATACACACGGCGTAAATCATGCCGCTGACCATCAGGATGCGGAACGCCTGCTTCACCCGGCCGGTCTTGCCCGCCCCGTAGTTGAAGCCCACGATGGGCTGCGTCCCCTGGGCCAAGCCCATAAACACCATGGAGAGGACCTGCATGATGGAGGAACAGATGGTCATGGCCCCCACCGCCGGGTCCCCGCCGTACCGGTACAGGGAGGAGGTGAAGGACACTGTGACCAGGCTCTCCGTGGACTGCATGATGAAGGGGGACACGCCCAGAGCCGCCACCGGCAGGATAACGGCGCCCTTCAGCCGGAAAAAGCGGCGTTGAAGCCTCAGCTTTGTCCGCTTGCCCAGCAGGAATACGATGACCCAGGCCGCGGACACGCCTTGGGCGATGACGGTGCCCAGGGCCGCGCCCCGCACCCCCATGTTCAGGCCAAAGATGAAGATGGGGTCGAGAACGATGTTCACCGCCGCCCCCACCAGGACGGTGGCCATGGAGATGGTGGAGAAACCCTGAATGGTGATGAAATTGTTCATGCCCAGGGCGATCTGCACAAAAACGCTGCCCCACAGGTAGATGCCCAGATAGCTGACGGCGTAGCCGATGGTGTTGGGACTGGCGCCGAACAGATAGAGCAGGGGCTCCTTTGCCAGCTGGAACAGGAGGGTGGAGCCCGCGGAGATCAGCAGTATGAGGACGGCGCAGTTGCCCAAAATCTCATTGGCCCCCTCCATATTGCCGTCGCCCATGAGGATGGAGGCCCGAGACCCGCCGCCCACTCCCACCAGCGCCGCCATGGCGGAGACAAACATGATGATCGCAAAGCACAGGCCCAGGCCCGTGAGCGCCAGGTCGCCCACCTCGGGGATGTGGCCGATGTAGACCCGGTCCACAATGTTATAAAGCGCGTTGACCAGCTGGGCCACAATAGCGGGAAAGGCCAGCCGGACCATGAGACGGCCCACGCTGTCATTGCCTAAGTCGTTGCTCTTTTTTGACATGACGATACCATTCCTCTTTGCTAGGTCGCACGCAGCAGGCTCTGCTTTATTTTTGCCACCGCTTTTCTGACGCTGCCTGGACGGCCGGCGCAACAGCAGGGGCGGTGGATGCTGTCGGAGCAGAATATGCAGTAGCCGCCGGGGGTTACGTCAACAAAATTCTCATGCTCCAGATCTTTGTATATGATGATATCCTTATCCTGCATATCCCATTGGACGGTTTCCTTTCCAGTGTAAGGCGCATAGCCCATCCGCTCCACGCCGGACACGACATATTGGAGATCCAGATAATTGATATGCCGCTCCGGGAGGCATTCCTCCACGGGCTTGGTTGTGATGTCCTGAATGTTTACGTAGATGTCCCGTCCTTGAAGCTCGTACGTACCCGCCTCCATATTTGCAATGTCATGGCTTGTGATCCACTCCAGAGCGGTTTGAATGGCCGCCGGATATGGATAGGGACAGTCTGTCGCAAAGGAAGATGAAAAAATCATCACCGCGGCCTCCGTTTATTCAGCATTTCTTCCAAACGCCTCAATCTGAGTCAGCGCCGGGAAGAGCGAGGGATCATCCGCCTTAATCAGCTGCCCCACCTTCAGCCAGGTAATGCCTTTGCGCCGGATGGGGAACCTTTGGGGCTCGATACATTTATCCAGCTTTACAACCTCCGTCGTGCCGTCGGAGAAGGTCACTGTCCCCTGGGTCCACCAGCTGTCGTGGGGAAAATCCGCCCGGGTGGTCAGGCGCAGCTCCTCCAGGTCCACCGGGCGGCCGAATTCCAGCGTGATCTCCGCGTCCTCCCGCTGGTCGATGCCCCAGGACTGGAAGGGCCAGGGATAGTGGCAGGGGTTGGCCAGCACCCCGTCGATCACGTTCCGGGCGGCAAACAGCGGCGCGACCGGTCCTTTGGTTTCCGCGTTGGCGTGGACATGGGGATAGCACCCCGTCTCCTCGTGCTGGTCCATCACGTTTTTGGCCAGATTGCGGAAGTTTTTATCCTCCTCCGGGCGTGATTTCCGCATGGTGATATAATGCTGCTCTCCGCTGAAGCTCCCGGGGCAATACGATATCCTGTCCGCCTTCATGTGCTCATTGCGCTGAAAGGGGATGGGATATTCCACCCGATTCTGGGTGAGATACACGTAGGCCTCATCCATGGCCCCGTCCACCCGGATGACGTAGAACGCGGGAACCTCGTCGGTGGTAAAGACAATCTTATCCCCCGGCTCATACTCCTTGGGGTACACCAGCAGAATCTCATCCCTGCCGCTGGCGCTGTGTTCTCCATCCTTCTGTACGCTCTGTACGGAAATGCTCAGATTTGCCATTGTCTCATCTCCCAGAAAGTATATTCAAAATCCCCGATACCGTCCGATACCGGGGATTTTGATCTGCCGGCGTTTACAGCAGGCTCTTCACATAGTCCGCGATGGCCTGATCCTTGCAGCCGGCGAAGAACAGCTCCTGAAAATGTTCTCCCGCCACGGCGCCCCGGACCAAATCCTGATCCAGGTCCTTCAGGCCGTCCACCAGGGGGCGCAGGGTTTTGGCCCGCACCTGGTCCAGAATCCCTTTGTTGCGCATCTCCGGCTCCCGCCGCTCGGGGGGATAGCCCTGGCCGTGGCCGAAGCCGAAGAGCTTTTCAAAGACGTACTCCAAATTCAGCTCGCCGCCCCAGCCGAAGCCCTTGGCGAAGGGCATGGCCACGGCGTTTCCGTCGTTGACGTGGGCAAAGGTGTAGGCGTCCACCGGGTCCTCCACGTGGCCGCAGATGACGCCGGGAAAGCTGTTCATGGCCAGCATGGCCCCCTCGCCGGTGCCGCAGCCGGTGACAACATAGTCCGCCGCCCCGCTGTTCAGCAGCAGCGCCCCCAGGATGCCGCACTGGACATAGGTCAGCTGGGCCTTGTCGTCCCCGGCGTACATCCCGTAGTTGTCCACGGTGTGGCCCATGGGCTCCACCACTTTTTTCAGCGCCGCCAGGATGACGCCGTTTTTGGCCGCCTGGCTGTTCTCGTTAATGAGCGCGATCTTCATCTTGTTTCCTCCTTTTAAGGCTGCTTGCCGATGTAGGCCAGAATGCCGCCGTCCACATACAGGATGTGGCCGTTCACAAAATCGGAGGCGGGTGAGGCCAGGAACACCGCCGGGCCGCCCAGGTCGGACGCCTCGCCCCAGCGGTTGGCCGGGGTCTTGGCCAAAATGAATTGATCAAAGGGGTGCTTGGAGCCGTCGGGCTGGATTTCCCGCAGGGGCGCGGTCTGAGGCGTGGCGATGTAGCCGGGGCCGATGCCGTTGCACTGGATGTTGTACTGGCCGTACTCGCTGGCGATGTTCTTGGTGAGCATTTTCAGCCCGCCCTTGGCGGCGGCGTAGGCGGACACGGTCTCCCGGCCCAGCTCGCTCATCATGGAGCAGATGTTGATGATCTTGCCGCCGCCCTTTTTGATCATGGAGGGGATGACGGCCTTGGACACGATGAAGGGCCCGTTCAGGTCGATGTCGATGACCTGACGGAAGTCCTTGGCGGACATCTCCACCATGGGAATGCGCTTAATGATGCCGGCGTTGTTCACCAGAATGTCGATGACGCCCACCTCGGCCTCGATTTTGGACACCAGCTCGTTTACCGCGTCCTCGTTGGTGACATCGCACACATAGCCATGGGCGCTAACGCCCGCCTCCTTGTAGGCGGCCAGCCCCTTGTCCACCAGCTCCTGCTTGATGTCGTTGAACACAATGGTGGCCCCGGCCTCCGCCAAAGCGTTGGCGATGGCAAAGCCGATGCCGTAGGACGCGCCGGTGACAAGGGCGACCTTGCCCTCCAAACTGAACTTGACCATTTACGTTTACCTCCAAACTTTTCCGGAAAGGGATAGGTCTAGTATATCCCTTTGGGCGCCTGCTGTCAAAGGCTATTATTGCGCCGCGTTCTGGGTTCCGGCCTCCGCTTTCATCGCGGTCAGCTTCGCCTGAACCTCCTCCATGGTGGCGTTGTCCAGGGTATAGAACTTCATCGCGATGATGGACAGGATATAGCCCACGACGGGAAGCCCCATCCACAGCACCATGGTGACGGTCACAAGGCTGCCCGTGACCGGGTCGCCGATCTGGGGCAGGGTGGTGACATAGCCGATTCCCGCGTAGACAAAGCCCACAATCGTGGTGGCGAAAGCCACGATGGTCTTGTCCACCAGGGAGTAAGCCGCGCTGATGACGCCGGCGATCTGCTTGCCGCCGTTCCGGCTCATCTCGTAGTCCGCCACGTCAGCCAGCATGGGCATACGCAGGCCGTTGGTCACGCCCATGCAGGCCTGGAATGTGCAGTGGATCAAAAGGAAGATCACGGTCATGGGGATTGTCCTGCCGATCTGCGTCGGGTCGCCCAGGGTGAACAGGGCAATCATCAGGCAGCCCGCCACCACGGAGCCGATGCTGAAATTGCGCAGGGCCGTCCGTTTGCCCATCTTGATGGCGATCTGGTTGCCGAAGATGGACACCAGGATATTGGGGATGAACACAATCAGGCCCAGCCTTCCATAGAACTCGTAATTCCCGGCGATGATGCCCCAGACGGCGATGATAACGCTGGTGTTCATGGCGATGTTCATGGCGATGCGGTCCGAGGCGCAGGCCACCAGGATCATCTGGAAGTTGCGGTTGCCCTTCATGACCTTGAACATGTCTTTGGGGGAGACCTTCTCCTTGCTCAAGCTGCGGTAGTTCTCCGGAACGTCGCGATCCCAGATGCTGATTACGGTGAGCACCAGGATGATGAAGCTCGCCACCAGCATGGTCAGGCACAGCTCCTGCATGGTGCCCAGGTCGATGACGCCGTTGTGCTTCGGAACCAGATAGTTGGTGTTGTAGAACGTGAAACCCACAGAGAAAAGGCTGGTGGCGATGCCCATAAAGAGGCCCAGCCGGTTGCGCTGAACAGGTTCATTGGTGAACGCCACCCGGGCGCCGCCCTGAGAGGTCATCATGAAGCTGTAGCCGATGACATACACCGCGTAGATCAGAATGAACGTGACCACGTTCGCGCCAACGGCGAAGAAATATATGCACAGTAAGGCGATGGCGCTGATGATCCAGCCCAGGATCATCGTCGGGCGGTAGCGGCCGAATTTTCCGTCCGTCCGCTCCACGATGAAGGCGATGATCGGATCGGTGATGGCGTCGAAAATGCGGGACGCGGTGGCGATCATGGCCACGGTGGTGGCCAGAAGGCCGTAGTAGCCCGCGCCCAGGTAGGTGATGTAGTTCATCACAAACAGGAAGCAGATGAGAAGCAGGTCATGAATCGAAAAAAGATACAGCTGCCAGGGTTTTGCCTTGCGGTACTGCACAGTGTTGGTTCCTTCCATGGTTGTCTCCTCTCTTTCCGAAGAATGCTGATCCGCATATCTTCTCTCCGACTTTTAATAGACAAAACTTTATTGTGTAAATGCACAGGACTTCCCGCTTTACCAGATGAACAGGCTGTCCCCCCGGAGCCGCAGAAGCGCCTCAATGAGATAGTAGTCGCTGTAGATAATGGGCACCTCGGTGTTGCTGCCGTCGGGATCGTGATAGAAGTAAGTACCGCCGTCCACAATGGAGTCCACCTCGGGGTCCCAGTTGCAGAATTTCCGGTCGCAGGCCCTGAGCATCTTCAGCGCGGCCTGGACATAGAGGCGCTTTTCGTGCTCCGGGACGTGCCCGGCGATCTCCAGCAGGCCGCAGGCGGAGATCATGGAGGAGGTGGTGTCATATTTGACGGGCTCGCCCGGGGCGCGGTAGTCCACCAGAGGCAGCCAGTCGGTGACGGACATGGAGGAGATGACATAGTGCGCCGTACGCTTGGCGGTGGTCAGGAAGCTCTCGTCCCCTGTGTGGCGGTAGGCGAGGGCGAAGCCGTACAGCGCCCAGGACTGGCCCCGGCTCCAGGCGGACCCGACCCCATATCCCTGGCCTCCGGGAGCGTCCACAAACTCCCCGGTCTCCGGGTTGAAGCGGGCGATGTGATTTGTGCTGCCGTCCCCGCGGGCAATGTACTGCTGGGCGGTTTTGGCGTGATTTGTGGCGATCTGCGCGAACCGGGGGTCCTTGGTGGTCTCGGAGGCCCAGAAGAGCAGAGGAATGTTCATCAGGCAGTCGATGATCATCCAGCCGCTCATGGGCACGCCGCCGCCCATCATTTTCTCCATCATCTCGCTGTCGTTCCACGCGCGGATATACCTGCCCGCGGAATTGTAGCGGCCAGCCAGGGCCTGCGCCGCAATCAGCGCGTCCTCCCGGGACTGGGGATTCCCGGTTTTCCGGTAGTTGGCCACCGCGGAGGGCAAAAAGACGAAACCGATGTCATGGCCCGCCAGGTTGATGTGAACCAGATTGCTGACGATCCGCGCCTCCACTCCCTCGGCCGCTTCGCGGTACGCCTCGTCTCCCGTGGTCTGATACATCTGCCACAGCATCCCGGGCCAGAAGCCGTTGGTCCAGTAGCAGAGCAGGGGGGACTTGCCCTCCTTTTGGATCTCCTCGCTCGTTGTGCCAAAGTCCAGGTCATGGTACCTGCCGTCCCTGGGGCTGTAGGGGATCATCGTCCCAACCCGCGCGCACTCCCGCTTCATTTTGACGAGCAGCTTGTCATACGTGCTGTTGAGCCAGGCGTGGTCCTCTTCGGCCAGAATCGTTTTAATAAATTCTTCCATATCCCATATTCCACCCTATCGTTATTTATTTTGGCTGTCAGTCTCTCCTTTTCCGGCTCCCTTGGGAGCCGGAAAAGCCCAATTGGGCTTTTCGATTACCACTCAAACAGGTCCTTGCCCTTCAGCCGCAGGACGGCCTCGATGAAAAAGTAATCGCCGTAGATGATGGGCACCTCGGTGTTGGTGCCGTCCGGATCGTGGTAGAAGAAGGTGCCGCCGGTCATGATGGAGTCCTTCTCCGGGTCCCAGTCGGCGAACTTCGCGTCGCAGGCCCGGAGGATGCGGTAGGCCGCCTCGGTGTAGAACCGGGCCTCGTTCTCGTCCACATGCCGGGCGATCTCCAGCAGGCCGCAGGCGGTGCACATGGCGGCGGTGGAGTCGTATTTCACCGGCTCGGCGGGCTGGCGGTAGTCCACCAGGGGCAGCCAGTCGGTGACGGCCATGTTGGCGATGCAGTAGTGGGCGCACTGCTTGGCGGTGTTCAGGAAGGATTCGTCCTTGGTATGGCGGTAGCTCAGAGCGAAGCCGTACACCGCCCAGGACTGTCCCCGGCTCCAGGAGGAGCCCGCCTTGTACCCCTGGCCGCCGGGGCTGTTGATGAACTCGCCGCTGTCCGGGTCGAAGGCCACAATGTGATTGCAGCTGCCGTCGGGGCGCACCACATACTGCTGGGCGGTCTTGGCGTGGTTGACGGCGATCTTCTTGAACCGGGGGTCGCCCGTCTCCTCGGAGGCCCAGTACAGCAGGGGAATGTTCATCATGCAGTCGATAATCATCCAGCCCCGGATGTCGCCGCCGCCAAACTGCTTGGTCATTCCCGCCATGGCGTCCGGCCAGGCGCGGATAAATTTCCCATCCAGATTGTAGCGGGAGGACAGCAGGCTGGCCGCCAGCAGTCCCCGCCGGCGGGCCTCCGGGTCCCCGGTCTTGCGGTAGTTGGCCACGGAGGAGAGCAGGAACAGGAAGCCCACGTCGTGGTCCACCGTCTCCGCGCTGCGCAGCAGCACGTCCAGCCGCTCCTCCACGCCCACGGCGGCCTTGCGGTACTCCTCGTCTCCGGTGGCCTGATACATCTGCCACAGCATCCCCGGCCAAAAGCCGTTGGTCCAGAAGCCCACGCTTGTGCCGCCGTCCGCCGTCCTGCCCCAGCGCGTCTTGGTGATGTCCTCATACATCCCATCCTTGTTGGTGGTATACGGGATGTTGGCGCCTACGCGCCGGCACTGCGCCCTCATTTTGACCAAAAGCTTGTCGTATACGCTGTCCAGCCACTTTTGGTTCAAATGTCCTTCCATTTTTCGTCCTCCCTCTTTTGCAGATTAAATAAATATCATGGCCATGATTTTATTTACTTTGGCTAATATGTCCATTGTAGCATGGAGCGTGTTTTGATTTCTTGTCATATCCTCGCCAAAATCTTGCAAATCTTCTTCTTTTTTACTGGAAACCGCCAGCCCTTTCAGTACCGGGAATAGGCGGCGTATTTTTTGGGCGAGACCCCCACCGCCTTGGTGAACGCCTTCAAAAAGTTGCTGTAGTCGCCGAAGCCGCACAGGGTGCAGGTCTCCGCCACCGGCCGTCCCTCCGACAACAGGGCCTTGGCCCGTGAGATGCGCTTGGCGGTGATATACCGGTTGATCGTTGTGCCTGTGGTATCCTTAAAGATTTTGCACAGATAGGAGCTGTTGAGATAAAAATGGGAGGCCAGCATGGTGATGTTGATATCCTCCACCAGGTGCTGGTCAATATACGCCAGTATCTCGTCGATGCGCGACTGGTGAGGGCTGGGCACGCTGTGGGCCCCGTCTCTGGCGGAACCCGGGATTTTGGCACACCGGGAGATAAACACATAGTTCAAAAAGGTCATCAGCTCCAAAAAAACCGTCTGGTCCAACAGGTCCTGCCCAAATTCCCGCTTTTCCGACAGCTTGTGGATATAATACATAAATCGTTTGCGCTCTTCCTCGCTCAAATTGACCTTATGGCCCAGAATCGGGTCCCGGTAGGTAAAGCAGCGGTTCAAATCGGTCTGCTCTGTGGAAAACCGTTTCAGATAGTCCGGATGGATGGAGAGCACCACCCGCACGTGGTTGTCCCGGTCAATTTTGGACAGGTAGTGGCTCTCAAATTGATTGATGAAAAAAACATCCCCGGACTCCACCTCGTACACCCGGTTGTCTATGAGAAACTGTTTCCCCCCGGCAATGGAAAAATAGACCTCATAGCAGTCATGGATATGAATCCGCATAGTCTTCTCTTCGCTGAACAGCCGCGCGATCGCGAAGGTTTTGGTGTCCAGGCAGGCTTGAATTGCCGCCTGACAGGAATCATGAATCAACATAGCAGACCTCTTCCCACATTTTCACCATAGTTTAAACGCAGTTCCTGCTCGGTTTAAGTAAAGTTTACCAAAACGGATTCCCTATTTCCTTGTTTTTCCTCTCAAAAATCTTGCAAATCTTCGCTGCTTGCACCGCGGCTCCGGCCGCACAACTTGATGGCCTCACACCAGCTTGACAAAATTTTATCAAATAAAGAAAGACACCTGTTAGAAAAAACAGGTGTCAGTTAGAAAAAACAGATGTAATTTTATCCCAAAATCAGAGGGATGGACCCGCCTTTCCGTGGGTGTTCCGATAGGTTTGGGGCGGAACGCCCAGGCAGGTCTTAAACACTTTGGAAAAATAGTTGTTGTCTGGATAGCCCACAAAGGCGGCGATGTCCTGGACGCTGGCCTCGCTGTCCAGAAGCAGCTGGGCGGCGACGGCGCAGCGCCGGTCCGCCAGGTACTCCTTTACGGTCATCCCCGTCTCCCGGCGGAACTGCCTCACAAAGCGCTGCCGCTCCTCCCCTGCCGCCTGTGCGATCTCCGCCGTTGTCATGGACTTGCTCAAATTGACCTCCATATAATCCGCCGCCCGCCGGACGGCCGGCGACAGACGGGAGCGCCGCCGCTCCCGGATCTCGGCGCAAAAACGCTCGATCAGCTCGGACATCAGCCGCGACATCTCTTTTTTGGAGATGGAACGGTGCATTTTCTGGGCGTACTCCTGGCTGATGGAGTCCACCAGCACCGGGCTAAGCCCGGACCGCTTGGCCCCCAGCCGGATCAGCGTCCTGGTCATGGCCGCGCTTGCGACCTGGTCCTGGAGGCTGTCCGACAGGAAGCGAACGCCCGTGGACGCCTTTCCCATATCCGTCAGCGCCTGGCGGACTATTTCCGCGTCTCCCTGGCTCATCGCCTCCACAACGCGGTCCTCAAGCCAATAGCGCAGATTCACCTCAGAGGCGTTGGCGTATGCGTCGGCAAAGGTGAGGCCGGAGCCTAAGCCCCTTGGCTGAAACCACCGGGGTTCGATCACCCACGGTCCGTCCCTCAGATTCGGACGGCAAAATCCTGCTGGACCACAGGGAGTTGGCAGCGGTACGCTTTGTACATGGGCAGAGCGCTTTCCGACGCCCCCAGCTCCGCCAGCAGGCGCCGGGCGGCGCGTTCGCGCCACCCGTCCTCCACATAGGGCCCCAGCAGAAGACTGTACTCCTTGGCGCAGAGGATAATCAGCCGGGTGCCCAGAGATTCCGCGATGTGATAGATGGCCGCCTCGGAGCTGTCCGCGAAAAATTTGTCCAGCCCCGTCTGGGTATAGATGGGCTGGAGCTGCGGGGAAAAGCAAAACCTGTCCTGAAATTGGGCTAAAACGGACGGATCTCCGGTGTACACAGATAAGTTCATCCCCGTGAGGGAGGGCACCATAATCACAGCGGATTCAAGAAAGCTGCTATGCTCCAAATCATTCACCTTCGTTCCGGCCAGCCGCGCCGCCGCCCTGCCGCGGTTCAAATCACGTAGTTGTCCCCGGCGTCTCCCCGCCGCATGAGGTCGGCAATGGTGAAGCGGTCAAGATAGCCGTTGATCGTCTCGTTCAGCCCCTGCCAGAGGGGCAGCGTGGGGCACTCCGCCGCCCGGGTACAGGGGCCGCTCCCCTGCTCCAGGCAGGACACGGGGGCCAGAGACTCCTCCGTCAGCCGCAGGACGCTCCCCACGGTGTACTGCTCCGGCGGCTTCGTCAGCCGGTAGCCGCCGCCCTTGCCCCGCACGCCGCCGAGAAGCCTGGCCTTTACAAGCAGTTTAATAATGCTCTCCAAATACTTCTCGGATATCTCCTGCCGCCCGGCAATCACCTTCAGCGGGATATAATTCTCCCCCTGGTGCTCGGCCAAATCAATCATGACGCGCAGGGCATAGCGGCCCTTGGTTGAGATCAGCATTTCCCCCTCCCCCTTCACAATTAACCTATTATACGACACGGTTGATAGGAAATCAATACCGGTTTTTACAAAATGCCCCTTGACAAAGGCGCCTCAGCCCCATATAATTCAGATTAACCCACTTGATAAATTGGTTTATTTGAGGCCAAATCTATTGGAGGAGGAACGCATTATGAGCGGCATCTACACATCCGCCGACCAGCTGATCGGCAGCACCCCGCTGCTGGAGCTCACCCACATCGAACAATCCGAGGGCCTGGAGGCCCGCGTCCTGGCCAAGCTGGAGTACTTCAATCCGGCGGGCAGCGTGAAGGACCGCATCGCCAAGGCCATGATCGACGACGCCGAGGAAAAGGGTTTGCTGAAGCCCGGCTCGGTGATCATCGAACCCACCTCGGGCAACACGGGCATCGGCCTGGCCAGCGTGGCCGCCGCCCGGGGCTACCGCATCATCATCGTCATGCCCGAGACCATGAGCGTGGAGCGCCGCCAGCTGATGAAGGCGTACGGCGCGGAGCTGGTGCTCACCGAGGGGGCCAAGGGGATGACGGGGGCCATCGCCCGCGCCAGCGAGCTGGCAAAAGAGGTCCCCAACAGCTTCATCCCCGGCCAGTTTGTCAATCCCGCCAACCCCGCCGCCCACAGGGCCTCCACCGGCCCGGAGATCTGGGAGGACACCGGCGGACAGGTGGACATATTCGTGGCCGGCGTGGGCACCGGCGGCACCATCACCGGCGTGGGCGAGTACCTCAAGAGCCAAAACCCCGCGGTCAAGGTGGTGGCAGTGGAGCCCGCCGCCTCCCCCATCCTGAGCAAGGGAACCGCCGGGGACCACAAGATCCAGGGCATCGGCGCGGGCTTTGTCCCCGAGGTGCTGAACACCGCCGTCTATGATGAGATCATCGTTGTGGACAACGAGGACGCCTTTGCCGCAGGCAGACTGGTGGGCCGCTCCGAGGGCGTGCTGGTGGGCATCTCCTCCGGCGCGGCGGTGTGGGCCGCCCTCCAGCTGGCTAAGCGGTCGGAAAACAAGGGCAAGACCATCGTGGCTCTGCTGCCCGACACCGGGGACCGCTACCTGTCCACCCCGCTGTTCGCCGGCTGACCGTTGCCCTCCGAGGGAATGGCCGCCTTCTTTGAAACGCTCCGGCTATAAACAGCATAG
>ERZ777011.2364-NODE-2364-length-15331-cov-23.689513_pt1 | contig 15331 bp, 7 predicted proteins | sample MGYA00374964_ERZ777011 | MGnify/ENA primary metagenome ERZ777011 (study PRJEB29310, sample SAMD00008975) | mouse gut metagenome | study: EMG produced TPA metagenomics assembly of the Metagenome analysis of fecal microbiota from mouse which was promoted...
CGATTACAAGACCCGGTGCTATACGATAATCATTTCCTTCACTCCGACCGAGACTGTTATGCTACGCTCGATGCCGGATAATGGTAGGGATAAAATCCGAACCATTATCCGGGACTTTCTTGATGAACTGTCGGAGCGTGGAAACGATGTTTCGGAGTACCCATACATCGTGGCGCGTCACGACAATACGGATAACGAGCACTACCATATTGTTATCCACACTACAGATATGAACGGCAAACGTTTTTGCGACAAGTTCATCAACAAGAACGCAAACCGTGCGGCTGCATGTATCGCTTTGAAGTACGGACTGGAGGCACCTCCGAAAGCTGTGGAGCGCGAGACGGCTCATCAGGAGGCCGAGGGTCAACGACGCAAGGAGAAAGCCAAGCGTCAGCATAAGCCGTCAGCATCGCAGTCTGAAATTGATGAGAAGATGCGCCGCAAGCGTGCTGTCGAGGAGGCCGCAAAGCGAAAGTCTATGCTCAAATATGTCATCGAGAAAGCTGCTAAAAAGACAGATTCGACTGAAGCCTTTATTGCCGCACTTGCAGCCGAAAGCATAACACTGACCCGTGATGAGAAGAAAGGTCTGTGCGCAGAAATGACCGACTCCGAAGGAAAGATACGCCGATATTCCCTTGCAAAAGACCTCGGCATAGACATGAGCCTTATTCCTGACCTTTCGACCCGAATTAATCCGCCATCCGGAATCCGACATTCTTCTCCCTTGAAGTCAAAACCGTCGGCAAGTTTGTCGCGACCGGGAATCAACGTGGATGGAGGCGCCGGTTCCCGTAATGCCGAGCATGAGATAAACAATGGCTTCAATTCAGATGACCCGGACGAGGATTGGAAGCGCCGTAATGGATATAAAATGTAAGTATAAACTATGAACAGGAAACCATCAGCACTGCAAAACAACAGGCTAAGAAACAACAATCAGGAAGAGAATCTGACGGAACGCATCACCTTCCGTCTCACTTCCGCCGAAAGGAACCAACTCGTGAAGAAAGCCAAGGATCGCGGTCTCAAACTGAGTCTGCTCTGCCGCCTGATAGTCATGCGGCGCAAAATCCCCGACCATTCGCCGCAGACGCGCCAATGGCTCCGCGACCTTATAGGCATGAAGAACAACATCAACCAGATAGCCCGACACACCAACACGATAAAGGGGTTCGACGGCTGGGCCGAGGACGCCCTGCAGTTCATTGCCTCGGAGGTGGACAAGGCAAAAAATATTCTAACCAACAGCAACCATGAGTAACCCATTTAAAAACATACCATCCTCAGCGGATGCGCCTCAGACCATCGACAAGAAAACAGTCATGACCCTAACAGATATTGTTGAGCGGCTGGAGAAAACAACCGATAGAAAAGAGGCGAGAGTAAAGAACGAGGAAGAGCTTGCCGGATTGGTATTCGACACGCTCCTCGATGACGACGGCTCAATCAAGGACTTCACCCATTCGGCTGAAATCCGGGAACTGATTGAGGAGACCCGTAAGCAGCAGGAACGTGCGACAGCCACCATTGCAGCAATCCTCCGCTCCGTTCCCACAAGCGTCAAGGCAGAACTCAGCGATGAAGACCGCAAACGGCTCGACTTCAACTTCAAAAGCTGGAAAGACGTTTTCAGGCTTTACCTCCCCGCCTTTGGCATCGTGGCTTTGGCTGTCGGCATAATCCTGACCGGCAGCCTCATGCTCATGAACACCGCCGCCGATACCAAACGGGAATACGAGCAGCGCATCAGCCAGCTCGACCGATGGTATGACGACAACGCCGAGGCAATCTCCTTCGGCCAGTTCTACCGCGAGAACTATCCCAAGCAATATCGCCAGTGGCACAACGGCCAATGGCAGCAGGACATCGCCTACCGCGACTCCCTCCGCCGAGCCTACTCCCTCGACCGCCTGAAACGCCTCTACGAAGCCGAGGAATAGTATCCACTCTCCCTGAGAAATCCGTCAAGACAGACTTCCTTGACGGATTTTTATATATTGTTGAGCATAAAGATTTTGAGAATCGGGAAAAGTTTAGTAACTTTGCGCCAAAATTTAATTAATTAACAAATGGAGACAAAAACAGAACGACAGAAACTAAATAGGATAAAGGCAGTATTGGCAGAAACCGGCCATACTGGCAAATGGCTTGCCGAGCAACTCGGCAAAGACCCTGTTACCGTTTCCAAATGGTGCACCAATACCTCACAACCGGATTTGTATACTTTACATGAGATAGCGAAAACCTTAGAAGCCAATATCAAAGATCTGATACACTCTTAATTTAAAACCATTTCTCATTGCATAACTTCTTTTGATAGCATCATTACTCGATGTTCAAAAATTTGTAATATAGTATGAATCCGATTCATGAAATAAGACTAATTGGATATTATTCTTCAGAAAACGTTAAGCTTAATCCCGAAAACGAACGAATGGCTGAAGCAGCGGAATTAGCGCCTCTATTACAAAAGTCACTCGTCTCTTTAGAAGAGAATGTCCGAATACAAGAATCATTCCTTTCCGTATTGAGAGGTAATACTGTATTTATATTTAAGACGAGAGAAGGTGAGCTTATTGCTTATCATACGACAACCAAAAGGGTTAGATTTACAAATGTCCGTTATGCAAAAGATGCTATTACTCCAGCAGATTCCATCTACAAAAAATGGTTTGTACCAGGAGAAGAAATGTCCATAAAACCGACCCCCAAACCGGAACTAAAAATTGAAATTTCTGACCTGTCGAATGCGTCTAGTGACGAATGGTGGGTTAAGAACGAAGTGATTACAGGGATTGTTCATCATGTTACGAATTTTGGTGCGTTTGTCGACTTCGATGACAGAACTGGATTGATACATATTTCTAACCTTGCTTGGGATAAAATAGAACATCCTGGCGACGTACTTCGTCATGGAGATGAAATAAATGCAGTAATATTGGAAGTTGACTCCGATCAAAGAATCCAATTAGGTTATAAGCAGCTACATAAGAAACATTCTTATCTTCGGACAGGAGACGTAGTTGTCGGACATGTTATTCAAGTTTGGAATAACGCATATCTTATACAGGTAAATGATATCAAAGCGGTTCTTCCTTTTTCAGAAGCTATATCAAAAGATCTTAGTGAATCTGATATGGTAATTGCAACTGTATCAAATAATGAATGGAATTCGGAAAAATACCGACGTGATATTTCTATTAGTCAACGTTCATTTCATGATGAATTTGCCAAATTACACAATGTCGGAGATATAATTAATCTCAGAATATTAGATACCGTTAGTAAGAATGGGAAATCTTATGTTCTTGTTAAACATGGGAATTTGCGTGCGCTTGTTCCATTAAAGCATTTATCGAAATGTTATAAAGACAAAATATCTAATGGTGAATCTATCAACGAGTTTATCCCTTTTGTGTATATTGGGCAAAATGAGACCTCAAGACTAGTATCTTTCGACATGCGTCCGATTGAGAGAGCTGAGAAAGAATTAGAGCAACAGCGTCTCCAAGAAGAGAAAAAAGCTGAGAAGATGGCTTTTGTAAAAAGGCGTCGAGAATGTATTGAAAGCATTACCTCAAAACTTGACAAAGGGACTATCCTGGAGGTGGTTGTTGAGGAAATCACGAAAGCCGGCATCTTTGTAAAAATAACAGATGATTATTCAGAATTCATTGCTAAAGAAGAATTGTCTATTAACAAAGTCCTTTCTGCGGAAGATGAAGTATTTGTGGGAGAACCGATCTCAGTTGTCTATTTAGGCACTGAAAACGGCAAAATAATCCTTTCGAGGAAGGCTATAAGTGATAATAAATACCCAGAAGAGTTGTATGACAAATCTTTGGAAGAGTTGCTTCTCACAATGGGTATCAATACAAATAAATTCATTGGAAAGGTAATCAAAATCGGTGAAGCATATTTCGCGACCAATCTTATGGTCGTAAGTGAAATTGGCAATCCGGATAATGGCAAGCTACTGGTTGACCCGATTTCTGGATTACGAATTATGGTCTATGTAAACAACCGACTGCGTAATCTTGTGTTGGAGGGAAGATTTTATACACTGCAACTCAATCTATCGTTTTACGATTATCGAAAGAAGAGTGGCACACCATATCTCTTCAGTGTAGATAGTCCGGATATCGTTGAAGTTGATAATCCTTATGAGCGTATTGTCTCACAATCGTTCAAGAAGCAGACGAGTCCTAGTTCAAACTCGTCACTCGCTAACTTGCTGGACACAGTTGGACAAGGATTATATTCAAGCAAACGAAGGATGTTCTTTGAACTACTCCAAAATGCGGATGATTGTGCCTCTGAATCAGGAACACAAGTGAAATTTGAGTTATCTGACACACATTTTATTCTTGCTCACAATGGAATGCCATTCAGCAAACAGGATTTTGATTCAATAATATCTGCTGCAAAAAGTACAAAGAGCGCAAGCAAAAAGAAGACTGGCTATAAGGGTATTGGCTTCAAATCCGTATTTACCAACTCGACAGAAGTAACTATCTTTAGCGGAGGGTTTAAGTTTGCTTTTAATAAAAGTTTTTCTCTATATAATGACTTTAAGAGATTCTATTTCTTTATCAATGGATATGAAAACGAACCTTTAAAGCAACAACAATTTTTAGAACAGTTTGAATTGGAATGTCGGGACTTTCATGGAGTTAAAGATATTCCTTGGCAGTTGCTACCTATTTGGCAGGAATCAAAGCCTCATGAATTAGAGCACACCATCTTCTCACCTACTTCCAATGTGTCGATTGCTTTGCGCATGGATAAAAAGATGCTTGAAGAATATCATTTCGCTTTGATGGAGATTCTCCAACATCCTAAGTTCATGCTTTTCATGAGGAGTACAAGTAGAATCCAATATAAAGATGGGCAACATCATTATTCTTCTGTAAAAAAGATTGTTGATAGCAATGCCAATGTAACATTGTTAAACAATGTTATTGAAAATAACCCAAAAGAAACATTCCACATTGAGAATTCAGGACTAATACTTGTTAACAATGAGGTATTTGCTTCAGCAGGAATTCTTATAAAGAGAGCAACACGAACTAATAGTGCCGGAATAGAAGAGACCATTTTAGTTCATATTGATGAACAAGGCGAAATACAATCAGAGATAAATGATATTCCAGATAGATTAGCTTCAGCAGACTCTATTGAAATTAGTTTTGCTATAAGGACAGATGAAAATGGTCTGATACATCCGCTTGATATATCGTCAAAAAGTTTGGATTCTTGTTTCTATTCATATCTTCCTATGAATGAACACCGGTTCAAACTACCCCTCTATGTAAACGCAGACTTTGATTTACATTCTGATAGAGAAGGTGTCAAGGCAGATAGCCCATGGAATGAATTTTTATTCTACCATATGGGGCGTCAATTGGTTCACGCTGTTTGTAATGTAGCTTCGGCCTCGCAGAAGAATTATTTGAATCTTCTGCTTGCAAATCCGTTTGATGAAACTAATCAAGAAACGGAAAAACTGAGCCGGGCATTTAATCGTGGATATTGTGAGCATATTCATGACATTCCCTTTGTTATCAACGACATCAGGAATAAAGTTACGACCCAAGAATTGATAATTGACAAGTCAGGCGTTACTGACGAAATTTCACCTGATTTATTTTACGCCTTATATAACAATGGTAAACGTCAGCCTCTGGTCTCAATTGATGCATCAATTTTAAGTAATGAGATTTTTAACATTGAACAAGTTGATGTCGATGCTGTCATGAAAGTAATGGCAGAGAAAATAGCTATTGTTCAAGATTGGATAAATTCTGCTAGTTCTGACGAACAGAATGCTTTGCTTATTTGGCTTGATAGAAATGACACTGATGAAGATTTTGTAAAACAACTAAGTATAGTACCTACTAAAGAAGGATTAGTCTCTGTTGGACATTTGCAGTCGTCAAATAATTATGTTTTTCTAAAATCTAACGATTTATTCATTGAGAGTACCCTAAATACTATAGGATTGAAAACTTTAATTATTGATGAGGACAATGTCTTAGCCAAATATCTTAAGCAATCTGACCAAGAAGTATTCAAGATAATTTCACAAAAGCTTTCCGCCATAGCTGATAATACCTTATGTATCATGAGCGGTGGTCAAGTTTTAGATTTTCCCATTTCTCTAAACGATAAATTGCTTCTTGTTAAATACCTAAATAGTTTATCTAATATCGGGGAAAAATCAATAGGGTCTCTCCCTTTGTTCAATAATGTCAAGTCGGTTCCTACACCTCTTGCTTCAATGGTGTCATATAGGGAATTAGCTCCATCCTTTCTCGCTGATTACATGATTTCAGGAGAAGAAAACGTTGCAGAAATTCAGAAGTATTTAATACCGTCACATGATGAGTTTGATAGAGTAATTTGGGAGAATAGAAATGTTTTAGGTCTAACACCATCGGAACTATTATCATATAATACAACTGATAGCGAGGCTTATTTGATAAACCTTGTTGATGAGGCCCAGTCAAATACTGACTTAAGTAATCTTATTAATAATGTTTATGAAGCGTCTGAGAAGGTTAAAACGAAATTCATTGACAGAATCAATGCGTTTAGCTTGAATGACGACATAGTCTATGAAGAGAATTCGTTTGAGTCAAAGGTAATTAATCTTGCGATTGCTACTCTTAACGATCCCTCGGAATTTGCTAATAAAATCATATATAAAAACAAGTCATTCTCTGAATATTCCATTGATGAAGACATTATATGCAGGTACACCGAAGGTGATACTGAAAAGAGCATTAAAATACCATTGGTTAAGCTGCTTCCGGCTTATGTCAACAATACCATAGGCATCCATGATCTCAGACGACTATTTAAAGTTTCTAAGGGATTTGATAAGCTCTTAAAAACTCATCCGAAACCCCTTAATGAAGTCTTTGTTGAGGTAAACAAGCTTTTGACTTTACCCGACAGAGAATTCCCAATTTGGCCGAATGCAAGAGGTAATGGAATACAGTATCTGTTTGTCTCTTTCTATCGTCGGAATAATAGGGGATGGAATAATCGTTATGTACCTGATATAAATCTTGGAGCGCAATCCAATGAATTTATATTTGAAATTCTTGACTTCTTATATAAGAACAACATTACGGTTAGTTCTTCGCCCTTCACCTATCATCTATATAAATTTTTTAAGGGATTCTACTTCATTGATACCATGATTTCTAAGGAAGAATCTATCCTTCCAGTAATTGAAGCGTGGGCAAATTCTGACGAGAAGAGACACAAGTATCTAAGCGAAAATGGAGTAAAAGACGGGAGTGCTAAAGAAATCAGATTCCGTCGAATGCTCATAGAAAATCAAAGAATAAGCTTTCTTGACGATCTATCCTCTTCTGTCATTAAGCAGGGATTATCTTTTGTTTGCTCCTATAGAAATTTGAATTTCCCTCTCACTGGAGAGAATCAAATTGAGGTAATCAACTCCCTCTATAATAGATCAGGTGTAGATCTGAAGAGAACCATCAACTCTGATAAATTGGAATCTTTATCACAAGAGTGGAAGACTCCAGAATATGAGATATGGAAACAAAAGAAATATTTGCATATTTATTTATATGACGGTAGTATGCCATATTATATCGATTATAATGGCGTGCATATAGGGCAAATGGATTCTGATGAAAATTTTTATTATAATTCTTATACAAAGAAATTATATATAAATAGAAATGAGGAGCTAACACCCCTATTGTTCACCATCGCCCGATCTAGTAATCCATTTGATATGGATGATTACCGCATACTTTGTATGGAGGGCAAAGTTTCCATCTCGAAGGATGAGATAGAAGCGAAAAATGAGGAAATTGAATCGTTGAAATCTCGTGTCGAAGAGTTAGAGCGTTTATTGAGTGGTAGGAGTGTCCATATTGGTGGAACATCAACAGGCTTATCTAAGAAGGACCAATATGCAGCATTGATTGAAGCCCAACAAGCACTTAAATCAAAAAGGCCTGATTGGAGTTTTCCCATTGGTTTTGGCGAAAGAAATGATGATGGGACTCCGTCGTGCTTTACCGTGGAGACCGTTCAAAACGAAGAAGGTAATAATATGGAAATCGTAATAAAGAGCTACAAGAAAACCGATGAGAGGTTCCATATTAATCCGGAAGAATGGGAGGCAGTAGTAAAGCGTCGTGCTAAGTTATTGGTGTACACTTATTTTAAAGGTGAATTAGATATTGTTGAGATTCCAAAAGACGAACTTGTCCGTAAGCAATCAAGCATACAGATTTCTTTCGACACGTCTAATCTCGATGAAGAAAAATATCCCGATAAGATTTCGGAATTTGCATCTATTTTACGCTATTTCCAGCAGATCACTTTTGATTTTAATCAATTCCACATTTCAAAAGATGCTGTTAAGGTAAAAGACATTTCTTCAAAGTTGGATCTTACCATTACTTCTGCAGAGGATGAAGATATATGAAATACAATAGGACTGACTACATCAAATTTCTTGAGACCGAATATAATAACCAAATGGATACATTTGGTCGGTTAATCAGCACAAAAGCCCAAACACTTAAAGAACGAGGGGAAATATTCGTCGCGTTGTTCTTGAAAGTAGATGATAATGGTCGAGCCATTTTTAAGGTTCGAGTATCCGATAATATGCCTCGAAAGAACTCTTTCTGGACCGCGTCTATTTTGGGCGAGGGAATGGATAAGTTTAAAAATTGGGGCGAATTATCCTGGGCTGATCTGCGAGAGAAATATCAAATAGATTACTCCGACGTGTCATGCGTGTGGATTGGTAAATCTGACAAACCGGAATTTTGTCTTGTGGGGATAAAGGGATTAGGGGTTGGTTTTGTCAAAAAATTGGAGGAGTCAAGTCCGGCTGTGGCTTTTGGGCCCCAAGATCCGCCGTTAAAATATCTTCTCAATTTAATGGGGATTGTAAGAGATTCATCCAATCGACTTGTTTCCAACATCCTTGACCTTGAATTCGTTACTACAAGTGATTGGAATCCTACTCTTATTGACTATAAACAAGATTTGAACGCTATAATTAGTGATAAGTTTAAGACAAATAATTTTTTGGTGATTCAAGGCCCCCCCGGGACTGGCAAAACGTATAGGATGGCCAAATTGACAGCTTCTTTACTCAACGAAAATGCAAGCGTTCTTGTTACTGCGCTTACCAATCAAGCATTAAAGGAGGTCGCTCTTAAGGATGATTTGAAAGAATTCTTAAAGTCAGGCAAGGTCTCTAAATCAAGTCTTACAATCGATGATGTAAAGGAAGTTAAAGGATTAGTGCCGATTGTCGAGAATGAATGTAATGCAACAGCCGGGCATCTTTCTCTGGCGACATTTTATGTAGCTTCGGAATGGGCAAATCTTCTAGAAAATGTTCCATTTGATTATGTGATAATGGATGAAGCAAGTCAGGCGTTCCTTCCTATGATTGCAGCAACGATAAAATTAGGAAAGAAAATTATATGGGTTGGAGATCAGGCACAGTTGTGTCCGATAGTTACTATGACTGACGAAATAATCTCGGATAATAACTGGTGGTCAATGGTTTCTGGCTTTAAAACCTTGTGTGATAATCTGAGTTTTCCTGCATATATGTTGAGCGACACATTTCGCTTGTCGAAGAGAGGAGCTTTATTTACAGGCTCGTTTTATGATGGGAAATTATGCTCAGTTTCCGACAAACAAACCGAGCCATTATCCCTACCATATCTCAATCAGGATGGAGGTCCTGTCTTAATTGATCTTGAGCTACCGTTTGGAGATAAAAAACCTAATATCGCTATTTCAAAAATATGGGAATGTGCAAGTTCTATTTTGGTCCAAAAACCCAAAGCACGTATTGCCATTCTCTCTAAATTTAAAGTTTCTGTCAAAGAAATCCAGAAGTATTTTGTCATCAACCTGAATAAAAGCGAGTTGCCCGAGAATATTATCATCGAAACGGTTGATAGAGTTCAAGGCTTAACCGTAGATTACTGTATATTTTTTATTCCGAATGCTTCGATACAGTATTCATTGGCATCTGATCTATTCAATGTCGCTACATCCAGAGCAATATATTCGACAATTATAATCGCCGATAAGCGATTGATTAAACAATATATGCCTTTAGAAATAAGGAGATTTCTGCTAAAGCTTTTTCCGGACAATTTCGTTGAAATAAAAAATGGAGATAACAAAACCATTTCAACTAAAGACATTGCTATAAAGGTTATTTCAAAGATTGACCTGAGCCAGTTCGAGCGTCAAAGATGGGAACTTAAAGACGGCATGGATAATGTCTATATCATAGACACTAATGTATTTGTGAAATGCCCGGAAATTATTTCGAAAATTGGTAAGAACTATACTATTGTAATACCTACAACGGTATTAGAAGAACTCGACAAACTGAAGCTAAAGAAGTCGATTGACCAGTCTCGGTTGCTTAAGGCAGCAAAAAACATCAACACTGCTTTTTCGAACAGATTCTCAAAAATGGAAGAACCGGATGTATCGCTTTTACCCGAAGGTTTCGATGAGAAGAATCCAGATTGCAAGATATTATCAGTTGCATTGAAATATAATAGAGGTGGAGCTCATGCGATTCTTTTAACGTCTGACAACATGCTGCAAAGCAGAGCCTCGGCTTTAGGTATAACGACTTTATCGCTATCTCAGTTTCTTCATTAATCTGTTCTAAGTATAAAATTCCATTAAATATTGATGCTATGTATCAGAACCAAAAGGAAGATAAAACCAAGAAATCTGTTCGCATTATTGAGCTTTCGGATAAGGATGCACTTGATGCGTTGATGAGCAATGATTTCTATTGCACCACAGAGCTACCTGAATACTTTGATTTTTCCGGTGTGTTGAAATTCGCGGCCGAAAGCATAGGCAACAAATCACTTGACGAATGTGTCAATGGTGATTGCCAACCAGAGTCATTGCGTGGCGTCAATCTTGATGTAATAACAAATAAGGACGGCCGGTATGCGGTGCGCCCTTTGACTCTCGCCAATCCATTCCTCTATTACATGCTTGCTCGCGATATATGCAGCGATAAATCATGGTCCGCAATAAAGGAATGTTTCAAGTTGTTTGGTAGCGAGCATATCACGGCTTGCGCTATTCCAATGGTCAAGATTGATGATAAACCCGAATCATTCAAGGGTGCTACGTCCATACTGAACTGGTGGAACTCCATGGAGCAACGATCTATCGAGTTGTCGTTGAAGTATAGTTATATGTTTATAACGGACATAACGAATTGTTTTGGGCAAATCAATCCCGAATCTATCGCGTGGGCTCTTGCGCGAAAGGATACTCCGTGCCAAACCGATGATAATGCTGCGCTCGCGGCCGATATTCAACGCTACTTGAGAGCCATGCAAGAAGGTAAGAATATTGGTATTCCACAAGGTAGCGCATTATTCTCTTTGATTGCCGAGATAATACTTGGTTATATCGACATGCTTCTCGCACAAGAGATAACGAAAGCAAAGGAGGAAGGAACTTTACCAATAGATTTGGAATATGAGATTCTGAGGTATGTTGATGACTACCGCATTTTCTGTAACGACCGTGATGCGCTAGAACAAGTCTCTTACATGCTACAGCATATTCTTGAGAAGTTCAATTTCAGAATGAATCCGTCCAAGACCAGAACATCAAGCGAATTGATAACAGATACAATCAAGCCGGATAAGGCGTTTTATATCTTCAACACTCCGATTGAAAGCAAGCAGACATATAAGGACGAGGATGGACACGAACGAAAGGAACGTGGATATGATTTTGATGGTTTCCAAAAACATCTTCTGTTCATTTATGAGTTCTCAAAACGATTCCCAAACTCAGGACAACTCGTCACTCAACTCGAAGCGTTCAGCAAACGAGTAGAAGAGCAGCTATCAACAACAACTGTTTCTTACGAAGAAGTTTCTATCGATTTAGCAACAGGCGAAACGACTAAAGAAAAGAAAACCAAAGAGCGTAAAGGACATCTTTGGGAGAACATTTCAGCTATGGTTGCTATCGCTGTTGAGATAGCGGCACATAATCTTCGTGCGGCAAATAACGCATTGAAGATAGCGAGTCAACTCTTATCCGATATGCGAGCGGAAGACCAACAAAAGAAGAAAGACATCATTGAACTCATATACAAAAAACTTATTCGCATACCGAACTCCGCATTCCTTCAAGTGTGGGTCCAGAACATAACTCATACCACCGATGATTGGTCTACTGGCGATATCTACAATATGCCACTCTGCAAAGTTGTGGCTGAGCAACCGGTATCTCTTTGGAACAACTCTTGGCTTATCACGGAAATCGCTGTATCATTTCCCCAGAACAGCATCATAGACCGGGAATCTCTTGCTAAGACGGGACAAATTATCACCTTCAAGGCCAAACGCCAATACGATGAAATGGAATATTATGAATAACGAACAGATTATGAATCATTATATCAACATGTTTCATTCACTGATTTCGCATAAGGAGAGTGAGGTCGTGGAGTTCAAGAAGGCGGAGAAGAGCTTCGACTTTGATGATTTGGGCAAGTATTTCTCGGCGTTGAGCAACGAGGCGAATCTACGTGGGCTGGAGTTCGCTTGGCTGATTTTCGGCTATGACGAGAAGAAGCATGAGGTTGTAGGCACATCTTATAAAAACAGTGAGGGTGCCCTAAATAACGTGAAGCATGATTTCGCGCAGCATACCACCGACGGACAGACGTTCCGCGAGATTATCCCGATAGAGGTTGAGGGGAAGCGTATCCTGATGTTCAAGATTCCGGCTTCTCCGCGAAACATCGTGATGAAATGGAAAGGAATCGCATTCGGTCGCGACGGCGAGAGTCTGAAGCCGCTAAACCAATCAAAGATGGATGAAATTCGGCATCAGACTCCGGAACCGGATTGGTCGGCAGAACTTGTGCCGAATGCGACAATCGACGACCTCGACGAAGTGGCTATCGCCAAAGCTCGCAAGATGTTCAAGAAAGTACACAGCCGCATACCTGCTGAGGAGGTCAACCGCTGGTCTACAGAAGAGTTCCTTAGCAAGTGTGAGCTGATGGTTGACGGCAAGCTCACACGCGCCGCAATCATTCTACTCGGCAAGATGTTCTCTGACAGCAAACTGCGTCCTGCTGTCGCCGAAGTCACATGGACTCTTCGCGACGAGAAACAGGATGTGGTTGATTACGAGCACTTCTCTGTGCCCTTCATCCTGACCGTTGATGAAATCCTTGCCAAAATCCATAATCTTACTTTGCGCGAAATGCCCGGCGGAACGCTGTTCCCTGACACAATGAAACAGTATGACGACTACACCATTCGCGAGGCATTACATAACTGCATTGCACACCAGGATTATACTCTGCGTCAAAGAATTAACTTTGTTGAGAATCCGGGCTTCCTGTACTATGCCAATGGAGGTTCGTTCATTCCCGGAACATTGGAGAATGCACTTGCGACAAACGGCCCGCAGCGATTCTTCCGCAATGCCTGTCTGTGCAAGGCTATGGTTCATTTCAATATGATTGACACCGTGAGCCGAGGAATCAAGAAGATGTTTACCGAACAGATGGAACGCCGTTTCCCGATGCCCGATTATGAGATTGACAACGAGAAGAAAGAAGTGGCCGTGCGCATCTATGGCAATGCCATCAATGAACGATATACCAAGCTTCTCAAAGATAACAATACCCTGACACTCCACGACTGCATTTCCCTCGATGCCATTCAGAAAGGACACCGTATAGATGAGGAGATAGCGCAAGACCTCATGAAACGCGGACTAATCGAAGGTGAGGCCCCCAACTATACTATCTCCCTCGGAGTGGCGAAAGCCTCCAAGCAGCTCCCCAGCTACACCAAAGCCAAGGGCTTGGACAAATCAAGACTTAAACAAATGATTCTTCAGTTACTGCAAAATGCTGGAGAAGATGGCGCACGACGTGAAACAATATTTGAATACCTCAAGGAAGTATTGCCCTCAAGTAAGACTCAAGAACAGCAGCTTCGCTATTTGGGCCGACTTCTTGTTGAAATGAATGACGAAGGAACAATTGAAAGAAACGGTTTGAAATGGCAGATTGATGAGGCATCCGACCGAAAGGACTCCTAATCCGACCGTTTTTTAAGTCATCCGACCGAAAAGGCGCCTAATCCGACCGTTTTTAAGGCATCCGACCGATTTATCGGTCGGATGACCCTTGTCAGCTCGCAAGATTATCGCTAATTTTGCAGACGAAAGCAGCAAGCCCGGTGTGGCTTAGAAATAGAGGCTGCGACAGCCTCTGACAACACAAGAAAAGACGGTTCCGCCAAGTCAATAACTTACCAAAATCAGGCATGAACCATTTAAACTGCAACTCCTTGATACAATTATAGTTGTTAACACTGCATCGGCAAGTAATCAGTTGATTATCAATGCGTTATATTGATAGCAATTGACTGTTACTGAACGATAAAACTTAATTCTTACAAGAACGCCTAATGCTGATAACTGTCAGTGTTAGGCGTTTTTATGCACTATTTTGTACGGATTTTGTACGACAGCGACTCATTTCACCCCAAGCGTCAGCAAGGTGGTGGAGGTTTGCGGACGTAGACGGACGTCAACGGACGCGCACGAACAAACTAAGGCGAAATAAACACCAAAGAAATGAGTAGCAACATTAAAATTGAAAGAATATGTGAGTGGTGTGGCAACCGTTTTATGGCTCAGACAACGGTTACACGTTTCTGCTCGAAGCGATGCGCGGAACATTCCTACAAAGAGCGCATGAGGCAAAAGAAGATGGCTCTTTCCAATCAGGAAACCAGCCAGTGTAATCCCGACCGAAAAAGCCGTGATAAGGATTTCTTGACTCCGACAGAAACGGCGCAATTTCTCGGTGTGTGCCGGACATATATTTATGACAGCATCAACCGGGGTAAAATCAAGGTGACTAGAATCGGGAGGAAGACTCTCATCAGCAAAGCCGATATTCAGGCGATGTTTGATTTTCTTACCCCAAAAGAAACAGAGTTGCCTGAAACCGCTGAAAGAAAATCAAAGTCAATCTCTGATTTCTATACCCGTGCCGAGATCCGTGAGAAGTTCGGGGTCAAGGATTCGTGGATATACAAGGTCGTTGCTGAGAACAATGTGCCGAAGACTATCCTTCGTGGCAAGGCTTATTTCAGTAAGAACCATATCGACCGGCTTTTCTCGGCGAGAAAGGAGAATCCGGAAATAACGGAGTGGTATTCGGTGGAGGATATTCAGTCAAAGTATGGCATGACGTTATCTGCGA
>ERZ777011.2365-NODE-2365-length-15328-cov-2.748969_pt1 | contig 15328 bp, 16 predicted proteins | sample MGYA00374964_ERZ777011 | MGnify/ENA primary metagenome ERZ777011 (study PRJEB29310, sample SAMD00008975) | mouse gut metagenome | study: EMG produced TPA metagenomics assembly of the Metagenome analysis of fecal microbiota from mouse which was promoted...
TCATCATCTTGTAGTTTTGCTATTCCATCTAAATTTAATAGCCAATGTCTTACATGATATTTTGTATTCGTGTTTGGTGTTACATTTGCTGTGTCTGTTACATTTCCTACTGGCATTGTAAATGTATAATTTTTAGTTCCAGTTGAGTGTGTTCCTGTCCAGTTTTTCCATGTATATCCTCTAGATACAGTTGCTGTTATGGTTACTGATTGTCCTACTCTATATGAACCTGCTCCTGTTACATCCTCTATTCCTTTTCCTTTATTTAATGTTACTTGGTATTTTCTTCTTAATATTGTAACTTGCGTTGTCTTTGCTCCTGTTACTTGGTATGATGTTATATTTGCTGATTGATATGTATCTGTCTGTGCTACATTCCAACTTACTGTTTCTCCATAATTATAGTTTCTATTAATTACATTACTATATCCTGTAAATGTTCCATCTCCATTTTCATATCTTACTTGTACTGTTTGTAGATATGAATTTATTGTTTGTGTTCCATTTGCTGTTAAGCTTACATTTCCTGCTGGCATTGTAAAGGTATATGATTGATTACTTGAATTTCCTACTCCTGAACCTGTCCAATTACTCCATCCATATGTATATTGTGCTGTATTAGTTTTCAATGTCGCTGTTACTGTTACACTTGCTCCATATAAATATGTTCCTCCTCCTGATGTTCCACTTATTCCTGTTCCTGTTGTTAGACTTACTGTATAGCTTTTTCTTGTATAGTAATATTCTATAACTGTTGAACCATCTGCTGCTATTGTTGCTGATTTTCCTTCTGGTGTATTAAATCCTTCATAATCCCTTCTTGGTGCAGTTGGATTTGACCCTGTAGTTGATGACCTTGTATCTGTATCTGCTAATGTATAATTTCCATTTAATTCTTGTTTATAATGTTTTACTGTATAGTTTACTGATGCTGCTGACCAATTTGCTGTTACTGTGGCATCTTCTGTTCCCATTGTAAATCTGTTTCCACTTACTCTACTGCCTGATCCTGAAACACTCCAAGAACTAAAATTGTATCCCAATTTAGTAGGTCTATCTAATTCTTTAGTATTTCCCTCAAGCACTGTTATTTGTGAGTTAGATGTACTACCTCCCCATGAACCTCCATTTGGATTAATTGTTAAAGTGTTGTCTATTTTTCTTATCTCTACATGTCCTTCAAGAATCGTACTGTTAGATCCTCCAATTACAACTGAAGACTCCAAATCACTAACTCCTGGTAAATCGTCATCTGGTAAAGTTGCAAACCAGGCAGAGTGCCCATAATAACCTGCTATCCCAGTAGAGGAGTAGTTAACTCCTTCAGTTCCACCACCGCCTCCTACGCATTGTATTTCTTCTTTAATCAAAATTTGGCCACAGTTCTCACACGTTATTTGTATTGTACTCGGAAGATAAGGCGACAGATTAGGGTTCGACTTCGTACCAAACGTATACTCACCTGCATGAGCATCCATCTTTGTTTTCTCTTCCAAAATAGCCTCCACCTTGTAACTATAACTGTTAAGAGCATAATACCTCCTGCAACTAGGAGTATTGCAACCTAAACGGTGTATCTTCCCCGTGAAGCCTGGCCCACCCGATGCCATTCCTAAGCTGTTATTAACTCCATTTACTATAATTCTAATTCCAGAACCACCGTTTTCCTTCTGTACTGTTCCAACCATTACCTCCATCAGAAGATATAGCTTTTACTACATCACCCACGTTTAATTTTATATATCCTGTGACCTTACTTCCTTTACTTCCTAAGTCTGTTTTTGTTTCTAATCCTTGCCCTTTTCCACCATGAAGTTCTATTTTATATATACCTGTTTTATCTATAGTATATGTCTCTCCTGCTTGAACAGTAACTGCCGATATTTTTTCTTCTTCTGGTTCTATGTCTTTGTCTACTTCTGCTATTTCTTGTGGACGACCAAAATTTGTTCCTACAATTATCGTTGCTATTACACTAATTAACATAAGCACAATAATTAGGGACATAATTATAAATGTCCTTTTGGTTTTTATTTGATTATCAGCTTTTTCTTTTTTTCCTTTCCATATTTTTTTCATGGTGTTGCCTCCTTTTATTATTTTAGTCAATTATGAATGATGAATAATTTTTTAGTTTACATGCTTCATAAATTTTTTTATTATATATATATTTTTATTATAGTGATTGGTTTGTTTCTTGTAAATGGCAATTTCTCGAATAAAACACAAAAAAATCCGTTTTTATTTACGGATTTTCTTGTGTTTAAATTCTATTATTTATTCATTAAGTTTATGTTTCTTTTTTGTAATATTTTGTCGGTTTTCTTAGGGAAATACCTTATTTTACGATTTCTTTGCTGTGTCTGTTTCATCTATTGGTCCGAATATCTCATCAAATTTTGCCTCTAATTCTTTTGCTATGTCTATTTCTTTGTCTTCTACTACTTCTTCTTGTGGTAACATTGGTATATCTTCGAATTCTGGTTTTTTTTCTTTATTTTCCTTATTTGTATCTATTGAAGCAAGTCTATTATTTTCTTTTTTTGGCTCTTCTGTTTTTTTATCCTCATCTGAAAATAAGTCATCTAGTGAATCTACTTTTAAATCATTAACTTGTTGCTTTTCTCCTTCTGGAGTATATGGATTATATGGGTTGAATGTTCTCCATTCTCCTCTTTCTAATTCTCTTGCCTCATTATGGTCTGCTCTATACCTATCTAATTGTTTAGCCTCATTATGTTTGAAATAATAGTATTTGTTTGCTTTAATTGGCCTTAGTCCTTTTTCAAAGATTATACATTTATCCATATCAAATCTTCTTAATTCGTCTGGTGTTAATAATGCCCTTTCCATAATATTGTCTGAATAGTTTTCACCATTTCTAACATATGCTCTATCTTTACTTATAGATACACTTTGTCTTGATATTGTCTTGCTTCCTAATGCTTTTGAGAAATATTCTACTGTTTTTTGAGAGTTACTTCCTAAGAATAAATGTGTATCACAGTTACCTATTATTGTCTCAAATGATTTTTCATATACTGCTTCTAGTTGGTCTAAATTTTGTAATATAACACTGAATTGTATTTTTCTACTTCTACTTGTTGATATTTTTTTGTCAAAGTCTGGCACTCTACCTATGTTTGCAAACTCATCTAAGATAAAATATGTAGGCATTGGTAATGCTCCTCCATTTAAATCTGCAAAATCATATAGTTGTTGTATCATTTGTGCAAAGAATATTGTAAGTAAGAAGTCATATGCTGTATGTGTATCTGATGATATTACATATACTGCTGTTTTCTTTTTTCCTATTTCTTCAAAGTCTATTGTATTTGTTGATGTTAGTTCTGCTATTTCTTTTGAGTCAAATTTTCCTAGTTTTGATTGTAGTGTACTTAAAATTGATGAATATGTTTTTTCTGATGATGCTGATATTTCTACTGATTTATAGTATTTTCTTGCAGGGTGTTCCATTGGTAATTTGTTTATTAAGTCAGAAAGCATACTATTGTTTCCACTACCGCTTGCAGCTCTTACTAATTCTGCACAACTTGCTAAGTTCTGTTCTTCTTGTGGACGTGTTGCTATTAAATAATATATTAACGCTTTTAGTAACATTTCTCCCATGTCTTCCCAGAATGGTTCAGATGCTGAGGCTTCTCCTTGTCCTTTTATTATTGTGTTTGCTATAACGTCGACATCTAGTTCGTTTGATATATGCATTAATGGATTATATCCATCACTGTTCTGTGGTCTTAATAAGTTTAATACCTTTATTTCATAACCATTTGCTTTCAAAAATCCCGCTGTTTTATCATATAGTTCTCCCTTAGGATCTGTAAATACATATGAACCTAACATTTGACATGCATTAGGTATTGAGAAAGATGCAGATTTACCAGCACCTGATCCGTCCAACTACCAATATGTTTACATTTCCTCTTTTGTCTACTGGTAAATAATTTCCTTCTGCTAATATTAATCCCTTTTTAGAACTTAATACCTTAAATTGTTCTCCACGCTCACACCAGTCACTAGAGCCATGCTCTATATCTTGATATTTACTTTTTGGAGCAGTTCTAACTAAACCTATAACTACTATTCCCAAAAATCCTAGTGAGTACTTCCATAGTAAACTTACAAATGGTTCCCAATATTCCCCTAGTTCCTTTATATTTAAAAATGGTTGTGCTATTCTCTGTCCTACTGTGGCAGAAAAAGTATTCATTGAAAATTTTTCTCCTGTGTCTTCTGCTTCTTTTACTGCCTTGTTCCATCCACATGCTATAGGCATGATAAATACTATGGCTAGAAATAACCATAGTACAATTGCTAATATAAATGTTTTTTTATTTTTTCTAAATGCCCCTTCTATTCTATAATTCATAAAGCATCATTCCTTTCGTAATCGAATAAAAAGATTCCTTTCTATTCGATTAACTCGCGTACAATTTACTTCGTAAATTTTCCACGAGTTCCTTCTTATGTTATCTTCCTTCGTCTCTTTCTCCTGATCTTCCTGCTGGTATATCTGTTATACCATTTTTCTTTGCTAAAGTAGATATTTTTATTTGTTCTAGTGATGAATCTTTTGCTTCACATAATGTCATTATATCGCCTTCCATCTCCCATTGTTTTAACACTTCTGGTGATGTTATAAAATACACTTTTAATTCACTACTCTTTTTTTCTTTTGGTGGATACCCTTTTAGTTCTTTTCCTGTAGTATACATTGGTATTGTAATCATTCCTGGTGTTTCTTTTTCTTTTAACATTTAGTTAAGCCTCCTTTTATATTTTTTCTCTTATTTCAAAAGCAAAATAAGATTTGTATGGTTTCATTTTACATTTTCCCTTTACTTCATTTGTTTTTGGGTCAAAATATAATAAAGGTTTTACTTCTTCTACTGTTTCTGTATCTATTATTGTTATTGGTCTTTTTAAATTTGGTGTATAAGAAAATTCTTTATATATAGAACTTTCTTCTGTCTTTATTGTATCAAACTTAACTGGTAATGGTTTTTTTGTAATCTTTACTTGATTATCTATAAGCATCCCTGTGTTTACTACAACCTTTTCCTTACCAAATGACAAAAATACCAACGAATTTCCATCTGTTTTCGGATTGTCCACATAATAAGTTCTTTTAAAGTTTTCTCCTCTTATCTCTGAACTTCTAACTAATCTTTCAACAGTGAATTTCGGAGTATTAATATCTTCTAACTGCTTTTTTTCTGTTTCTACTACTTCATATATTACTGTGCTTACATCCCTTGGGTCTGTTATGCTAAAGTGTTTTCCTTGAACATTTTCCATAATCTTTCTCCCCTTTACCTATGTATAGCTTGTCTTTTGTTAGTACTATACATAATTATACTATATTTATTACAATATGTCAACCACATTTTTTTGTAAATCTCTAGGATTGAATTTTGATATTTTCTGTAGTTCTCTATATTTTTTTGCTTCTTCTTCTGATATTTGTTTTGGTATCATTATTTGTGTTTCGCATATTAAGTTTCCACGCCTACCTTTTCCGTCTTTAAAACCCTTATTCTCTACTATTATTTCTTTTCCTGAGGTCGTTCCTTTTTCAATTTTTATTTTTTCTATGTCATCAATTCCTTGAATTTCTATCTGTTCTCCAAGTACCGCTTCCCACGGCGTTATAAATACCTTGGTATGTAAGTCATATCCATTTAAGGTAAATTTATCATTTTCTAATACTTTTACTTTTATGAATAAGTCTCCTGGCTTTTCATCTTTTGCTCCTTTTTTACCTTGTCCTATTAAACGAATTCTTTCTTTATTTCTAATTCCTGCTGGAACCTTTACTGTTATGGTTTTTAAGCTACCACTTACTGTTCTTAACGAGATTTTTTTTGTTTTACCATAAAATGCTTCTTCTAATGTAATTTCTATACCAGTTTCTACATCTTCTCCTTTTTTTGCTCCAGTTTGCTCGTCTTGCCTTTTACTTTTCTTTGGAGCATATCCAAAAAACATTCCGAATAATCCATCTTTAATAGAATCTGTCTTTTCTTCTTTATTTCCATATCTTTCTCTATTTTTTCTTCTTCCTATGTTTACATTCCATGCTCTGTCATATTTTCTTCTTGCTACTGTGTCTGATAAAATTCTGTATGCTTCGTTTATATCTTTAAATCTTTCTTCTGTGTTTCTATTTGCACCATTTACATCTGGATGATATTTTTTCGCTTGTTCTCGATAGGCTATTTTGATTTGTTCTGCATTTGCTTTATTGTCATCAAAGCCTAGTATTTTATAGTAATCTTTAAAAATCATAATATCCTCCACATTGTAGTGACGAGTGACTGACGAATAATGAATAATTATTCATTATTCATTATTCATTATTCACTATTCATTACATTATTTAATACGTGTTTGTATTATATCATTATTTCATTCACAATTCAATTATTTTGAATAATTTATACACATTTTTTTACGTCCCCAATGTACATAATTCAATTAGTTTATCTAATAGTTGTTCATATGTTATTCCTATTTGTTCAAATAGTTTTGGATACATACTTATTTTAGTAAATCCTGGTAGTGTGTTTATCTCATTTATATATATTTTGTTGGTTTCCTCTTCTACAAAGAAATCTACTCTTGATAGCCCTTTTCCATCTATTGATTTAAATGCTTTTATTGCTTCATTTCTTATTTCTTTAGATACTTTTTTTGGAATCTCTGCTGGTATTAATGTTCTTGAACGTATATCATTGTATTTTGCATCAAAGCTGTAAAATTCTTCCTCTGGTATTATTTCTCCTATGTTTGATGCTATGACGTTTTCATTTCCTAAGACTGCACATTCTACTTCTTTTCCTTTGATTTCCTCTTCTATTATTATTTTTCTATCAAATTTACTTGCATATTCAATATGCTTTTTTAATTCTTTATAATTTTTTGCTTTGTTTATTCCTACTGATGAACCTGAGTTTGATGGCTTTATAAACATTGGATATTTTATGTTCTTTTCAATCTTTTTGCATACTTTTTCTAATGTATATTTCTCTTCATTAAAGTTCTTATCTACATAAATATAGCCTTTTTTACTTTTTCTTATGTATTCGTATTTTGCTTGATTTAATCCTGCCTTTTCAAATATTGCTTTTGTATATATTTTATCCATTCCTATACTTGATGCTAAAATTCCACATCCTACATATGGTTTATTTATTATTGTAAATAATCCTTGTATTGAACCATCTTCTCCTCCTATTCCATGTAATACTGGAAATATTACGTCATTGTCTTTTATGGTTTTTACTATATTTTCTATTTTTTCTAATTCCTTTGGTTTTTCTCCAAAGTTTAATTCCTCTATTTTTTTTATGTCTTTTGCGTATTTATACCATTCTCCCTTTTCGTCTATGTATATTGGTTGTATTTCATATTTCTCTTTGTTCAGATTTTTTATTACTGATATTCCTGATGCTATTGATATATCATGTTCTGTTGATATTCCTCCAAATATAACACATATCTTCATTATTAATCTTTCCTTTCTTAAATTATAATTTGATATATTATATGCATGATATGTGTATTTGGAAATTCATCTTTCTAATTATTCTTATTATAAAGATTTCTAAAGTATTCTTCTAAATATTCTTCTAGTTCTACCCTATCTTCAATTTTGTTAATTTTCTCTCTTGTTTCTGCACTTTTGGGTAAACCTTTAATATATGCAGATAAACGTTTTCTCATTTCTCTAATTCCTATATTTTCTCCTTTTGTTTCTATTGCTAGTTTAATATGTTCTAAGATTGTATCTAGTTTTTCTTTATTTGTAACACTTTGTGGATTTTTCCCACCTAGAAAGTCTTGGATTTCTTTAAATATATATGGATTTCCTATACTAGCTCTTCCTATCATAATACCGTCTACTCCTGTGTATTCGAACATTTTTAAGGCACTTTCTCCATCTTTTATGTCTCCATTCCCTATTACAGGGATTTTTACTGCTTCTTTTACTTTTTTTATTATGTCTAAGTCAGTATTGCCTGAATAATATTGTGTTTTTGTTCTACCATGAATAGTTATTGCTGATGCTCCTGCTTGTTCAAATATTTTTGCTGCCTCTTCAGCTACTATTGTTTTTTCATCCCAACCTTTTCTGAATTTTACAGTGACAGGGTGTTCTGATTCTTTTACTACTGCTGATACAATATCCCCTGCTAATTTTAAGTCTAATAATAGTTTACTTCCATCTCCGTTTTTTACTACTTTTGGTGCTGGGCATCCCATATTTATATCTATTATATCTGCAATGTCATTTAGATACCTTGTTGCAACTTTCATGGATTCTATATCACTACCAAATAGTTGCATTGATATTGGTCTTTTTTCGTTTTTAGTGTTTAATAAGAGTTTTGTTTTTTCATCATTATAATACAGTGCTTTTGCACTTACCATTTCTGTACATACTAATCCTGGATTATATTTTTCACATATTATTCTAAATGGTAAGTCTGTTATTCCTGCCATTGGTGCTAATATTATATTATTTTCTAGTTCGACATTTCCTATTTTTAGTTTGTGTACATATGGCATTTTTTCCTCCTATCTTTTTTACAGTTCAGGTGGTAATAATTCACTATAAATTTGTGTTTGTGGGAATGAATCCATTCTTTTGCCTTCTAAAACCCCAATTTATTTATAACATATATCAGTCCATAAATATAGCCTTTTGCCTTCTAGCACTGATGTTTAATAATAATCCTATACATATAAAATTTGTTATTAATGAACTTCCTCCATAGCTTACAAATGGTAGTGGTACTCCTGTTATTGGTAGTAGTCCCATTGTCATTCCTATGTTTTCTAACATATGAAATGCAAATATCCCTGATATTCCTATGGCTATATATGAGCCTAAATCATCTTTTGCTGTTTTTGCTACATATATCGATTTTGTTAGTAACATTATATATGTTATTATTACTATAACAGCTATTACAAATCCCATTTCTTCTCCAATTACAGAAAATATGAAGTCTGTCGTTTTAGGGTATAAATATCCTAATTGTGTTTGGTTTCCTTTCAGTAGTCCCATTCCTAGTAATTTTCCTGAGCCAATTGCTAGTTTTGATTGTATAACATTATAGCCTGATCCTCTTGGGTCTAAGTCTGGATTTAGGAATACGTCTATTCTTGTTTTTGCATGGTCTGGCAATACATAAAAATATGCTAATGGTATAGCAACTATCACTATAATGCTTGCAATTATTATAAGCTTTTTATCAACACCAGCTACAAACATCATGAATATATATGAAACTAAAAAAGCCATTAATGTTCCATAGTCTGGTTGTAATACTATTAGTCCTACTGGAATTGCTAATATTACTACTGATATTAGTAATTTCCAAAATCTATTTGTTTCCCTTTTATCTCCATTTTGCAATTTTACCATAATGTATGAGAAAAATATTATAAATACTATTTTAGCAAATTCGCTTGGTTGAAATGTTGCCCATTCACTTATTTGAAACCAACTTGTCGCTCCATTTATTGGTTCCGTAAATAGTACACCTATTAATGCTATAATAAATATAGCATATAATATTGGTGATATTTTAGCTATTGTGTTATAGTCTATTATAATAACTCCTATCATTACAGGTATACTAATTATAACCCAGACTATTTGCTTTTTTAAATCTGAATTTCCATCTTCTTGTGTTGCAGAATATAAAGCTACCATTCCTATTATTAACAATATTAAACAGCATACTAATATGCTCCATTCAATGTTTTTTATAAATCTTCTCTTCATCTATTTTTCTCTCTCTATTTGAATTTTATTTTTCAGTTTTCTCTTTTGCTTTTTTCTCCTTCTCCTCTATTGTTTTATTTTCCTGATTATCATCTTTTTGTTCTTCTTTTTGTTTATTTTCTTCTATTATTTGTTTTACTTCTTTAATTACTCTTTCTTCTTTATTTTCTTCTTTTTTATCTCTCATTTTCGCTTCTTGTTTTATATTAACTATTGGAATATTTGCATATAATGCTGGTGCTCCTGTTGTTCCATCTGAGTTTTGTTTATTTGTGAGTCTTACATCTATTTCTTTTTCATCTATTTCTATATATTTTTTTATTACATCTATTATTTCTTGCCTCATTAAATCAAGGAAATCAGCTGATACATTTGCTCTATCTTGCATTAATACTAGATGTAGTCTTTCTTTTGCTGCATCTTTTGAGCTGTTTGTATTTTTTTCTGATTTTTTTGTATTTTTAAAGAAGGCTATTATACTTTCAAACATGTGCAATTCCACCTTTACTTTGTTTTATGTGTGTTTTTGTCATTTTATAGCGGGCACTTCAGTAAAATTTGCTATGCAAATTTTCCATGACTTATTCGCGAAAATATAAAATAATAAAATAGATTTTCTTATTTTATTATTTTCTCTCATTTCGTCCGCTCCTACATTGATATTCTTTTATTTTCGTCTGAATATGTTTTTTAATTTTTCTAGAAAACCTTTTTCTCTTCCTGGTATGCTTACTTCTATGTTTTCACCTAGAATTCTCTTTGCAATTTCTCTATATGCTTTTCCTGATGGTGCTTTTTTATTTGATACTACTGGTTCTCCTTTATTTGTTTGAGTTATTATGTATTCATCATCTGGTACAACTCCTGTAAGATCAATAGATAATAAGTCAACTATGTCCTCTACATCCATCATTTCGCCTTTTTTTACCATATTAGGTCTTAATCTATTTACTACTAGTTCTGGATTTTTTATATCTGATGATTCTAGTAATCCTATAATTCTGTCTGCATCTCTTATTGATGAGATTTCTGCTGTTGTTACTACTATTGCTCTATCTGCACCTGCTATTGCATTTTTAAATCCCTGTTCTATTCCTGCCGGGCAGTCTATTAATATATAGTCAAATTCTTCTTTTAATTTTTTTGTTAAGTCTTTCATTTGCTTTTCGTTTACTGCACTTTTATCTCTTGTTTGTGCATCTTTTATCTTTTATAAGTGCTTGTCTCATTTTACATCTTTCTTCTACAACATCAACTATATCATATACAATCCTATTTTCTAATCCCATTACAACATCTAAGTTTCTTAACCCAATGTCTGTATCTACTAATGCAACCTTTTTCCCTTCTATTGCTAAAGATGCTCCTAAATTTGCTGTTGTTGTTGTTTTTCCTACTCCACCTTTTCCTGACGTTATTACTATAACTTCTCCCATGTTTAATATCATTCCTTCCTTAGATAAAGTCATAATTCTGTTTTACTATTTTATTTATTTCTCTAATACATTTAATTATTGTTTCCGTAGTAATTATTGCTTATTATCATATCGTAATTTCTAGAAAAAGTCAAGGCTTCGCTAGAAATTGTCAATGGGGATGGAGAATTTTGGCAATTTTGAATACCTAGTCATTTCTTACAATTTTCTTGACATTCAAAATTTTTAATAATATACTGTATCTGCAAATATTTATAAAACAGATTTTAAGAATTGCTAAGCTCTGGCAACCGCAAAGCATTTCTAATAATCTGCATAATTATATAGTACTGAAACTTATGCCACTGGCATAACTTTACTACTATATGAATAAAAGGGGGTAAACTTTTTTATGAAAGATTTAATAGAAATTAGATGGCATGGTCGTGGTGGTCAAGGTGCAAAAACAGCTTCACTTTTACTTGCGGATGCTGCTTTTAATACTGGGAAATATATTCAAGGTTTTCCTGAATATGGTCCTGAAAGAATGGGTGCACCTATTACTGCTTACAATCGTATTAGTGTAAAACCTATTACTATTCACAGTAATATTTATGAACCTGATTATGTCGTTGTTGTTGATGATTCTCTTCTTGAGTCTGTTGATGTTACTTCAGGATTAAAAGAGGATGGTGCTATAGTAATTAATACAACTAAAGATACTGATTATATTAGAAGTACTTTAAAAGGTTATAAAGGTCAAATTTATACAATAGATGCTAGGGAAATTTCTTTGTCAACTCTTGGTAAATATTTTCCTAACACTCCTATGCTTGCTGCAATAGTTCATGTTACAGGCATTATGAGTGATGAGGATTTTCTAAATGACATGCAAGGTTCTTTTAAGCATAAATTTGCTAAAAAACCTGAGGTTATTGAGGGGAATATGAAGGCATTAGAGATGTCCCTAACTATGGTGAAAAAAATTTAAAATAAGAAGGTGAAAAAATATGATAGATAAAAATACTCCAGTAGATGATTTAACTATTGGTGGAAATATTTATGATGCAGGAAATTCTGTAAAATTTAAGACTGGGGATTGGCGCTCTGTTGCTCCAAAGTATATCCCTGAAAATTGTAAACAATGTGGTCTTTGCTTCCCTGTTTGTCCTGATGATGCGATTCCTGTAGGGAAAGACCAAAAAAGAGGCGACTTCAACTACGATTATTGTAAGGGCTGTGGGGTTTGTGCTAAGGTTTGTCCTTTTAAAGCAATAATTATGCAATAATTATTGCTAAGGACAAAGCAAACCCGTGAAAAATTTGACAATTTATTGGCAAATTTTACTAGGAAAATGCTAAGGTTTGTCCTTTTAAAGCCATAATTATGGAAAATTGAAAAATAATTGCCATTTGTCGTAGCTGGAACAGTGAAGCGTGAAAAATTTATGAAATAAATTTTACTCGCCAAAATTACTGCTCAGTCGATTTCCATTCAATGTACACCAGTACGCCTCATGGAATATCTCCCTCACGTGCCTAGCCAAATAACAATTCTTTTCCAATTTAAACATTAATTATATTGTAAGATGAAATTTCTTTTCACCCTAAATTTGGTAATGTAATAAAAATTAAAAAAATATAGAAATTAAAAGAACAAAAGTGGCTTCGCCACGCGGACGACCAATGGTCGCCCCTACAGATTTCTAAAACAAGAAAGGAATGATAAAAATGTCTATAAGAGAAAGACTAAGTGGAAATGAAGCAGCTGCTATTGCAATGAAACAAATTAACCCTGATGTTGTTGCTGCATTTCCAATTACACCTTCTACAGAAATACCACAATATTTTTCAACTTTTGTTAGTAATGGTCAAGTTGATACTGAATTTGTAGCAGTTGAAAGTGAGCATAGTGCTATGAGTGCTTGTATAGGTGCTGAATCTGCAGGTGCTAGAGCTATGACTGCTACTTCTGCAAATGGTTTGTCCCTAATGTGGGAAATGATTTATATTGCTTCTAGTTTGAGATTACCTATAGTTATGTCTTTGGTAAATCGTGCTGTCTCAGGACCATTAAATATACATAATGACCATTCTGATGCAATGGGTGTAAGAGACGCTGGTTGGATTATGCTATTTTCTGAAAATAATCAAGAAGCATATGATAATTTACTTATGGCTCATAGAATTGCTGAACATAAAGATGTTCTTTTACCTTTAATGGTGTGTCAGGATGGATTTATTACATCTCATTCTATTGAAAATATCGAATTATTAGAAGATGATAAAGCAAAGGAATTTGTGGGTAAATATAATCCTGAACATTATTTATTAAATAAAAAAGAGCCTATTGCTGTTGGTCCTTTAGATTTACAAGCTTATTTGTTTGAACATAAATATCAACAAGCAGAAGCAATGAGAAATGCCAAAAGGGTTATTTTAGAGGTTTCTCAAGAATTCGAGAAACTAACTGGAAGAAAGTATTCTTTCTTTGAAGAATATAAAATGGAGGATGCAGAGTTAGTTGTTGTTTGTATGAATTCAACAGCTGGAACTACAAAAGCTGTTGTAGATGATTTAAGAAATAAAGGTGTTAAAGCAGGATTATTAAAAGTTCGTATGTTTAGACCTTTTCCAGCTTCTGAAATTGCTAATGCTCTTTCAAAGTCTAAAGCTATAGCAGTACTAGATAAGGCAGATTCCCTAAATGGTGCTGGTGGAGCATTATTTGAAGATGTAGTTTCTAGTATGTATGTAAATAATATAAATGTTCCAATTGTAAATTATGTTTATGGTATTGGTGGTAGGGATACTACTACAAAAGATATTCAGAGCGTATATACAGATTTGAAAGAAATTGCAGATACAAAGAATGTTGATAATCCATATAGATATTTGGGAGTAAGATTAGTTAATAATGAATAATGAAGAGTGGATAATGAATAATTAATAGAGAGGAGATATTAAAATGGCATATAATTTAAAAGAAATCGTTGCTGATAAACCATCACGTTTTAAGTCTGGACATAGAATGTGTGCTGGTTGTGGTGCACCTATTGTTGGTAGAATGGTATTAAGAGCATTAAAAAATGAAGATCATGCTGTAATTGCTAACGCGACTGGATGTATGGAGGTTTCAACTTTTATATATCCATATACTGCTTGGTCAGATTCTTATATACATACTGCATTTGAATGTGCGGCAGCAACATTAAGTGGTGCTGAGGCTGCTTATCAATCTATGAAAAGACAGGGAAAACTTCCTAAAGATGTAAATACAAAATTTATCGCTTTTGGTGGTGATGGTGGAACTTATGATATAGGTCTGCAAAGTTTATCTGGAGCAATGGAAAGAGGTCATGATATGGTTTATGTATGTTATGATAATGGTGCATACATGAATACAGGTATTCAACGTTCTTCTGCTACTCCTCATTTTGCTGATACCACAACTACTCCAGCAGGTAGTGTTATTCCTGGTAAAATGCAATGTAGAAAGGATTTAACAGAGATTATGGTTGGACATCATATTCCTTATGTTGCTCAGACCGTTCCTATAAATAATTTTAAGGATTTATATGAAAAATCAGAGAAGGCAATTTATACAGAAGGACCTGCTTTCTTAAATGTCCTTGCTCCATGCCCTAGAGGTTGGGGTTATCCTACTGAGGATTTACTTCAAATAAATAAATTAGCAGTAGAAACTTGCTACTGGCCTTTATATGAGGTTATAGATGGTAAGTATAAAATAAACTATAAGCCTGCTAAAAAATTACCTGTCGAAGAATTTCTGAAGCCTCAAAGAAGGTTTAAACATATGTTTAAACCTGGAAATGAGTGGATGATTGAAGAATTCCAAAAAGAGACTGACTCTAGATGGGAAGCATTATTAAAATTAGAGTCTTTATCAAATTAAAGCACGATAGCAGACCAAACGGTCTGCTATCTTATTATTTATTTAGAAATTTTATGTCTTTTATGTCTGGTTCTTTTGTTTTTATTGTTCTTATTGTTATATAACTGCAAATTACTAGTGAGCTCATTATCATTACTATTATTATTGTATTTACTGTTTCTCCTGTTTTTATGCTTACTA
>ERZ777011.2368-NODE-2368-length-15312-cov-17.493937_pt1 | contig 15312 bp, 9 predicted proteins | sample MGYA00374964_ERZ777011 | MGnify/ENA primary metagenome ERZ777011 (study PRJEB29310, sample SAMD00008975) | mouse gut metagenome | study: EMG produced TPA metagenomics assembly of the Metagenome analysis of fecal microbiota from mouse which was promoted...
AACGACCCCCTGATTAACAGTCAGGTGCTCTAACCAACTGAGCTACTGAAGCAGTTATGAAATTTGTTCTTACAAAAAATTCTCAGCCGGAATTGTGACCGAGAATTCTTTTATTGCGCTTCAGGATGGGCTTGAACCAACGACCCCCTGATTAACAGTCAGGTGCTCTAACCAACTGAGCTACTGAAGCTTGATTTGGTGATCCGCCTGGGGCTCGAACCCAGGACCCCAACATTAAAAGTGTTGTGCTCTACCAGCTGAGCTAGCGAATCATCGTTTTACCTTGAGGTTTGTCCCTCAAAAGCGATGCAAAATTACAACTTATTTTTGAAACCTCCAAATATTTTGCAAAAAATTTTTCAATTCCCCCTCTTTTTTCGTAATTTTGCACTGCACCAATTGTAAAATCATGAATATTTCTGTTGTAATACCCCTATATAATGAAGAGGAATCTCTTCCCGAGCTCGCACAATGGATCGAGCGAGTGATGAACGACAACGGTTTCTCTTATGAGATTATTTTTGTGAACGACGGTTCTACCGACAGCTCTATGCGCGTTATCCATGAACTTGCCGGCGGAAATCCGAACATACACGCCATTTCATTCTCGCGCAATTATGGAAAATCGCCTGCGCTCAATGTCGGATTCAGACGCGCGAAAGGAGATGTGGTCATTACCATGGACGCGGATCTTCAGGACAGCCCTGATGAAATTCCCGAACTGTACAGAATGATCACAGAAGAGGGCTACGACCTCGTGTCGGGATGGAAGAAGAAACGCTACGACCCTCTTTCGAAGACTATTCCCACAAAGCTGTTCAATGCGACAGCCCGCAAGGTCAGCGGTATAAAGAATCTGCATGACTTCAACTGCGGACTCAAGGCATACCGCAACGATGTGGTGAAGCATATAGAGGTATACGGCGACATGCACCGGTATATCCCATATCTGGCAAAGAATGCGGGATATAAAAAAATCGGAGAAAAGGTAGTGCACCATCAGGCACGCAAATACGGTCACACCAAATTCGGTCTCGACAGATTCATCAACGGATACCTCGACCTCGGAACCCTCTGGTTTCAGTCGAAATTCGGCATAAAGCCTATGCACATATTCGGTCTTCTGGGATCGGCGATGTTCCTGATCGGTTTTCTTGCCGTTGTGACGGTACTTATACTCAAGATAATATCGATGAATTCGTCTACATATCATTTTTATGTTACAAATTCAGTATATTTCTATCTGTCGCTCGCTTCTATGGTGCTCGGAGTGCAATTCTTCTGCACCGGACTCATCGGCGAGCTGATTACCCGCAACTCATCTGAAAGAAACAATTACCTTATAGCTGAAGAATTTTGATCAGACAGAAATTTAAAATACCGATCCTTATCGGCTCATTCCTCCTTTTGATATTCGGATGCTCTCTTTTGACATGTGGATGTTCAAGTGAGGAATGCCTCCAAAACAGGAATGCACTTCCCCTTGCAGGATTCTACAACGCTGAAGACCATAAACAGAAAGTGACGATCAACTCGCTTGAGGTTTATGGCATCGGAGCTCCCGGGGATTCGATACTGTCGCCCGGTACACAAGGCATCAACCAATTATACCTTCCTTTCCGCCTTGACCAGGATACGACCCGTTACGTTTTCCGTTATCTTCAAGAAGATCTGGCTCAAGCCGACATACGGGATACCGTGACATTCATCTACGACAGGAATCCAAGGTTCGTATCTTCAGCCTGCGGGGTCAGTTATGTATTCGGGATCAAAAAGATCCGTTACACGCGATCCATAATCGACTCGGTTGCATGTCCCCTCGAAGAGATAACCAACATGGACACAGAAAACCTGAGCATTTTCTTCCACGTCTCCACGGAACCCGAACCGAGTCCGGACCCGGATAAAGAACCCGAATCCGACTCGGAGCAAGATAAAGCTTCCTGATCCAAAGCAAGCTTCCCTCCCGGAGCAAGGAAAGATTTCCGATCAGAAAAAAATCCGCCCTGAGCTGGAAAGATTCTTATCTAAAGCCGGATCCTGCCTTGGAGAATGAATCAATCATCAAGGGCTTTGATAAATTGTTTTTAATTAGGCGTTAGCCTGTTATGGTGTTCGGCGATTCATCACCGAAAAAAAGAATAAAAATTTGAGATCATTTCATAAAATATTACTATCCGCTGCGATCTGCCTTCAGATCGCCCTTCCGTCAACGGCGCAATCGGAACGCACCGACACTTTGCCGGCTGCTGACACCATAACTGCCGATTCCATAAAACCAATTGAAAAGGCATCTGTTGATTCAATCGCCCCTAAAGCGCCACGTGTCCCGCGAAAGTCCACTCCTGTAGATATAGACGACAACAAACCGCGCGAGACCCTCCATTTCTATGATAAGCATGGAAACGCGCTCGCCGAGCCAGTGAGATTCCTTGCCGTGCTCGACACTGTGACAAAACCTAAATCCAAACCGGTTTATCCGTTGTATAACGGCTGGACGTTAGGCGCAAATTTTGCCGATGCCATTTTGATGGCTACCGGGCAGAAACATGCGAGCTTTGACATATGGGCGGACATCTCGCTCCACAACTGGTTCTTTCCCGTAGTTGAAGCAGGAATCGGATTCGCTGACAACACTCCGGAAGAAGGAAATTTCACATACCGGACCAAACCTTCATTTTATGCCAAAGTGGGCATGAATTATAACTTCATGTATAAGAGCGATCCCGCTTATCAGGTATTTGCGGGTTTCCGTGTCGGATTCTCAAGTTTCAAATATGATATAGAGAATATAAAAATCACGAATGGATATTGGGATCAGACCCAATCTTTTTCGATGACCGGACTAAAAGCCTCCGCCGTCTATGGTGAAGTACTTGCGGGAATAAAAGTTAAAATAGTTGGAAATTTCTCCCTTGGCTGGAACGCCCGTTACCACATGAAATTCAAAGTTTCCTCCAAATCATCCTCCTCACCTTGGTTTATTCCGGGCTACGGTGCCACGTCACCCTTCTCATTCTCCCTTTCAGCCATCTGGCGCTTCGGCCAGCAGAAAATAGATCCCGAATCTCCCCCCGACAAGAAAGCCCCCTGATCCCTCCCTTACCCCATTATACCCCATTCCGCCCCACCTCACCCCATCCATCCCCATTCCGCCTCATCCCGCCCCACCCCATTACACCCCAAAACATTCTCTCCCCCATTTGTGTTTTAACAAGAAAACACAAATGCGTTGTTATCTATGAAAACACTTAAACCGTATCTAATGGCAGCCGCCATGACTGCGGCTATAGCTGTTTCCGCCCCTCACGCAGAAGCTTGCTCGCGCGTAATATATCAGGGTGTGGATTCGCTCTTCGTTATCGGTCGCTCACTCGACTGGAAAACACCTATCCCAACAAACATATATGTTTATCCAAGAGGAATAAAGAAAGTAAGTTCAGACCAGCCGAAACATTTCTCCTGGACATCAAAATACGGTGCGATATATGCCGTCAGCTATGACGGGGGGATCACTGAAGGCATGAATGAAAAGGGACTTGTAATCAACGGTCTTTTCTGCAAAGGCACCGTATATAATGACGACAAAGCTTCTCAGAAACCGCAAATGTCATTGTCTGTATTCGTTGCGTGGATGCTTGACCAATGCGCCACTACCGACGAAGTGGTCACACTCCTTAAAAGCTCTCAATTCGGAGTGCAGGGAGCCACATTCGACGGAGGCACAGTATCGGCATTACATTGGGGAGTTACAGACAAAACCGGGAAAAGCGTAATCTTCGAATTTGACCGAGGAAACATCAACATTTACGACATGGGTGATTACCGGGCAATGACAAATGATCCCAACTGGCCTCAAATGACTGCAATTATAGACTATTGGAATAAGATCGGAGGCAACAACATGTTGCCGGGCACAGTCTCCAGTCCCGACCGTTGCGTCCGTGCAAACTATTTCGCACATCACGTTAAACAGACAGCAGACCCGGATCTGGCAGTGGCAACATGCAGAAGCGTATTAGCTAATTCAAGTGTTCCTTATTCCTACGAAATCCAGGACCAACCTGAATTGAGCACCACTCAATGGCGCACATACAGTGTGCCTTACAATCTCCGCTATTATTTCGAGATTGTAACGAATCCAGGTTATTATTACGTAGACCTTAACAAGGTAAACCTGCGCAAAGGCGCTCCGGTTATGAAACTTGACACCTCAAAGACCGCGAGCCTTGTCGGAGATGTCACCCGTCATCTGAAAGTGTCGAAGCCGTTCACCCCTATGTATTAAGAAGCTGTTTAAAAATAAAAATAGGCTCTTGTTTTTGGCTTCAGCTAAAAATTATTATCTTTGGGCATGAAAAAGATATTATTTGCAATTCCGCTGCTTTTAGCTGTCGGCGCTTGCTCCCATAAGACAGAAAAAATGGAATATACTCAGGGTGTGACTCACATCGGGTCTGCCATAGGGTGGAGAGATTCGAAACCGGTCAACGCCATGCCGAAGGCTTCCGCTTTCCGCATGAACGGGGACTATTCAAACAATGTGGCAATCACACTGAATCCTGATGGTTCATTGGCATATTTCCCGGATCCCTCCGACATATCGGCAAATTCATCTCCCTTGGAAATCGGTGACGGCTGGTGGTTAAACCGACAGGGAATATCGGCAAAGTCAGTGTTTACGAAATACACTTTCGCCGAATATTCTAAACTGAAGACCGTACCCTCTATTGCAGAGTTGAAAGCATCTGTGATTCCGGGATCATGTGTTTCAAACATGCGTGAGTTACCTTTCACAATCTCTGAAGCTCCGCAAAACCTTGATTCCATCCGAGCCTACTTATCTTCGGATAATACCACGGGCGTCTATCTGCAACAGGTCCATAAATAGCAATACCTCAATAATACATTAGCGGGAGCTTCAAATGAAGCTCCCGCTAATGTATTATTATTGATAACCTACTTATCTATCGGATTGTAACTTTCTTTATATTATTTCCGGATCTGATTATATAGATACCGGGATCAAGGGAAGGGAGATTACCATCATTTACCGAACCTACCTTCACCCCTTTTATATCATATATCTCACCTGACACTACATCAGTTGAGATTTCAGTTACCGAGCTGTCACCATTAACGGTCGCCAAGAATGATATCACGCCGTTACTTTCTTTGATGTCTGTCAACTCCACACCTAATGATTTCTTACTCCATGAAACCAAAGCTGGCGTTGTTTTCGAACCAAACGAACGTACATTCTTTGAGCCGGGGAAGGGATCTCCCGTGCGGGTGCTCTCCGGATATTCGTAATATCCCCCATCCACACCTATTGGATAATCCTGGATATTGTCTGCCTCTATGAGATCGACATATTGATGATCTTTGGTGTTGTTGACCTTATTGTTGTAAAACACTTGCTGATCGTAGTCCACATGCCATACAAGCATCCCGTGTCCCGGGATATATTTGTCCCACCCTGTCTGTTGACGGTTCTCGAACAAATAAAACTCATTTTGCTTTTCCGTCTTAACGATGAAAGCCTGATTCGTACTTCCTAAATTTTCAAGATTGCGATTACCCGGAGAGATTGAGACCGGATCCATCCAGTCGAGCGCATAGCGCTCGTATGCTGAATAATTCGGAGGTGTCATACCGTCATTGTTATAAGGGCCATAATCCATAACCGAAAAGTCCTCCGGCGTGAAAGGCACCTCTCGATAACTTTGGTATTCACCAGTAGAATACAGATCGGGAAGTCCCATCACGTGACTGAACTCATGCACGAAAGTTCCGATTCCGTCCGGACGGTCTGCATATATGTAATCAAAACCGTTATCACCAATTATGCCACATGTCTCGTTGGAACAGGCGTAGCGGTCAATATAGACACCGTCAAGTTTCAGGGGCTCTCCACGTGTGTTATTATTCGGGGCGGTTGCCCATGAAATCTCCCAGGAATGCGGCCAGATGGTATCCTTCTGCCCTACAGTGTCAGCTTCTCCGTAACCAGCATAGAAAACATACACGTTATCCACATAACCGTCTCCGTTACGGTCATAATCTTTGAAATTAATCTCGCCGTCAAGTGCCTTGCATGCATCTATGATCATCTGATGAGGGTTGACATCTTCTCCATTTCCGAGATTCCTACCATAATAACTTACGTTCTGAGGAAGAGTCACCGGACCGAACACATCAAATTCCGGATCGAATTTCCCGTTAGAATTATCAAGAAACCAGTCACGAGCCGAACCGGTACCGCCATATGTATCGAATCCTTCCTTATTCAACATCTCAGTGAAATAGGTGCGTGCATCTATCTTGTTGTATGGAGATTTATTCTTGGAATTGAATTTTATATCCTTAAATTCCGCAAGTATGACAAGCACTTTCTGTTTTCCGGTGCAAGGGAACGAATAATCATAAAGACCGGGACCGCGTGTATTCATAATACTCCCTGCAATGAAAGCGGGAGTTTTGCTTTTAAGTTGGAAACGTCCTGATTCTGCAGCACGGAGAGAAATCGCCTCTATCACCTTTGCCGTCTCTTCCTTGGAAATATTCTCAAGGAACATATTATCGGAAGCGGAACGCATCTCAGCATTGCGCGCAACTATCCCCGAAGCCTCTATGCTTCCGTCGGGCTGAGGCACGGCGTAAACATATCCCAGTTTGTCATCATATTTAAGCAGATAGCCATCAAGCGTATAGACACTTTTACAAGCGGCATTGCCTCGCTTCACTATAGTAACCTTGGTTCCGTCAGGCTGAGTCACAGCCAACGGAATCCTTATCGCCTGTTTTCCCCATGCGCTTCCCGCAGCCAAGGCAACCATCAAAGCAACAAAATATTTTTTACTAATTAATTTCATCAAAACAACATGTTAAATTTCTCACGAATTTAACAATTTTTATCTGAACATCCATAGATTATTGTAAGTTTTCAGTTTTCGGTTTTCGGTTTTCAGAAATTAGTTTTCGGTTTTCAGCACCATAAGATTCTGCCTATAGGGACACTATCAAATAGATCCGCAAACCTCTGAAAACTGAAAACCGAAAACTGAAAACTAATTTTCTGAAAACTGAAAACCGAAAACCGAAAACTTACAACCTACAAAACTATCTTCAATGTCTTGACAGCTCCGGAGCGGTAACGCGCCACTGCTATCACGATGCCACTCATGGCATCGTCAACGCGTGCCGACAAGCGATCTCCGTCTGCCACCGGTTCCGCAGCGATCCTCGAGCCACTTATGTCGTAGAGGTCCAGACCGGATACATCTCCGGTAGCGAACACTGTCCGGCTGCCACGGTCGAAACTTACCTCCCCTACACCGAGGGCGTCAACTTCCGACACTCCTGACGAAGAAAGACGGAAATAGATCTCCGGTGCTCCCTTTATTTCTGCGAAACCGTTGGGAGCCATGGCATATAGCCGAACCCGGTAGAGGTCATATCCCCCGATACCGTCAGTGGAGAGCGTTGACGTGATCGTCGCCGTCTCGGACTTCTCAGCCAGGAACAGATCCGGACCAAACTTCACCGTGGCGAGCACGTTACCTGTGTCAGATGCCGGCGACACCTGTGCCGATATGCCGTAACCGAAATATGCACCAAGGTTCTCTACCACTGCCTTCAGCATGAGTGACGAACCGGCACTCACTTCGTAAACGTTGGGGACAGTCGTGTCTCCCTCCTTGTCGCCGGTCGGTGTTGCATTCTCAGCAACGAACTCGTTTACACCCAATGAAACCGCCGTGTTCACGTACATGCGCACAGACGCGTTCCAGTCTTGAGGCTCCCCTGTCTCAGCATCTACGAAACGCAGCTTATATGATGTCAACCGCGAAGGAGCGGCTACACCCGGCAATATGCGGAAGACAGTGGTCAGATCGACCTGCCTTGATTCTCCTCCGGAGAGGGAAACCTCGAAGGCATCACCCTCCATGGCACGCACATCGCCGCTGTATAGACATGGCTTGAGAGTGGCGATTGTCGCTTCCTGCGAGGTGTTCCCCACAGTCACGTTCAGGCGGGAGGCGCAGCCGTAATAGAGCTTGCCTACAACTTCGGCACCGGTGACTGCAGCCACTGTCGGCAATGAAGCGGAAACCTCATACCTGCCCGCTGATTTTGTAATATAGAAGGAGTTTACACACCCCTGCTCCTTGAGCACTGGAAGCCATTGAGCTTCGGGATTGCCATTCTGCTGGGAACTGACAGTAACACGATAGCTACCGTCGGCAAGACCATCGGGAATATTGAAAGACACCTTACCCTGATAACCGGCATAAGAAACCTGGTAGCCGCCATCTGTCGGTGTGAGCGAAGGGGCGGCGATAGCTCCCGACTGGAGCTTGAGGGCACCCCCACCCTGCGCCCCGGCGAATGTCGGCTCTAAGGTAACACCGAAATTAACATCTATCTCCCGGATGTCAGTGTTCACCCAATAACCCTGCCTACCGCCGTAGTCGAGGGTCATGGTGACGGACTTGCCGGAAACGGTGGCGGAAAGATTCCCCAACTGGGTCATCCTCGGAGTATAGGAATAAGATGCCCCGGGCTGAATACCGATAACTATGTCCTGGGCGTAGTTGAAGCCGTCGCTCCCCGTGCCGCCGCCGATGCCGACAGAGCCGGGATCAAGGGCAGCGAGAAGGAAATAGCCGTCAGACATACCGCCCCATCCCCAGTTAAAATGGAAATAGCCGTCACCGGCATAACCGTCACATACGAACTCGTGACCCACAGAGGAGGAAACTCCTCCATAAAGAACCGGACGACCGGCAGCCATCTCTGCATAGAGCATCCCCTCCCATTCGGTGGCGCTGTAATAGTCGCGTTCGCAAAATTCTATGTCGGGATTGTACGAGAAGTTGTTGACGAGCGCCTGCGCCGCGAACCGAGAAAGTGTGCCGGATCCACCCATGGAGTAGTTCATCTTAGTGGAATAGCCGCACGCTTTCATCAATGTCGCGACAGCCTTAGCCTGGGTGTCGTCATAACTTCCGGACTTATAGATGTCAAGCATATTTTCCCAATCGAATGCAGTCCTGAAGTTCATCGAGGATTCCCCTTGTGCACCGGAAGGGAGGGTGATAGACCCGCTACCCGTGCCCCGTTCGGGATAGTTCCAATATTTCATAACCTGCGCCATGGCTGTAGCGACGCAGCCTGTAGGATAGTTCCTGCCGCCTTGCGATGGTACCAAGAGGTTGTAGGGTGCGTCCTGATTCCAACGCGTGGACATCAAGGGGGCTACGACCTTGCGAGATCCATCGTTAGCAGTGCTTGTGTATGTTCCAATTTGTTTTTCAACTGCATATTCAATCTGACGCGAATATTCAGAGAGCCACCATTTCATCTGGGGCGGCATCTCATCGGCTTTGAAATTTCCTTTGTCGGAATATCCGAGCACCGGAGCCGCTGCATCATCTGCACTTAATAAAATGAAACCACTGTCATTGTTTTGGGCAAAGACATATAATGCCGGCACTTTCGTTTCAGTAAGAAATGTATGTCTTAGCGTTAAGTTTTCAGTATTATTTATGCCTTTGGATCTAAGAGAAGACGATTTGATCCGTTGCAACGCCTGGTCCGGAGTAAGAGGAGACGCGAATCCGGCACTTGAAAACAAGGCTATAAATAGTAATAAGGTTATTTTTTTCATACAGCATCTATTATTAAGATTGAGGGGCGCGTTTCGCAGCGCGCCCCTCTGAATACGGGAAGGCGTTTAATCTTCCCTTTATTGATCTGAATTTAACCGATTCTTATCAACGTGTCATCACCATGTTCGAGAATGTTCCTAAATTTCCAATAACATTGTTGAAAGTGAACGAAGCTACAACATACCACATTTTTGAATTTGGCTCGAATGTGATTGTCTGTGTCGCCTTATCGAATTCCCCAATCAAAAGATACTCGTTAACCAGTGAGTCATAGTCTTTGTTGGAGACATCCGAACCGCAAAGCCATACATAGTTTGAACTGTCATAATAAGCGAAAGGCTGAGGCGTGGGAACGACTACGTAAGGCTTCTCGCTGTCGGGGTCGTCTTCAACAAGAAACATGGGTACCCAGATTTCATTTGTTCCGAAAAGATCTGCTGCAATTCCTCCGAATTGGAACATTCCGGCATTATATTCCTCGGTTCCTTCATCATAGCCGGTGATATAGAAGTTCGCTATCTGCCGGTCTCCCGAACGGTCGGTATAGCTCATCTTCCATTCTCCCTGAAGCAACTGATAGTTGGGGAATGCCTCATTGTCAATGACCGTAACTATCGTCGAGCCTACATTTCCGATTATGGCGCCTTCACACGACACTATCGTAACGCTGAATGTCCTATCGCCGGTCTCGAGAATATCATCGATAAGGCGGATCTCAACATTGACCGATGTCTCACCCTTGGGAATATTCAATGTCTCTGAGGTGACGATATAGTTTCCGTCCCACACACCGTTGTTCTCCACATATGGCATAGCAGGAATCTCACCGCATCCTTCTACCTTCAGCTGTACCTTGACAGGACCATTGGCCTCGCCCGAAAGTTTAACAGGGACGGTGATACGTCCACCGTTCTCATTCACGGAAAGCTCGCTTACGCCCATCTCCACCGTTACGTTCTGCGCCGTGTTGAAGTCTTCTTTGTCGGAGCAGGCTGTAAGCGACAGCAATCCGAGCGTTAGTGCGAATATCTTTGTATATTTCATATTCTTGGCATTTGTTTGTTAAATATTAATATCCGGGGTTCTGATGTCCTTTGAGCTGCGGGTTGCTATCCATTTCACCTACAGGAATCGGCATCACATATCTGTAGTCACCTGCCTGGTAAACAGTCTCTACACTTGAGGGAAGGAGAACCGAGGGAAGGTCGCTGAGATATCCGGAATAATTTACATGACGAGTGAAACCAAGTCCCCAACGACGGAGGTCACTGATACGGAATCCTTCTCCGATCAACTCCTTGGCTCTCTCCATACGAATCTCATTTACAAGTGCCGTACCACTCAAATTCTGGTCACTATATCCCTCTATACGCGCCTTGCGGATGGCATTAAGCGCAGCATTCGCTTTGTCAGGTGCATTACCTTTTGCCGCTGCAGCCTCAGCCACAATCAGATACATCTCACTCAGACGGAAAGGTTTTGGCTTATTTTTAAACTCATTGTTTGAGCCGCTGTTGAACACAGGGTTTCCGGGGAATTTAATGAACGACATAGCCATAGTGCCCTGACCTTCGTTCTTCAACTCAAAATAATCAAAGAATGAATAGTTACGCACATCCTCTTCACTGTATAAACCAAGTACATCTGATGACGGGACATAATCTATGACGCCTTCCGTATTCGAAAGCCATGCGCCACCCGTGCTCGGCACAGAAGAACTTTGGTTGGAATCTCCATAAGGAACGAAGATTAGTTCTTTACCCGCATCTGTAAACCACATGTTTAAATACTCATCGTAATCGCTTAACTCGTAAGGTCCGCTGATAACCTTTTCTGCCTTGGCAATCGCTGTATCGTAGTCCCCCTTGAGCAATGCGACACGTGCCTGAAGCGCAAGAACAGTATAAGTGCTCAGATATGACGCATTAGACGCAAGGTTTGCGGTAGCACCGTCAACACCTGATTTCTCATAAGCCTCAAGATCACTATACGCCTGCTCGAGATCACTTTCCACAAGTTCAAAAGTCTCGGCAAGAGTTGAACGGCCTTTATAGGAAGTGTAATCTCCGGTTGGCTTATATTCCGTTATCAGAGGAACACCTGTGTTAGCAGCGTTTGGATCACCAACATTATAGGAATTACAATAATGATCGGCAAGGAAATAATAGAAGAACGCACGAGCCCAATGAGCTTCTCCGCGATAACGCTGAAGCGAAATCCGGTCTGCATCCGATATACCCCCCGCAGCCATAAGCGATTCCACCCTAGGTATAAAATAGTTAATGTCTGCAATCGAAGAATATGGTCCCGACCAAAAACTTGCAAATTCCTGTGTGCTTGAATTAATGTTACCTGCACTGATCGGACCGATACGGTTACCGTTGACTACCGTACCAATAAAGAGGTCTGCCTGAATATCAGGATAGGCAATGTAGCCTCCTCCGGTCAGCGAACGTATGCTATTGTAGATGCCGTTTCTGAATTTCATGGCATCCTTCTCTGTCTGGATTGCAGTCTCGTCATTAAGAGTACCGGCCGGCAACTCGTTCATGTCGCACGAGGTAAACAGGGCGCCCGCAATCAATATGCTTAAAAATACTTTTTTCATAATAAATTGTTCTGCAGTGTTTAGAATGTCACCTCAACACCAAGTTCATACTGACGAGTGTTGGGGTAAGCGAACTGATACATATTTGTCTGAGGTTCCGGATCGTAACCCGAATAGTTTGTCACGGTCCATAGGTTTCTGCCTGTGAAGTGAAGGGTCACATTCTCAAGTTTGGCAGCCTCCATCCATTTCTTAGGAAGTGAATATGTCAATGTCAAGTTCTTAAGACGCATGAATGAAGCATCCTCGATAAGACGATCGTCAAACTGAATCTGCTCAGAAGGACCGGGATGCATGGTAACGTCACCGGGCTTAGACCATACGTCAAGCATATCTGTAGACTGGTTTACCAGAAGTCCCTGAGCAGCATTGTTTAAGAAATATGCATCATTGTTCATCATATATTTCTTGGCTGCCCATACGAAATCAAGCTGAAGGGCAAGTCCTTTCCAACGGAGATTAGTGCCGAAGCCACCATTCCATGGCGCATACTGGCTCTTGCCTGTCATCACGGAATTCTGCTCCTCATTGTAAACCTTGGTCACGTTATCGTTCTTGTCAAGCCACATCTGCTTGCCGTCACGCGGGTCTACTCCGAGATAACGCACTGCATAGTATTCACCTGCTGAATGACCGACCTGATATCTAAGACCTGTTGCTGCCAAAGTATAATAATCCCTGCCGTTGAAGAGTTCGGTGATCTCATTCTTATTGTAGTTGAAGTTGGCACGAACCCCCCAATACCAATCTTTCGTGCGGATTATGTCTGCATTGAGTGTAACATCCACACCTGTATTTGTCATTGATCCGATATTGCCGGCACCTGAGCTGAATCCTGTAGTATAGCTCCATGGTATGCTCATGAGCATATCTGTAGTAGTCTTCTTGTAGAAATCAACTTCTCCGGAAAGGATGTTGAACACCCTGAAATGAAGACCTGCGTCAAATGACTTCACAGTCTCCCATGTCAAGTCCGGATTCGAAGGATTCGAAAGACCCCATGAAACCTGTCCATCACCATAACCATCATCATATGGTTTGACAGAACCGAAATAAAGGTAATTATTGATTGAAGAGTTACCTGTGGTTCCGTAGCTTACGCGTGCCTGAAGTTCGTTAAGCCATTCTACTGGCTGTAGGAAAGCTTCTTTTTTTACATTCCACATACCGCCGACAGAGAAGAAGTTTGACCAACGGTGACCGGGCGCGAACTTGGAGCTGCCGTCACGGCGGTAGGTAGCCTCGAAGAAATATCTGTCACTGAAATCATAGTTCAGCTTGAAGAAAAGTGAATTGAATGTTTCGTTCACTATTGTCTGTGTAAAATCTGAAGGAGTAACATTTACACCCTGTGTGAGAAGCATTGTACGCTTGTCAGTATACCCACGAACAATAGCACCGAAACCGTTCTCTCTGGAAATTATTGATTCCTGACCGGCAAGAACCGTGAAATTGTGCTGATCGTTGATATTGAAATTATACTCAGCTGTGTTCGTATATGTAAATGAATAATACCTTGAAAAAGTCTGTTGGTTTGCACCCGTATTCATAAAGCCAACAGGCTTTTTAGGATTACCAATAAGGTCTCCCATAGGAGTCACGAATGATTCATAGGGATAGGTCTCCCAATTGATACGCGCGTCATAACCGTCAACCGCCTGCTGTGCACGGATTATCAGTCCATCAATAGGAGTAATCTGTTCAAACATATTAACGTTAGCCGTTACTCTTGACCGATACCTGTTCCATATAGATTTATTGAATTCGGGAGTATAGGGATTATTGACCGAATAATGAAGTGCTTGTGCCTTGTCACCATAAATTATATTACCGTTTTCATCGAAATGATAATAATACGGAGAATCATACGGAAGAGCTATACGGGCAAGCACCATCGGATTACTGATGTCAATACCGTCTGGTGTAGCGGCAGATGAAGTTGAACGATATTTGGTATAACCGAGGTTTGACTGAAGACCTACACGGAACCAGTTGTTAACCTTCACGTTGAGGGCTGCGCGCAATGTCTCGCGACGCATGTTGGAATACTTCGAGATACCATCCTCGTCAAAGTGGTTGAGCGAAACATAATAGTTCAAATTCTCGCTACCTCCGCGAACAGATGCATCAATAGAATAAGTCGGGGCACTGGAGTTAAACAGTTCGTCACGCCAGTTGGTAGAGATACCATACTTATTTACGAGATCGCGGATATTATCGCTGACAGGAGATCCGATACGGTCACGGAATTCGATATACTGTTTGGAATCCATCATCTCCACATTGTCTTCAACCATCTGTGACCATCCGTAATTGGCACGCACCGTCACCTTGGGACGCTCGCCCATGGCACCGCGCTTGGAAGTGATCACGATAACACCGTTCGCTGCTCGCGAACCGTAAACGGCAACAGAAGCTGCATCTTTCAACACGGTTATATTCTGAATGTCGTTCGGGTTGAGAGTAGTGAAGACTGTTGACGACACCGGCGCGCCATCAAGGATGAACAGCGGAGTGTTGCCCGCGTTAAGTGAGTTCACACCACGGATACGGATCGCATTGCTCGGAGCACCGGGATCTCCCGTTCCGGAGAGGATGCTAAGACCGGCAACCTGACCCTGGAGAGCGTCAACGAACGTTGCGGTGGGTATATTTTCAAGCTGCTTCTCGCCGACTACGGCAACGGAACCTACTACAGAACCAAGTTTCTTGGCAGAACCGTAACCGAGAACCACGAGCTCATCAAGATCAGAATCAGAACTTGACAGCTTTACTACCATATCGTTTTGCAGTGTCACTGTCTTGGCTGCATAGCCCACGTAGCTCACTTTAACCTGCTTAACACTTGCAGGAACATTGAGTGTGAACTTGCCGTCCACGTCGGTTGCTACGCCCTGGCCGCCGCCGATGGGCAGGACAGTGGCGCCGATCAGAGGCTCGGACGTCGTCGCGTCGACAACCGTGCCGTGATAGGTGCGCGTCTGTGCCGAAACGGCAAGACCGCTGACTATCAGCGTCATCAAGATTAAA
>ERZ777011.2369-NODE-2369-length-15301-cov-24.114653_pt1 | contig 15301 bp, 9 predicted proteins | sample MGYA00374964_ERZ777011 | MGnify/ENA primary metagenome ERZ777011 (study PRJEB29310, sample SAMD00008975) | mouse gut metagenome | study: EMG produced TPA metagenomics assembly of the Metagenome analysis of fecal microbiota from mouse which was promoted...
GCGAATCCTCGTGAAGATAGATATACAGCATGGCGAGGTCATTGCCGCTCGACCGAAGTTTCAGGAACTCCGATATTTTGCCCTTGATGCGGTCAGTGTTGTCAGGTATAAGGTTGTCAAGAGTTTCACGGACTTTCTTCCTGCCGCGCTTCTTCTGTTCTTTCTTTTCATCGGTCGTTTCAGCATCTGTGCTGTCCGCTGTGGCTGCTGATTCCTCCGCGTCAATCTCGGCGATTGCCGAATCGGTGACAGGCACGGCACTCCCCATAGACTTCTGAATCTTTCTGAACTCCTGCCAATCTTCCTTTGTGCGATGCCCGTTGGCTATACTCATCTTGATTGTAACAAATATCATAAAGCGGGCTTTGATACGGTCAACGAAGCTGGTCTCCTTGTCCTGTATCATTTCCTCATTGTATGCTACCATCATTTCCCAACTGTTGCCGAAATACATCCATGCCATCATTGCCGGAACGATTGAATCAGGCTCCTGCAACTGGAATTCATTTACAAGAGTGGAGGCAATATCAGCATCTTTCAAGAATTTTTCGATCGAATCCAAATCCTTCGGGTCTTTCTCCGACATCTTTGCCGTTACCATACCGGCAAATCCGGGAGCGGCAAACTGTGCATATTGAAATATACGTTGAAAACCTGAACGGTCGCGCTTGCTCACTTCCTCGGCAAAAGCGCAGTATTCTTCGCGGTGAGTGTCAAGCCAAGCCTTGACCATTTCCTTGAATTTCTCGTGCTTGATAGTACGGGGTTGAATTTTCATTAAATTTGTGATGTAAACGGCAGGCCTTCATTGACCCACGATTTACAAAACCAATAAGGCGGTTGAATGGTTCACGCGCCCGACTTTATTAAAAAATGTGAAAAGATTTATTTTTCGTTCATTCAGTTGCGTCAACCTCGTTTCAGTACCGTTCAAACGGGTGTGCCATAGGTAACTTTATAGGTAACTCGGCAAAATTTGAGTGAAAGAAAAATCGCTAAGTAGCTGATATTTAACTACTTAGCGATTTTGCGGGTGGTGCCACCAGGAATCGAACCGGGGACACAAGGATTTTCAGTCCTTTGCTCTACCAACTGAGCTATGGCACCGTGTTTGTTTTGTTTTGCGATGCAAAGGTAGGGGCTTTTTTTGAATTCTCCAAATATTAAAGCGTATTTTTTGTCTGTTTTTATATAAGATGTGGTTAACAAATTGTCTGGATGCAACATACGGCATAATGTTTTTTTTCACCAAAAGTTGTGTTAACATTCTTTAGTCTGAATGGGCAAATATTGAGTTAAGTGATTTATTATTTTTACAAAAATTACTCATGTCTTATTTTAAACTTTGGAATGTGATGAGATTAAGGTGCTTGGTGGCCACACTGGCTTTTGCCGTCGTTTTTTCCATCTACGGCAGGGATATCGAACGGCCGACGATGGGATGGAGTTCATGGAACACATATTACATCGATATCAATGATTCGCTTATAATGTCGCAGGCAGATGCTATGGTGCGTCTGGGCCTGAAGGATGCCGGATTTCTGTACATAAATATCGATGACGGTTATTTTGGAGGACGTGACAAGGCAACAGGACGTCTGCTTATCCATCCGACTCGTTTCCCACTGGGACTTAAACCTGTAGTGGATTACATACATGGTCTTGGTCTTAAATCGGGAATATACAGTGATGCCGGAGCCAATACATGTGGAAATTTCTGGAATGACGACACGATTGCAAAAAATGTGGGTCTGCTCGGTCATGAACAGCAGGATATTGATTTTTTCTTCAAAGAGCTTGGCTGTGATTTCATAAAGGTTGATTTCTGTGGAGCCGACGGATTTTCAAATCACGCGCATTACTCTTTTGAACCGTATGACCGCTATAAGGCGATACATGAAGCTATTGAACGTACAGGGCGCAAAGATGTGAGACTCAATGTGTGCCGATGGAATTATCCGGGCACATGGGTAAGCGATGTGGCAACTTCATGGAGAATATCGGAGGATATAAGGGACAACTGGGCGAGTGTCAGAAATATCATAGGGCAGAGCCTGTATCTATCGGCTTACGCCGGCAACGGGCGCTACAACGATATGGACATGCTTGAAGTGGGGAGAAGCATGACAGAAGAGGAGGACCGTACACATTTCGGCATATGGTGTATAATGGCCTCTCCCCTACTCATCGGCTGTGACATGACGACACTGAAGCCCGAGACACATGCGCTGCTGACCAACCGCGAACTTATAGCTCTCAATCAGGACGCGCTCGGACTACAGGCATACGTGGCTTCGACAGACGGAAAGACTTATGTGCTTGTGAAAGATATTGAAGAGGCTTATGGAAATGTCCGCGCTATAGCGCTATACAACCCGACGGATGAGCCGCAGGAGATCACGGTGGACATGACAACGCTGGATCTTGGCGGAAAAGTGAGGATGCGTGATTTGTTTGCCTGCAAGGATGCCGCGGAAGTCAATGGGAAATGGAGTGAAACAGTGGCCCCTCACGGTGTGCGCATATATCGTCTGGAAGCAGAAAAACGACTCGAACGCAGCATATATGAAGGGGAGACGGCATATCTGTCTTCTTATCAGGAAATATACAACCCTATGGCTTTCGGCACAGGAACTTATTTTGCTGATTCGACCTGTTCGGGTGGCATGAAAGCCGGCAACCTCGGAATGAGACCGCAGAATGACCTGCGCTGGCGCAATGTCTACAGTAAAAACGGCGGCAGCTACGACATGACCATTGATTGCCTGACTCCTGAAAAAAGAAAGATGATTGTTGTCGTAAACGGAGGAGAGGGTACAGTGGTTGAGATCGAGCCTTCGTCAGAAGGAATAACAAGTATAAATATAAAAGTAGATCTCAAACAGGGAGAAAACGAGATAAGGCTCTACAATGACCGAGCACTCATGCCGGAGATTGACAGAATGATATTGAAACCGATGGTTTAACCCTCGGTTTCAATATCACCAGATTCTTCATAACCGATGTCGGAATCATCATCAGGCTCTTCTATCTTACGCGATGTAAGAGCTTCCCGATAGGCTATGGGCGGCATTCCATATTTTTTCATGAATGTCTTGTAGAAACTTCCTCTGTTGCGGTAACCACACTGTGTAATGATTTCTTTCATTGACAGTGTGGTTGTCAGCATAAGATTGAGCGCGGAAGCAATGCGTATTTCTCTGATCATGTCGGACGGCGAAGGCTGCTCAAGCTGCTGAAACCGACGATAAAGTTTACGCAATCCTATGCCAAGCCCGTCGGCGATAGCGGCTGCCGTGAGCTTTTCATCCTGAAGATGCTCTTCGATATATCGTACTACATCGTCGACCAGTTTCATATCGTCGCAATGCTGGAGCTTGCTACGGTCATAACTGAAATGAGCCGGCGATGACGGATTTACATTACGGTTCGGCGTCATAAGTCTCTCGATGACAGCCGAGAGATAACTGAAAGTAAATGGCTTCGGGACATAGGCATCGGCACCGGCACGCAGTCCTGCCACCTGATCGTCGTTGGTATGTTTTGCAGAAAGCACTATGACCGGTATCGATGATGTGATCACGTTTGTCTTTATCTCACTTATCAGCGACATGCCGTCACGGTCGGGCATCATAACGTCAGTAATGACAAGATCAGGCAACCGGTCGCGCATCTGCGCCATAGCATCATCGGCCGAAGTGGCTGTCACTACCGAATACTGATCCAGTCCTTCCTGTAACAATATAAGCATCTCCCGGTCGTCGTCGACAACAAGGATGCGCCCCTTCGACTCTTTGTCATCCCGATCCTGCAATGGTGTGATTTTCGCAGGGTTCTTGTCTGCCTGCATATCTATAACCGATTGACTGTCGGGGATAACAATATCAGGCGATGCCGGATTTGGCGCAGTCTTCTCCAACCGAGGCAGACGGACTACAAATTCCGCATATTTTCCCGGTTCACTATTTATATCGATAGAGCCGTCGAGAAAATGAACCATCGACTGACATATAGCCAGTCCGAGTCCATTGCGCGCCGACAACCCCTTGGTCGCGTTCACTTCAAGCGTGTCAAGCAGTTCATAGCGGTTGAAGATGCGCTTTCTGTCATCAGGAGTTATGCCTTTTCCTGTATTGTAGACCGACAGCACCAGTTCATCTCCCTCAATAACTACAGTAACTTTTATGGAACCGCTGACAGAGGTGTATTTAAATGCATTTGAAACCAGATTATAGAAGATCTTGGTAAATGCGCTGCCATCGGTTTCAAAGTGCATGTGCGGTGCTATATCGCTCTGCATGGTCAGGCTGTTCTGCTCGGCAAGATGTTCAAACGAAGCAAGAATCTGTGTCGAAAGCACTGTAATATCTATCGTATCGACGTTGCGTTCACGGTGTCCGGTCTCGAGTCGGCGGAAATCGATCACTTCCTGTATCAGGCTGTTCAGACGCTCGGCATTCTGCTTGATCAGCCCCACATAGCGGCAGACATAACTGTCGGAGTGTTCATAGGAAAGCAGGCGTTCGCATGGTCCGTAGATCAGTGTCAGAGGCGAACTGAACTCATGCGTTATATTGGTAAAAAAGCGAAGTTTCTGTTCATAAAGCTGATCGTTGTGCTCCCGTTCTATTTTTTCAATCTGACGTTGACGACGCTGACGCTCCTTACGCTTTAAACGTTGGAAAAAATACGTTATAAAAAGAATAAGAAGAATTATATAGACAATTCTGGCAATACCTGAAAGATACCATGGCGGAGCAACCTCCAGCCCCATGACAGATACAGGACTCTCGTATCCTGTGACCGTATCACGGTATTTTGCCTGTAATTCATATCTACCCGGAGCAAGACGGTTGAATGTCGCCATATAGTCACTTGCCTTGATCCAGTCGACATCGTCGTTCATGCGATAGAAAAGCTCAAGGTTGGCAGAGTTGATGTATTCGGGTACCGAAAGTCCGATGCTTATATTATTTTCATCATGATGTAAGGAAATTTTAGGAATTCCATTATTCTTTTCAATAAAATGATTGTGAAACGCTGTCATCGCTCCATTTACAAGAAGCCTGGTAAAATACAGCGGCGGATGATAACTCCTCGGATCAGACCTTACTTCATTATTTCTGGCAGCAACAACAAAGCCGTTGTTTCCTCCAAAAAACAGATTTTCCCCGCTTTCAAAGAAAGCTCCATCGCTGAACTCCACCATATCGACTCCATTATGCTTACCATATACCTGAAATGTTCCGTTTTCAGGCACAAAGCGTATAAGGCCGGCATTGGTTGCAAGCCAAAGATTTTCTCCGTCAAAATGCATGGAATGTATGTATGAACTCGGGAAGCCCGTGTCAGAGTTGTACAATGCCTCTGTTCCATCGGCATTATGGCGCAACAGTCCGTTGGATGTGCCGATCCATAAGGTTGAGTCCGGTGTCATTTCAAGAGCGAACACCTCATTATTCACAGGAACACTGTCATTGTTTGTTCCGGTTTCAAACCGCTCCAGCCCTTTTTCCGAAATCCTGAATACCCCTTCTCCTCGATTGCCGGCATAAATATTTCCGTCGACACCCCGCATCAAAGTGAAAAAATAATTTGAGATACCTCCAGGAAGGCTGTAGTAATCATAAGAAGATACCCGCAACCCTTCAGGAGAATCTTCTATAACCAGACGAAAGATTCCCAGACCGGTAGTCGCAGCCCAAAGCACATTTTCATTTTCTTCTATAATAGCATGTATATATTTCAGGTATTCAGGCGCATTACCTATGCGGCGTATGCGCCTATCATCATTACTCATATAATCCAGTCCTCCCTCCGAGCCAATCCACACAAGCTGACGCATGCTTGGCTTCATCACATACACTGAATTTCCCGACAGAGAGGTGTTACGTGTATTTATGAACTGGAGCTGCTGTGGCCTGACAGCATGATATGATGAGAAATCAGATATCCTGAGAATTCCATCGCCCTTTGTGCCAAGATAAAGTGAATTGTCGGTCTTGTCGAGATATATTGAGCGTATAGGAGCAAAAATACTATGAAGCAAATCGGAATACATGCATGTGTATATCGAATATGTGTCGTTGATCCACTGAATCACCCCTTGTCCGTCAGTTCCGATCCAGATTATATCCTGATACCGGTCGTGCACCATATCAAAAATGGCCGATCTTATACCTGTGTCTTCTATCGTTTTTCCTCCACCAGATATTTTCAGCACACCTTCCGATTTAAATCCAACAAGTATATTACCATGGCGATCGGCACATACGTCAGTTACAACATTGCGTCTCACGATCTCATCAGATAGATCGGCAACTGTAGTAAACGCATTTATAGAAGGATTATAACTCTGAAGCTTACCGCTGCTGTCCACAATCCACATATTGTCTCCATCAGAAAAGCAATCCGATATATCGGCATCATATACGACCTTTGACCCTACAGGCGTATATCTGCCGTCGGTTCGATGAAGATCAAAAACCATTAACGAATCACGACAAAAAATCACTATCTCCTCTGAATCCGACCAATCGATCCCCACAATGCCTGACGGTGAAAAATCTATACCCTGCAAAACCTGAAACCCGTCAGTAAAACCGTCCTCAAAATAGTATATCAATCCATCGGGAGCCAACAGATATAAGCGATTACCTGACGAATACATCAGAGAATGCTCCGATTTACCCTTGCTTTCAGAAAAATCACGGTAAAACTCAAATAGATCGTCAAATGCCCGATAACGATGAAGTCCCTCGGTTGTCTGAACCCAGGTGCTGCCATCGTCGGTAGTAGCAAGCGCCGACACCATGGAGCCTTTCAGCTCATGCCCTATAATATTTTCACTAAAACGAAACAGCCTCCTTCCGTCAAAAAGATTCAGACCGTCAATTGTACCAAACCTCATCATACCGCCTGGATCCTGCATTATAACAGTGACCGATCCAAACGTGAGACCATCAGTTGTTGTGATATATCGAAGCGTGCTGCCTGATGATGACAGAACAGATGCTACCGCAGCAGTGATAAAAAAAAGAGCACGTATTATAAATGACATGGTGCTGAATGACTGGTATTATATAATAGAGATGTCGCAATTTAGTACATTTTTCAGACACACTCATCAAAAATCATGCAAAAAAGTGTCATAAAAAGATACTATGCAATTCAGCTAAATACAAAACTTATAAAAAAGCCGCCCCGAATCCTTAAATAAATATCCGAGGCGGCTAAAAAACTATATTTTTTTATTCGATTACAGCAGCATATCCTCCATTTCGGGCCATGCGTATCTTCACTGTATCATCTTTTGTAACCTTACGAGTATTTTTGACATAATGCATTGCCTGACGCGGTGCATTCACTCCATCCTCATAGGAAGTAAGCGTATATTCGCCATCTCCCAGAAAATCAAGCTTGACCTCAAAGTCGCGCCACTCCTTATCATTATCTGTCATTCCTCCGATATACCATTTATCTCCTTTGCGCTTAGCCACAATAGCATACTCGCCGACCTTAGCCTCAAGAGCCTTTGTCTGATCTGTCATGACAGGCACTCCGGCCATAAATCGCGCCACATCTTCATTAGCATAATACAGGGTCGGATTATCGGCCAGCATCTGCAATCCTGTCTCAAATATTACAAAGAGAGCCATCTGGTAGGCTCGCGTGCCTATCGAACCTGAATTAGGTCGTTCGCACCTGTAGGTTTCAGGCTGATAACTCAATATTGCTCCGGGAGTATAATCCATAGGGCCCACCGCATTGCGCATAAACGGCAGATATACACTGTTTTCAGGCGTACATCCTCTCATCTGTTCCATGCCACGCACTCCCTCGTACGAGAGCACATTGGGATATTTGTACTCCAAACCAGCCGGCTTGAAGGAGCCATGAAAGTCAACAAACAGTTTATTCTTGGCAGCCTCTCCGGCTACACGCTCATAAAAGTCGACCATCCATTGGTCACTGCGATCCATAAAGTCAATCTTTACTCCAGACACTCCCATGTCGGCATATTTCTTGAAAAGATCAAAATTATTCTCAACAGTAAGCCATGTCAGCCAAAGAATTACCCCAACATTCTTTTCCTTGCCATAAGCTATAAGCTCTTCAAGATCAAGATTATCATTAGGGATGAACGGATTACGCGTGCTTGCAGCCCATCCCTCGTCGAGCAGGACATAATCAACTCCATATTTTGAAGCAAAATCAATGAAATACTTATAAGTCGGAGTGTTGCATCCGGCAACAAAGTCAACATCAGTACCATAAGGCACAGCGCCGTTCCACCACTCCCATGTGGTCGTACCGGGTTTAATCCACGAAGTATCAGCAATCCGAGAAGGATCGGCAAGACGGGCTGTCATATTATTCTCAATAATCTGACGATCGTCGGACGTAATGACAAAATATCGCCACGGGAAAGAGCGACGTCCACTCGTATGCGCTATATAATCAGCTTCTTCAACGATCTTCACACTACGGTCTCCTCCTTCATCGAACTTTATTGGCACTTTTGGAAACACAGCGCAAAGACGATCCGAAGCATCTCCCGGGTTCAGGAACATAGCCGGATAATCGCTCAACGACGATTCGCTTAAAAGCACTTTTATACCGTTTCCGGCATCAACAAGCAAAGGCAAAAGAGTTTTCTTATCCCCCGAAGCGTTCCAGTCGGCTGGCGACATGTGCACATAACTTTCCTCATAAGCAGTCTTAAAGCCTCCCGACTGCTGTCCATGAAGCAGATATCCCTCCGGCAGAGCTATATCAAACGTTTCATCAACAACATTTATATCCCCTTTGATATCCGTTATAAACCTATACGCAAATCCGTCATCAAATACTCTCCATTCGATTGAGTAATTACCTCTGAACTTTATCAGCAGCTGATTATAATCATTTACAATCTCGGAGAACTTATATGCCACAACAGGCTTTATCTTCTCCGAAACCGATTTGCGGCTTACAGAAGCGACCGAAGGTTTTTCACCAAGAATACGGTCTCCAACAGCAAGAGCCACAGTGCCGTCACTAAGCAACTGTGATCCGCAATAGTCAACTGAATACCTGACCTGTTTCGCCACATCCACACTGACAGCAATTTTTCCATCAGGCGATGTCACAGTATAGGACTTCGCCCGGACTCCGGCAACAGACAATGTGCCTATAGCCAAAGACAATATCAGACCTTTCATATATGAAACATTTGTTGTGATTTTTTGTATCTTTTCAAAGATACTCTTTATTATAAAATAGTGCTGCCTATAAGGGCAAAAATGTGTACATATTTACGACAGCAGTGTTCATTTTTCAAGCAATATAATATTTATTCGTCGCTCAAACTGTCACATATACAATTTTGTCGCAAAAATACACAAACAAAATTTGACACATATTATGTCATCATACTACTTTAGCAGCGTAAAAATCGAGACACCGCCTCTTGACAGGTTGTACACACAAAAACAAACAACACGCAGGATTGGTTCTCGCAAAGACAAAAAGAATTTTCAAGTCCGCACCGATATTCGGAATAAGGCAGGAACTGATAAAAATATACCGCGATCCAAAGCGATGGAAAACGGTTAAATCATTTAGTGATTAGGTTTATTGATTAGGTTTATTGATCAGATAAGGGTGCGCAAGCACGTTAATTGGATGTTTACGCACCCTTATTAATTTAAAACCAAAGCACTACACAATTACCGATCGAACATTATTAATCTCTCCAAACATAACAACAAATACCACGATGAACAAAAGCATAAAAGTCACACTATCGCTTGCTCTCGGCATGCTACCTTCTGCAATGCTTGCATCAACAATATGCGAGTGTCCGGTCGATATGGTTGCGGCGGTAGTCAACACCGGTGCCCGATACAACACAACGAACCGTCCGGCAGAAGCCGACAGACTTTTCCGCTCTGAAGAGGTAGAGAAACAGATTAAACGAGTGAAAAAACTGCTCAAAAACCCTAAGCTCGCTTGGATGTTTGAGAACTGTTTTCCCAATACACTCGACACGACTGTACACTATCGTAAAGATAAGGACGGCAAAAACGAGACTTTCGTATACACCGGCGATATACACGCCATGTGGCTTCGAGATTCCGGCGCCCAGGTGTGGCCCTATGTGCAGCTGACAAATTCCGACAAGCATCTTAAAGATCTTGTAGAAGGCGTGATACGGCAGCAGTTCAAGCTGATCAACATTGATCCGTATGCCAACGCATTCAACGACGGACCTACCGGAGGTGAATGGCAGAAGGACCTTACCGACATGAAGCCGGAAGTACATGAACGCAAATGGGAAATAGACTCTCTCTGCTATCCTATACGTCTGGCCTACGAGTATTGGAAAGTAACCGGCGACGCATCGATATTCGACAACGAATGGCTCAAAGCAATCAACAACATTCTGGAGACTTTCGTAGCGCAGCAGCGTAAAGAAAATGTCGGTCCATACCGATTCCAGCGCCGTACAGAGCGTCAGCTCGACACTCTGAACAACGACGGTCTCGGATCTCCGGTGAAGCCCGTAGGTCTTATTGTAAGCTGCTTCCGTCCGTCAGACGACGCAACGACACTGCAATTCCTGGTTCCATCAAACTTTTTTGCAGTTTCATCGCTGAAGAAAGCCGCTGAAATCCTCACAACAGTCAACAAGGACAAGTCAACAGCCGACCGCTGCACAGCACTTGCCGATGAGGTGCAGAAAGCGCTTGATAAATATGCCGTCTACGATCACCCGGAATTTGGCAAGATCTACGCTTTTGAAGTTGACGGATTCGGGAACTACCATCTTATGGATGATTCAAATGCACCGAGTCTGCTGTCGCTTCCATATCTTAGCGATGTAGATGTGAACGATCCGATTTACCAGAATACCCGTCGATTTGTATGGAGTGACTCCAACCCGTACTTCTTCGCCGGAACTGCCGGAGAGGGTATCGGCGGACCTCATATCGGATATGACATGGTTTGGCCTATGTCACTTATAATGAAGGCTCTCACCTCAACCGACGACCAAGAGATCGCAAAGTGTGTTCGCACCCTTATAGATACTGACAACGAAACCGGATTCATGCATGAGTCCTTTCATAAAGACAATCCGGCAAAGTTCACCCGCGAATGGTTCGCATGGCAAAACACCCTCTTCGGAGAACTTATCCTAAAGCTTGTGAATCAGGGGAAAGTTGATCTGCTCAACTCAATCTGACGCTCCTCCCTCAGAGCATAAAAAAGACCAAAGTTTATATAGACAAATAAGATGTTACAATTTCTCTAATGCTGTTTACTCTACCGCGAGGCACGGTAAATGGCGACCACAAATTCAAGGTAATTGATTTCTATGGTTGAAAATAGAGGCGTGTCCACTGCGGGCGCACCTCTATTTTCCTATAATATATCTGCCTGACGGCAAAGACCATACTTCTGAAAATAAAATCTAAACAAAAAATAATGACATTACACAACATCATGCCCGGAATTCTGGCCGCAGCCATAGCACTGGCCGGATGCACGGAAAATGGATTTAAACAGGAGAGACTCACTGACCGTGTCAACCCGTTGCTCGGTACTGCCACCCTTTGGGAAAAAGAGGATCTGGGATACGAGCGCAAACAAAAAAATCGCACTTGGGGAGCCGAGGTGTTTCCGGGGGCTGCTTTGCCCAATGCAATGGTACAGCTCACACCACAGACAATGTGGCATGCCGGAGCAGGATACCAATACGAAGACAGCACAATAATCGGTTTCGCCCACTCGGCTATGGGCCACTGGAACCTTATGGAACTACCGATTCTTCCGGTCGTAGGCAATAATGTTTCGGCCGATGACTATGCTTCGGCGTTCAGTCATGACAACGAATCAGTACGGCCAGGATACTATCAAGTATATCTCGACCGCTATGGAGTAAATGCCGAGCTCACTTCAACCCTACGTGCGGGATACCATAAATACACATACAAGGATGGTGACGCCAAGCGTCTGCTCATCAATGTAGCCCATGCACAAGGACCAGTGCGAAAATGGGAAATAGACAAAGTTGCCGACAACGCATTTGCAGGCAAACAGGGTGGATTCCACTACTATGCGGTAACCAGCCTGCCGATTGACTCAATCGCTATTATCAAAAGTGCTGACGAGAAAGGCGTGCCTGTGGCATTGGTCGATTTTGCCGACAATACCGCCGACAATCCCCTTGAAGTTAAAATAGGAGTATCCTACGTAAGCATCGAAAATGCCCGCAAAAACCTCGAAGCTGAAATGCTGGACAAAGATTTCGCGCAAGTACAGGACGAAGCTGACAAAACTTGGGAAAACCTGCTCTCAAAAATAAAAGTCGAAGGTTCAACCGACAGAAACAAAAACATCTTCTACACTACCCTGTACCGAGCGTCACTTATGCCACGTCTTGAAAGCGACGTCAATGGCCAGTATCGCGACTCACAGGGCAACATAGTGACTGATGCAGATTTCCGCTACTACTCCAATCCTGCATTTTGGGATGTCCATCGCAACCAACTTCCGTTGCTTGCAATAATTCAGCCCGATGTGGCCCGTGATGTGATAAAATCCACTATTGACCGTGGCGAAAAATCAGATGGCTACATTCCTTCGTATTTCCATGGCGACCATGCTCCCACATTTGTTATAGGCAGCTACAAAAGAGGAATCACCGACTTCGACCTTAGCCGCGCCTATGCGCTTGCACTCAAAAGCGCGATGGTGCCCAGTGGCCGCAATGCCCGTCCTTATCTTGAAGAATACATTGCAAACGGCTATATTGCCGACGAAAATATACCGGACTGTCCTTTCTACGACGAGCACAAAGGAGGCGTCACAAAAACACTTGAATACGCCTACGATGACTATGCCGTAGCACAGATTGCCAAAGAACTCGGCGACACGGCCAATTATGCCGCTCTGATGGAGAGATCCAAAAACTATAAAAATGTCTATGACCCGTCAACCGGATTTATGCGCGGACGTGTTGAAGGAGGTGCATGGATGACTCCATACGATCCCTATTATCCCTACTATCAGCAAATGTACCGCGAAGCCAACGGCTGGAATCAGATCTTTTACGCTCCACATGACCCAAAAGGGTTATTGGCATTATATCCTTCCGCCGAAGCAATCGATGCAAAACTCGACTCACTGTTTACCGAACCCTATATAGGGCTTGAGGTAGCAAATCTTACAGGATTTATCGGCAACTACTGTCATGGCAACCAGCCGGGACATAACATACCCTATACCTATTATTTTATAGACAAACAAGAAAAGTCACAGGCTGTACTTGACAGCATCATGGATCGTTTCTACGACATGGGTGCCGACAAGCTTGCCTACGGCGGCATGGACGATGCTGGAGAAATGTCGGCATGGTATGTGCTTAACGCTCTTGGTCTATACACCTACTCCCCCGCCGATGCCGAATACATTATATCAGTACCGCTTTTCGACAAAGTCTCTTTCAGCCTGCCTGAAAACACATTCACAATCGTCAAAAAAGGAAACGGTAAAAAGATTGACCGGATTACCTATGGCGACGAAACCATTGACGGATATTTCATCGATCATGATCGTCTGAAACAAGGCAAGACACTCACGATATCGACCAGATAAACTCTGTCTTATCTATAACGCGACAACCGCATTAATTAATGCGGTTGTCTTTTTTATTTCCGATTCAACCATTTTTACAACACTTTGCGTTATATTTAAAGAATTAATAAAATCAGTACAACATATAAAAGAATTTTCATGACAAAAACAACCACAGCAATCATCACCGCAGTGATTATAGGCGCTGCACTTGCTTCAATCGGAATCTTTCTCCGCTCGGGCATAAATAATCTTGCGTTCCGCGACCGTGCCGTCACAGTGCGTGGACTTGCTACGCGTGAAGTACAGGCCGATAAAGTCACATGGCCTATTGCCTTCACTACACTCGGCAATGATTTGCCGTCGCTCTACGACCGTGTTACAGAAACAAACAAAACAATCACTGAATTTCTCACATCCAACGGTATAGACCCATCCGAAATCTCAGTCGGACAGACAACCGTCTTCGACCGCGACGCAGAACGCTACGGTTCCAACAGCACTCCATACCGTTTTAATCTTACCTCAGTCATAGTTGTCTCATCAAACAAAGTTTCCACTGTCAACAATCTTATCAAACAGCAGGGCGAACTTATTAAAAAAGGTATTTCAATAGATACCGGCTATCAGTATCAAACAATCTATGAGTTTACCGGGCTCAACGATATAAAACCTGAAATGGTGGCTGAAGCGACAAATGCAGCGCGTGAGTCCGCCGTAAAATTTGCAGAAGACTCAGGAAGCAAACTTGGAAAAATCAAAACTGCCAGCCAAGGACAATTCTCCATCGAAGACCGCGATACATATACACCTTATATTAAAACAGTGCGTGTAGTAAACTCGATCACTTACTATCTTGAGCATTGATCCAATCCCAAAACTAAACACAATAAAGGCTGACCTCTGACAATGGCCGGCCTTTATTATATTTTACAATCTGGATCAGCTAAAACACACCCTGGGAACCATGCAATAGACACATTACAACAGTTACACCTCATTCCATAGCTTTGCAGCGACAGCAGGCCCAGAACACAAACCAAAAGAATCATCAACTGTTTCAGAGGCTGTTTTTTTACTTTCCTACAAATTTATCTACACTTTATATGCCGGGGCGGCGCGTATGGCTCATGTATTGGGCCCTACACTCCTATGCCGCGGCCTTGAGAGCTGCGGCTTTTACCGACCAGGCCGCAAAGATGCGGAAGGAGAATACACACGAATACAGGCCACGCACAGAGATTTCTTGTCTGATCCGTCTCTCTCGTCCACGCTCCATTTTACACTCCTTTCCCAATCCACTATTTTCAGCGGTGGTGTGGACAGAGACATCTATGAGGCTGGCTTCTTCAGTCTCCCCCCTCATTCTCACTCCATTTCAAGCCTATTCCTCCGGTGCGGGGTGCTACATACAAAAGGGCACGATGAGGTGCGGATTATCGCATGGACAACAAAAATGAGTGACTGGACAATATTAAGGACAATATTAAAGAGGTATCTGACTGCATGGCATGGTGAAGCGCAGAATTTACCACGGGTTACACTCGTAACAGGTCCTGCCTATACCTCAGACAATCCGCTGGCCTGCCTACTCCCCCATCAGCTTTAAACCGTCCTCGGCATGGTTTGGATTGGCATGGCATGGCCTGACCTGACTTTATAAAACAAGAATCCCCCCGGA
>ERZ777011.2371-NODE-2371-length-15289-cov-2.853814_pt1 | contig 15289 bp, 10 predicted proteins | sample MGYA00374964_ERZ777011 | MGnify/ENA primary metagenome ERZ777011 (study PRJEB29310, sample SAMD00008975) | mouse gut metagenome | study: EMG produced TPA metagenomics assembly of the Metagenome analysis of fecal microbiota from mouse which was promoted...
AGTGGCAGGATGTATCGGCCCAGTCGCAGCTTTTGTATGTGGAATGGTCCTGCGCAGCCTCCACAATTTCGCCGGTAGCCGTATTTTTGCCGGTTCAGCTTGAGGGAACCACTGTTTCCCGGGCTTCGCTTTGCAACATAAGTGAAATGGAACGGCTGGGAATAGGAAAAGAATGTACATTGGAGGTCATTAAAGCAAATAAGATTATCCCCAAATGTATTTCGGTTAAGAATGCGGTAGGGAATTTTGAGATACCGGACAGCTGTCCTGTCTGCGGCGCACGGACGCAAATACGCATCAGCCCGAAAAGCAGGACAAAAACTCTCCACTGCACCAATCCTGACTGTACGGCGAAGCATGTAAAAAAATTCACCCGTTTTGTGAGTAAATCGGGAATGGACATTGACGGATTGTCCATACGGACAATGCTTAAATTTATGAATGAAGGGTTTTTAAAGGAGTTTGCGGATATTTATCACCTTTCGGAACATGCGGAAACGATCAAACAGATGGAAGGCTTTGGGGAAAAATCCTGCGCCAATATGATGGCGGCTATTGAAAAAAGCAGACGTGTGCATCCTGTTAATTTTATTTATGCCCTCTGCATTCCCATGATTGGGATAGACGCCGGGAAAAAAATGATTGCAAGGGACGGATTCGACGGATTTTTAGACAGGCTTGAAAGCGGCAGAGGGTTTGAAGATATTGACGGCATTGGGCCTGAGAAGTCAGGTTCCGTTATGGAATGGTATGATAACGGCCAAAGCAGGAATTCCTTGAAAGCGCTGCTCAAAGAGGTTACAATAGAAAAGGTATCCCAAAGCTCGGCGGGGGGAGGAAAATGTGAGGGGTTAACTTTCGTAATCACCGGGGATGTCCACTATTATAAAAACAGGGATGCATTTAAGGCTTATGTGGAATCGGAAGGCGGAAAGGTGACGGGAAGCGTTACCTCTAAAACCAGCTATCTGGTAAATAACGATCTTGCATCTAACTCTTCTAAAAACAGGAAAGCAAAAGAGCTTGGCATTCCGATTATCTCGGAGGATGCCTTTGTCGCTCAGTTTGCTTAAGGTTCGGACATTGCTTAAAATATTTTGCTTTATAAGATGCGGTCAGGGCCGGAAAAGGTTTTAGAGAGAGTTTGGAATGGGTCTTATACCAAAATAAGCGAAGGAAAGGAAACGAAAATCATGCCAATAAAAGTACAAAGCGATCTTCCGGCAAAAGAAATACTGGAAAATGAAAATATATTCGTGATGGACGAATATCGCGCCCTGCACCAGAACATTCGTGCTTTGCAGATTTGTATTTTAAATCTTATGCCTGTGAAACAGGATACGGAATTACAGCTGGCCAGGGTATTGTCCAACACGCCCCTGCAGATTGACGTGAGCTTTATGAAAATGAACAGCCACGTTTCGCTGAATACCCCTATCCAGCATTTGAACAGGTTTTACAATACTTTTGACGAGCTGAAGGATAAGAAGTTTGACGGGCTGATTATTACCGGAGCTCCGGTAGAGCAGATCCCTTTTGAAGAGGTGGATTACTGGCCGGAGCTTAAGAGTATTATGGAATGGACGAAAACACATGTGACCTCAACCCTTCATATTTGCTGGGGAGCGCAGGCGGGCCTGTACTATCATTTCGGATTGGAAAAGATATTGCTTCCGGAAAAACTCTTTGGCGTTTATAAACACAGGGTTATGAACCGGAAGATACCTTTGGTGAGAGGATTCGACGATTATTTTATGATTCCCCACAGCAGACACACGGCAGTGCGCTCGGAAGATATACATAATTGCAAAGAGCTTACGGTTTTAGCCGAGTCCGAAGAAGCGGGAGTCCTTCTATGTATGACAAAGGAGGGCAGACAGATTTTTGTTATGGGCCATCCTGAGTACGACAGATATACGCTTCACAATGAATATATCCGGGATAAGAGAAAGGGGCTGCCTATAAGTCTTCCATCTCATTATTATCCGGAAGATGACGATACCAAAAAGCCGGATTTACAGTGGCGATCCCACAGCAACAATCTGTATTCGAACTGGCTGAATTATTACGTGTACCAGGTGACGCCTTACGAATTGTAAAAAAATGCTTGTAAATTAGAACTTTTGTCTGCTGTAAAAAATATCCATGAAAATTGCTTGTGGATTTCGAAAAAAAGATTGTATAAATTTGTGAGAAGTGCTATATTGAAAGAGGTGTTTATCAGCACTGGATGATAAAAAGGTGGAAAGAAGGAGAATATTTATGTTTACGAATGAACGGATTGAAAAAAGACTAAAAAAATCTTTTATCATAGTGTCCGCTATTGCATCGGCTGTTGCCTTACTGGGAGCGGTAGCTATGACAGTTATGTCAAACTTGTACTATAATACAATTCATAAGCATGGCGCAGAGACCGGGACAGAACTTCTTGAGATCTCAGAGCAGATTCGCATATTAAGTGTGATATTGGTAGTGGTGATAGTGGCAGTTGTAATAATTGCAATGGCTCTATCGGTACGTTCCGGAAAAATGATTGCCAAATCAATTGCAGATCCGCTTAACGCTTTCAGCGAACGACTTAAAACATTTGCAGCAGGCGATCTTTCTTCTCCGTTTCCGCAGGTAGACAGAAAGGATGAAATTGCCGAAGTTATTTCCGAGGCCGGCTCAATGGCCAATAACTTAAATGCAATTGTCAATGATGCCGCCAGGCTGCTCAGAGATATGGCGAATGGAAACTATGCAATTCAGTCCAGTATCAGGGATAAATATACAGGTGATTTTTCCAAATTGATTGAGGCAATGAAGCTGCTTCGCGATCAGATGACCACTACCCTGCGCTCTATTGAAGAAGCTTCCAGCCAGGTATCCGCCGGCGCCAGCAATATGGCGGAAGCGTCCCAGAGCCTTGCAGAGGGGGCAACGGAACAGGCGGGGGCCGTACAGGAGCTTCAGGCAACTATTATCAATATTGGCGAGACAATGGCCAAGAGTGCGGAGAATGCACAGGATTCCTATAAGCTTGCTCAGAAATATGCGGATGAAGCGGATAAGAGCCGTGATGAAATGAATGAAATGATGCAGGCTATGAAACATATTAACGATACTTCTAAGGAAATAGAAAATATTATTTCCGAAATTGAGTCGATAGCGTCCCAGACCAACCTTTTGTCCCTCAATGCGTCAATAGAGGCTGCAAGAGCCGGGGAAGCAGGAAGGGGCTTTGCAGTTGTGGCTGACCAGATCAGGCAGCTTGCAGAGCAGAGTACAAAGTCAGCGGCAGATACCAGAGAATTAATTGAAGGATCCCTGAAAAAGATTGAAGAAGGAAATCATGCTGCCGAAAATGCTTCCAATTCTATTGCAATTGTTGTAGACGGGATTAAACAGGTGGCAGAGTCCTCTAAGAGACTTAGCACAATGGCAGCGGACGAAGCTGAGACAATGCACCAGGCTGAGCTGGGGGTAACTCAGATTTCAGAGGTTGTACAGAACAACTCCGCAACAGCAGAGCAGTCATCTGCTACCAGCCAGCAGTTATCCGCGCAGGCAGTTACGCTTGATGAATTGATTAATCAGTTTGTTTTGAACTAATCAAAGAGTGTTGTTTTTTAATCGGCTTTTTGAATATAAAATATGGCAGGGGATTAACTTCCCCTGCTATTATTAAAATAAGGATGGCCGGCAAAGCATGGTGTCCGTTGTTTATACACAAGGGTACGTAAGGAAAGCTGCTGTTATGCAGCATGTATCTTGCGCGCGAGTAGGGAGAAAGTTTTCCCTACTCAATTTTTATGCACAGGCCCGTGCAGAGGAAGTATGCCGCTAAAGCGGCGCACGGGCCGCGCGGCGAGCAGGAGAAAAGCTTCCCTACTCGATCACAGGCCCGCATACGGAAATTTGCTGCCAGGGCAGCATACTGACTGCGCGGCGAGCAGGGAGAAAATCTTCCCTGCTCCATTGCACGGATTCATGCGGAGGGATATTAGGATGAAAGATATAAAAGAACGAATAAAAAAACCTGCATATAGTAAAGAAAATATCCATATGGCAGCATCTATGGCATGGCCCGCAATCGTAGAATCTTTTTTTGTTGCCTTTGCCGGATTAGTTGACTCATTGATGGTAAGTTCACTTGGAGCCTATGCGGTGGCGGCAGTAGGGCTTACCACACAGCCCAAATTTATGGGGCTTTCTTTATTTGTAGCGCTTAATGTTTCAATTTCCGCCCTGGTTGCCAGAAGACGGGGGGAGGACAGGCAGGAGGACGCCAATAGAATTTTATACACGGCTTTGATATTTCTAGTGTTGGCGGCAATTATTTTGAGTATATTGCTTGTTGCGCTGGCAGGCCCGATTATTAGATTGTGCGGCTCTACGCCGCAGACCCATGACAGTGCCGTTGCTTATTTTCGAATTATTATGGGAGGTATGATCTTTAATTGTGTGCAGATGGGGATTAATTCTGCTCAAAGGGGAGCAGGAAATACGAAAATAACGATGCGCACGAATGTAACTTCCAATACAATTAATATCATTGCAAACTATTTGTTGATCAATGGTCATTTTGGCTTCCCGGCCCTTGGCATACGCGGGGCTGCGATTGCAACTGTTTTTGGAACAGTAATTGCATGTATTATGAGCATTATGTCTATTTTAAAGCCGGAAGGTTTCATTAGCTTTCCTTATATTCTGAGAAAAAAGATTAAGCCTGCCGCTGCGGCTTTGGTGAATTTAATCAGAGTGGGGTATAGTGTATTTTTTGAACAAATACTCATGAGAATAGGTTTTATGCTGACGGCCGTGATGGCGGCTCATCAGGGAACCGATGCTATGGCGGCTCATCAGGTTGGCATGAATATTATGGGGTTGTCCTTTTCCTTTGGCGATGGGCTTCAAGCTGCGGCAGTAGCGCTAATAGGCCGAAGCCTTGGCGCAGGAAATAAAGAGCTTGCCAAAGAATATGGACGCATATGCAGGATGATTGGAGGAGCTATTTCCATTTGCCTTGCAGTTGTATATTTTGCCGGTGCAAGGTTCCTGCTTCGTTTGTTCTTTGAGGAGGAGCATATCGTTGCCATTGGCGTGGATATTATGTATGTGATTATCTTGGTAGTGGTATTCCAGATCAGTCAGGTTATATATATGGGGTGCCTTAGAGGAGCGGGAGATACACTTTATACGGCAATAGCATCTACGATCAGCGTTACAATTATCCGGACAGCGGTCTCTTACGGGGGTGGATATATTTTAGGACTGGGAATTGTCGGTATATGGTTAGGCGTTTTGGGAGATCAGGTATCCCGGTTTATTTTTGCCTCGGTGCGCTTTAAGCAGGGCAAGTGGACACAGATTAAAATCTGAGATTAAAATCTAAGATTAGAATCTGAGATTAAAATCCGCGATTATAAACTGAAATAAGAATATAAAAATTATATTGATTTTTTTTGATTGTCATATTTTAGGAATCTTGTCCATATACTATAGTAACATGAATTTTAGGAGGTAGATTATGGCAAGGGGACAGAGAAAAACAATTGAAGAAAAAATTGCGGAAAAGGAAGAATTGATTTTTGCGCTTCGGACAAGGCTGAAATCAGAGCAGTGCGAGTTAGACGCTCTTTATAAGGAAAAAAGAGATAAGGATTTGGATGGAATTAATCAGATTTTAGAGGAATCAGGATTGAATGTAGACGAAGCTTCCGAAATTTTACAGGAATACATCAGAACACACGTTTCCGAACAGCAGCCAGCCTGAAAATCCTTAAATTTTTTTGAGAAATCCCATCAAATTATTGTGTATAATGAATAAATAGTGTACACTATAAGAAGAAATGAGTTTAAATTTATTAACGTGAAGGAGAAAAATATGCTTGTAACATTAATACCTTTATTTGATGAAGAAATGAGCGTGCGAGCGTATTCATTGTTTGCGCAGAAAACAAATTATCTGTTGGATCCCAGTATGCAGGGAACCAGACAATACGATGGCGCCACTCAGGTAGCCGGACTTGAAATTATTGAGAATATGGGCCTGGATACACTTTCGGCGGATAAGGAAGTATTTGTGGAAGTAAATAATATTTCCATATTTTCCGATATATCCGGTCAGTGTGAAGCGCCTCATGACAGGATAGTGTTGCTTATCGACAGCACAGTTACGCCTGAAAAGATATATATTGACAGACTTTGCGAGCTTAAGGGGATGGGATATAAGCTTGCAATGCGCAAACTGGCAGTCAAGAATTTTGAGATTTATAGAGGAATTCTTAAATTATGTGACTATATTTTGCTTGATTATAAAAATATTGATATTAGCAAAGCTAAAATATATTTTACCAACGTATATCCCAGAATCAGATTGTGCGCCGGGAACATAGAAAATCAGGAAGCCTTTGAAAAACTGAAAGAAGACGGCGGCTATCAATTTTATGAAGGAAAGTTTTATCGTGTACCGGTGAACAAGGGCGAAACTGAGGTAAGCCCTCTGAAGGTGAATTACATAGAATTGCTCAATATGGTGAATGCTTCTGATTTTGAGTTGACGAAAGCTGCTGATGTTATCGGGCAGGATACTGCGCTTGTTATTTCGTTGCTTAAGATGGTAAACAGGATGTCAAGAAATTCGGAGATCACTTCTATCAGACATGCGGCGGCAATGTTAGGACAGCGCGAGCTGAAAAAGTGGATTAACACTGCTGTGGCAAATCAGTTGTATGCGGATAAGCCCAATGAGATTACCAGATTATCCTTATTGCGTGCAAAATTTGCCGAGAATATGGCGCCTATGTTTGAAATGAATATGCAGGCATCGGAATTATTCCTTATGGGACTTTTCTCAGTACTGGATTTGATTCTTAACCGGCCTATGGAAGAGGCTTTGCAGATGGTAAAGGTATCAAAGGAGATTAGAAATGCGCTGGTAGAAAACAAAGGCGTTTTCGCACCGGTTCTGGAGTTCATAATGCAATATGAAAGCGCCAACTGGCAGGAGGTATCCAGATTGATGCTAATGAATGATATTGATATGGACAAGGTATATGATGCTTATGTGCAGTCTATGAAATGGTATCGGGATTTGTTTGTGTAGCCGAAAGCGCTGCTTTAGAGGTATATTGCAAAAAAAGAGTTGCCTGCAGGGCAGCTCTTTTTTGTAATAAGCCTATTTGCGAAGCCTGAGCCGTTACGGTAAAAGTTCCACATGACGTTTGATGGGGATTCCGTTTACCTCTACGTGCTCATTGATTTCAATCACCAGACACTGCTTACCGTGAAGCGTCATAGTATTTACCAAATCAGCCCGTCCGGGATTCACTTTGACCACAACATCCGGCGTTTTCACCTCAAAGGTTCTGGTATTTGCCACATTATCCGCCAAAAGGCAGGTGTTTTCTCCGGCAGCCTCATCGTAAAGCCGTTCAAAGCCGGACAGCTTTTCTTCCCCCACGCCGCTTTTCTCAAACAAATCCCGTACCTGGCGTTTGTCTAAGGTGAGGGGCTCCGGAATTTCTTTATGTTCCTCAATCAATTCCGTCAAATTTTCGTGAATGTTTTTTACAACCTCATATTCGGCTTCCTCACCCAATGTTTCTTCAATGAGGGCCTGAAAGGTCTCTTTCTGGCTGCCCGCGGTCAGGGGCGGGACAGCGCCCAAAACCTGATCTACAAACTCAAAATGAGGTTCTTCCGGCTTTTTCGTATAGTAAAGGGTGCTGTGAATATCGGAACATCTGTCGTTAAAGCTTGGGAAAAGGAAACCGGCCTCCGGCATTTCCACAACCCAGTCGCGAATCCGATTATGAAATTCGTTTGCCTCGGCGTCATAGCTTAAGCCGGGCTTAGATAGATTTACCGGACAAATGCAGCAGAGAATATATTCGTACACCGTATCCGAAGCGTCGTCCATGGTAAGCCCGTCGTTTGTTTTGCCGGGGACGTCATAGGCATCATGAATCAGTAAAATCAGGTAATTGCCGACATATTCATAAGACGCAATCACTTTGTCGTAAAATTCATCAAGGAGAGCGTCGTCCTTTAATTTGCTGTCACGAAGCCGCAGAAGAAATTCCTGGGTACCGCCCGGCTCCTCGCTTGAAAGAGGAAATTCCAGATTCAGCATATTTTTGCCCAGGCTACCGGAGAGGGCTTTGCGGAGCAACTCGAAATATTTGAAAATTTCTTCTTCCGGCAGGGAGAGGAAAGCCTCTTTAAAATCTGTCTTTTTATTTTTTTCCCCATCCACATAGCATCCGCATATGCGGGTGATGGAGCAGTGGCTTGGGGTGTATAATCTTTTAATCTCATTGATTTCCTGTTTGATCATAATTTATTCTCCATGCTACCGATACTGACAGGCCGGGTAAACTGTTTAAAATCAGGCTGAAACTTGCCTCCGTGGAAGCAAAATTTCTGATGATTTTCAGCCACCGTATCAGGCGGTTTTCTGTGTGTCCTTTGTCTGCTCCTTTAAATTCTTTTGTGCGGTGGAGAGCATGAGCTTGATTCGGTTCAGCTGGTTTACTTCGCTGGCGCCCGGATCGTAATCAATGGCAACAATGTTGCTCAAAGGATAGAGTCTGCGCAGCTCTTTGATAACGCCTTTCCCGACAACATGGTTGGGAAGGCAGGCAAAAGGCTGGGTGCAGACAATGTTGTTGACGCCTTCCTGAATAAGCTCTACCATTTCCCCGGTTAAAAACCATCCTTCCCCGGTCTGGTTACCAATGGAAACAATAGGTTTGGCATACTCTACGGTTTTGTAGATGCTGGTTGGAGGCGTAAAGTGCCTGCTCTTTGCAAACGCTTTGGCGGCGCTTCCCCTTAAAAATTCCAGCGCGTGAATGCCAAGCCTCGAGATCAACGCGGCTTTTTTGCTGGTGCCAAGTGCATCTGCTTTGTATATCTGGTTGTAGAAACAGTAAAGCATGAAATCCAAAAGGTCGGGGACCACAGCCTCGGCACCCTCGGACTCTAATAAGTCCACCAGATGATTGTTGGCGGCAGGGGCGAATTTCACCAGAATTTCGCCTACAATGCCGACTCTGGGCTTTACGGCCTCCGTCACGGGGATTTCGTCAAACTCCTTTACGATCTGACGGCACATTTTTTGGAAGGTAAAGAAACTCATATGCTTGGCGGACACAAAATCCTGGCATTTTTTCAGCCACTTTTGATGAAGGGCCTCCACGCTTCCCTTTTCCCTTTCATAGGGTCTCATTCGGTAGATGCAGCGCATGAAAATATCTCCAAATACTGCGCCGTACGCCGCACGCATCAGCATTTCAAGATTTAAATGGAATCCGGGATTGGATTCAATGCCGGCCATATTCAAGGAAATAACAGGCACCTGAGGCATTCCCGCCTTTTCCAAAGCCCGGCGGATGAAGCCGATGTAATTGGTGGCGCGGCATCCGCCTCCGGTCTGGGTCATAATAACGGCCACTTTGTTTAAATCATATTTTCCGGAAAGAAGGGCATCCATAATCTGACCAACTACCATAAGGGAAGGATAGCACGCGTCGTTGTTTACAAATTTAAGCCCCACATCCACGGCGTGGCGGTTATCATTGGGCAGTACCTCGAAATGGTAGCCGCAGGCGTTAAAAGCAGCCTCCAGTATATCAAAGTGCAGGGGCGACATTTGCGGACACAAAATGGTGTAATTCTGACGCATTTCCTCCGTAAACGGCACCTTCCTGATGGCGGAGGAATGGACATTGCGCTGTTTATTTTGTTTTTCCCTGACTCTGATAGCCGAGAGCAGGGAACGGATTCTGATTTTGGCCGCGCCTAAATTGTTCACCTCGTCAATTTTCAGGCAGGTATATATTTTGTCGGAACCGGTTAAAATGTCGTTTACCTGATCCGTTGTGACGGCGTCTAAACCGCATCCAAAGGAGTTAAGCTGAATGAGCTCTAAATTGTCAACGGTTTTTACGTAGCTTGCCGCCGCATAAAGCCTTGAATGATACATCCACTGGTCGGAGACAATCAAGGGGCGTTCCGGGGCGGCAAGGTGGGAAATGGAATCCTCCGTGAGAACCGCGATATCGTAGGAGGTAATCAGCTCGGGAATACCATGGTTGATCTCCGGGTCTATGTGATAAGGGCGGCCGGCTAATACAATACCGCGTTTCCCTGTCTCTTTCAGGTAAGAAAGCACTTCCTCCCCTTTTGCCTTGATATCGTTTCTGGCGTTTGCAAGTTCCTCCCAGCCAAGACGGGCGGCTTCCATAACTTCCGAAAGGGGGATCTCTTTAAATTCATGGGCGAGAGCCTCCGAGACGGTTTTCAGATCCCGAAATGACATGAAGGGATTGCGCAGAAGGACTTCGCCCCTGCCAATTTCCTCCACATTATTTTTAATGTTTTCCGAATAAGAGGTCACAATAGGACAGTTATAGTGATTATTTGCCTCCTCAAATTCGTTCCGCTCGTAAAAAAGGGCGGGATAAAAAATGAAATCCACCTTTTGATGAATCAGCCAGCTCACATGGCCGTGGGCCAACTTGGCGGGATAGCATTCCGATTCGCTGGGAATGGACTCGATTCCAAGCTCGTAAATCTTCCGGTTGGAGAGAGGCGATAACACGACCTGATACCCCAACTTGGTAAAAAAGGTAAACCAGAACGGATAATTTTCGTACATATTGAGCACACGGGGAATCCCTACGGTTCCTCTCTTTGCCTGGTCGGCCGAAAGCGGCTCATAACCGAAAATGCGTTTCAGCTTATAGGCAAAAAGATTAGGCGCACTGTTTTGGCTTTTCTGCTTTCCAAGCCCGCGCTCACAGCGGTTTCCTGAAACGTATTGTCTTCCTCCCGTAAATTTGTTGATGGTAAGGCGGCAGCTGTTGGTGCAGCCTTTGCATTTCGCCATACTGGTTTCAAACTGCAGGGCGTTAATTTTGGGGGAGGAGAGCATGGTGGTCCGATAACCTTCGCTATAGCGCTCCCTGGCAATGAGGGCCGCGCCAAAGGCTCCCATGATTCCCGCAATGTCGGGACGTATGGCCTCGCAGTCCGCGATTTTTTCAAAGCTTCTGAGAACCGCGTCATTGTAAAAAGTGCCGCCCTGAACCACAATATTTTTGCCAAGGGCGGAGGCGTCGGAAACCTTAATGACCTTAAACAGCGCATTTTTAATGACGGAATAGGCAAGACCGGCGGAAATATCGGGAACAGAGGCTCCTTCCTTCTGCGCCTGTTTTACCTTGGAATTCATAAAAACGGTACATCTGGTACCAAGATCGATTGGATGCTCGGCAAAAAGCGCGGCCTGCGCAAAATCTTCTACCGAATAGTTTAAGGATTTGGCAAAAGTTTCAATAAAAGAGCCGCAGCCGGAGGAGCAGGCTTCATTGAGCTGAACGCTGTCCACGGCCTGGTTTTTGATTTTAATGCATTTCATATCCTGACCGCCGATGTCCAAAATACAGTCCACAGCAGGGTCAAAGAAAGCGGCGGCATAATAGTGGGCCACGGTTTCCACTTCCCCGTCGTCCAAAAGAAATGCGGCCTTCATCAGCGCTTCCCCGTATCCTGTCGAGCAGGAGCGCACAATGGACACTCCCTTGGGAAGAAGCGAATAAATTTCCTTGATGGAGCGGATTGCCGTTTTTAACGGGCTTCCGTCGTTGCTGCTGTAAAAAGAATATAAAAGCGAGCCATCCTCGCCCACCAGGGCGATCTTGGTGGTGGTGCTTCCTGCGTCAATGCCTAAAAAGCAGTTCCCCTGATAGGAGGCAAGAGGAGCGGTCCTGACATGATGTTTTCCATGGCGCGCGCGGAACCGCTCGTACTCTTCGGAGGAAGAGAAAAGGGGTTCCATACGCTCCACTTCAAATTCCATTTTGATGTCGCCGGAGAGCTTTCCTGTCATTTCTTCCATTGTAAAGGAAACCTCTTTTTTGGCGTTCATGGCCGAGCCTATGGCGGCAAAAAGATGAGAGTGCTGCGTTTCTATAATATGTTCTTCATCCAACTTTAAAGTGCGGATGAAAGCGGCCTTCAACTCGGAAAGAAAATGTAAGGGACCGCCTAAAAAGGCAACATGTCCTCTGATAGGTTTACCGCAGGCAAGTCCGCTGATGGTCTGGTTGACCACGGCCTGAAAAATAGATGCGGACAAATCCTCCTTTGCAGCCCCGTCATTGATAAGGGGCTGAATGTCCGATTTGGCAAACACGCCGCACCTTGCGGCAATGGTGTAGAGTAAATGATAGTCTTTTGCGTATTCGTTCAGGCCGGAAGCGTCCGTCTGTAAAAGCGAGGCCATTTGGTCGATAAACGAACCTGTTCCGCCGGCGCAGATACCGTTCATACGCTGTTCCACATTGCCGCCCTCAAAATAAATGATTTTGGCGTCCTCACCGCCAAGCTCAATGGCCACATCCGTTTTGGGGGCAATTTCCTTTAAAGCCGTGGCCACCGCTATGACTTCCTGCACAAAGGGCACCTGTAAATGATTGGCTAAAGTAAGCCCGCCGGAACCGGTAATCATAGGATGGAGGCGGATGTTTCCAAGCTGTTTGTATGCCTGTTGTAATAAATCAAAAAGCGTTTCCCTGATATTTGCAAAATGTCTTTTATAATCGGAAAATAAAATCGTATGAGCATCATCTAAAATGGCGATTTTGACAGTAGTGGAACCAATGTCAATGCCTAGCGTATAGTTTTGATTGTCCATAAGCTGCCACCTTTCTTTTATAAAATACTCCGGGCAGCCGGATTCATTTTCTCACTATTTTGTATGAGGCTGCCGTGGAATGTCAATTTCGACATGCGTAGTAATTATACGACAAGGATTTTCAAATTGCAACGAAAGAGAATAAACATTTTGTTAAGAAAAATTTCCAATTTCTTAAATTAACCGGCTTTCTCCATAACTTTATTTACAATTAGATTGGGGGATGATAGAATATATGAAGTTCCTGGTTAGTTAATGATAAAACCCCGCAGATGTGAATGATTGGTGCGGCAATAAGTTTGGGAGCAAACTTCCAAACTCCTGATTGGCGGCAGTATCGCAAGTACAGTTTGCGATATTTGATAGGCTTTGCCTATTGTATGCATGGAGGTATAATTATGAGCAACTTTGAAAAAAGATTTGGGAAATATGCAATTCAGAATTTATCTATGGTACTGATCATGTGTTATGGAATTGGATATATACTGAAATGGGTTTATCCTCCAATGCTTTCTTATTTTTATCTAAATCCTTATGAAATTATTTTTCATGGACAGATATGGCGGCTTGTCAGCTGGCTTTTGATTCCGCCTTCGGATTTTGGATTTTTTACGCTTCTGATGCTTTACTTTTATTATTCGCTGGGGACAACACTGGAAAGAACCTGGGGAGCATACCGGTACAATGTCTATATTTTTTCCGGGATGCTGTTTACCATATTAGGCGCTTTTTTGCTGTTCGGATATACTGTGCTGGTTGGTGGAGCGGAAGGGATTGCTCTTTGGGGGATGTACGGGGATTCTTATATTCTGGCGCCCAGATTCAGTACTTATTATGTAAATATGTCTATTTTTCTTGCTTTTGCATCCACTTATCCGAATATGCAGGTGATGCTGTTTTTTATGATACCGATCAGAATTAAAATTTTGGGTATTATATATGGCGCGCTGCTGATTTATCAATTTTTCCTGGGTTCGGTTGCCGATAAATTCGTAATTGCTGCTTCCCTTATGAATTTTATCGTATTTTTTGTTACAGGCAGGGGGAAGGTGCACATGACGCCCAGACAGGCAAAGCGCAGACAGGAATTTAAGCGGGAAGTAAAAAAATCCACGAAAGTTACAAGACATAAATGCGCAATCTGTGGAAGAACCGAGGAGACGAACCCGGAGCTGCAGTTCAGGTTCTGCTCAAAATGTAATGGAAATTATGAGTATTGCGAGGAACATATTTTTACGCACACGCATGTTCAATAAAACTAAAAAGGGCATAAATGACGCCGTCAGGGCAAAGGGAAAGGCATGGTTATGAAATGGGAGAAAGTCAGGAGATTCTGTTTGCGCGTACATTAAAAGAAGTGCGTGCTCTGGCAAAGGAGCAGGGAAACTGTGTTTCTACGGAGCAGGTGGAGGAAGCTTTTGCCAAACTTAAACTGTCCAAGGAGCAGCTTGCGCTGGTCTACGACTATTTGAAAAAGCACAAGGTAGGCATCGGCGAACCAGTCGATTTGGACGAGTATTTGTCCGAAGATGAAATAGATTATCTTGAGGAATATAAAAAGGAGCTTGCCTCCCTTGAGAAGGTCAGCGACGGGGAGAGGGAAGCCGTTATCCTTTCCGCTATGGCTGGGGAAAAGGAAGCACAAAGTCGCTTGATTCATCTGTATCTTCCGCAGGTGGTGGAAATTTCGAGGCTTTACGCAGGCCAGGGCGTTTTTTTAGAAGATTTGATCGGAGAGGGAAATGTGGCCCTTTCCATGGGTGTTACCATGTTAGGATGCTTAGAGCATGCTCGGGAAGCGGAAGGAATGCTGATGAAAATGGTCATGGACGCCATGGAAACCTGCATTGAGGAGAACGTTAAGGAGCAGGAAAAGGATAAAAAGGCGCTTGCCCAGGTAAACAAGGTGGCGAAAAAAGCCAAAGAGTTAGCGGAAGAGCTAAACCGGAAGGTCACGGCGGAAGAATTGGCAGCGGAGAGCGGCATGTCAGTAAAAACCATAAAAGACGCTATGCGTATGAGCGGATTTGGAATAGAAGATTTGGAATAATGAGTATGAAATTAAGCGGAAATGTAACGCAATATGAAGATTTTAAATATGTGATGCAGGATGTGGGAAACCTTTATTTAGGAGCCGGCTTTTCCTATGAAGAATTACTTACACACGAGATGGTCCCTTTTAAACTGCGGGCCATTGTCAGCCAATATATCCTGAAGGAAGCTTCCCCTGACACAACCCTTGAGAGCCAGTTCTATTATATGGAAGAAAACACCTTTCTCTACGAAGTTTTCGGCCAGCTAAAAGCCCGGATTAAAGTACAGATTCAGGTGGAGAAAAAGGGGCTATTTGGCGGAGGCAAACTTCAATATAAGGAAAAGATTCTCACATTACAGGAACTTGCGCAAATGAACCTTGCAAAGAAAAAAGCGGCCGGGATGCTGGTCAGGGAGATTATTCTGTCGAAGTTCGGTATCATGTCGTTTAACATTTAATCGAACCTTTTTACAGGCTGGCCATAAACATAGCTTCTCCGCAAATAGAAATTCAAGGAGTAACCCTTATAAAAACGCCAGCGCTTAGCGAAGTTTTTTTGAGCTTAG
>ERZ777011.2373-NODE-2373-length-15262-cov-2.685868_pt1 | contig 15262 bp, 12 predicted proteins | sample MGYA00374964_ERZ777011 | MGnify/ENA primary metagenome ERZ777011 (study PRJEB29310, sample SAMD00008975) | mouse gut metagenome | study: EMG produced TPA metagenomics assembly of the Metagenome analysis of fecal microbiota from mouse which was promoted...
GGAGTCGTCGATTACCGTCACTCCGCATATACTGCTTATCTGCTGACGCATACTTACCCCGCCGTATTCCTCAAGCGCTTTCACCGCACGATCAAGCGGCACGCTGTAACGGTCCGCGACAGCCAGCGCGACAAGCGCGTTGCGCACATTGTGCATACCCGGCACCTTCAAGGTCGTATGATATGTTATACTACCCGCGATAACCGCGTCAAACTCCGTTCGCTCCCCGTCGCTTACAATGTTCACCGCGCGGTAGTCGTTATTTTCCCCAAGCCCGAAAAGCACGGCGTCGTGCCGCAGCTTTCCCATATGCCTCAGAAGTATTTCGTCGTCTCCGTTCAGGAAAACACAGCCGTCCTGCACTAAAGCGTCCTCAATATGAAATTTCTCGTCGCAGATCCCGTCCTGAGTTCCAAGCGCCTCGATATGCGAAACTCCGATATTTGTTACGACAGCGCAATCCAAAGTCAGAAGCTCCGCAAGGCGCTTCATCTCTCCCGGCATACTCATGCCCATCTCAATTACCGCTATCTCGTCTTCGGAGGAAATTCTGAAGCGTGCCCGGCACTCCTATCTGACTGTTGCTGTTTCCCTCGGTCTTAAAAACATTAAACCCCGCCGAAAGCGCACAGGCTATCATCTCCTTGGTGGTCGTCTTGCCGACGCTTCCGGTGATGCCTATTTTAGGAATATCCATGCGGTTTCCGTATTCCCTGCCTATCTCCTGCATCGCAGTCACGGTATTTTCCACTCTTATGCAAGGCACCGGCTTATCCATCTCGTCATGTTCGCCGGTCAGCACCGCCTTCGCGCCGTTTGCGATGGCGTCGTCTATAAATCTGTGCGCGTCCACCCTTTCTCCGATTATCGGGACAAAAAGACATCTTCTGTCAATGGCATTGGAATTCGTGCTTATCGTTTCAATCACGGTTTCGGGCGATCCGCACAAAAGCCGCCCGCCCGTCGCCTCCAAAATATCCTTAACCTTAAAATTCTGCATACCCACTCCTAAAACAATCCGGTTATTTTGTTCTGCTCTTCGTCATAATCGATTCTCTCCGCCGCCGGAACCTTTGGAAGACCCGGCATCGTCATTATCGTCCCGGTGATCGCGACAACAAAGCCAGCTCCCGCGCTCACATACGCCTCGCGCACGTTCAGCTTGAAATTCTCTGGCCTGCCCAAAAGCTCAGGCTCATCCGAAAGCGAATACTGTGTCTTCGCCATACACACCGGAAGCCTGCCAAAGCCCATAGCCTCAAGCTTTTCAAGCGTCTTTGAGGCTGCCGGGGCAAAATTCACCCCATCCGCGCCGTAAATCTTTGTCGCAACGGCGTTTATTTTATCCTTGAGGAGCATATCGTCCGTATATGTCAGAGTAAAGGGCTTATGCTCCTTTGATACGGCCTCGACTACCTTTCTGGCAAGGCATTCTCCGCCCTCGCCGCCTTTTTCCCACACCTCGGCGAGCGCAAATTCACAGCCCATAGCTTCAACGTGTTCTTTTATAAAATTATGTTCGGCTTCCGTATCTGTTACAAAAGAATTTAAGGTCACGACGACATTTACGCCAAAGCCCTGCATATTTTCTATATGTTTGTCCAGATTTACGATACCCTTAGCCAGAGCGTCAAGATTCTCCGAGCCAAGATCCGCCTTGGCGACGCCTCCGTTGTATTTAAGCGCGCGCACCGTCGCCACGACAACCACCGCCTCCGGTACGAGTCCCGCCATACGGCATTTAATGTCGAGGAACTTTTCCGCGCCAAGATCCGCGCCGAAGCCCGCCTCCGTCACGACATAATCCGCAAGCTTTAACGCCATTCTTGTGCATGCGAAAGCGCAAACTTGGTGGCAACCACACTGTTGCAGCCATGCGCGATATTGGCGAACGGACCTCCGTGAACGATCGCCGGAGTATGCTCGAGCGTCTGAATGAGATTAGGCTTGATCGCATCCTTAAGAAGCGCCGCCATTGCCCCGACAGCCTTTAGATCCCCCGCCGTAACGGGTTCTCCCGCGTAATTGTACGCCACGATTATCCTTGAAAGGCGCTTTTTAAGATCGCTCATGTCCTCTGCAAGACAAAGGATCGCCATAATTTCGGAGGCGACCGTTATAATAAAATGATCTTCCCTGACAACTCCGTCTGCCTTAGCGCCAAGCCCGACAACAATATTGCGCAGCGCGCGGTCGTTCATATCAAGGCATCTTTTCCACACGACCTGTCTTGTATCTATACCAAGCTGATTTCCCTGCTGTATATGATTGTCGAGCATCGCCGCCAAAAGATTATTGGCGCTCGTTATCGCGTGAAAATCGCCGGTAAAATGCAGATTCAAATCCTCCATAGGCACTACCTGCGAATATCCTCCGCCCGCCGCTCCGCCTTTTACGCCGAAGCACGGACCGAGCGAAGGCTCTCTGAGCGCGACAATCGTTTTTTTGCCTATGCGGTTAAGCGCCTGCGTCAGACCTATGCTGACAGTAGTCTTTCCCTCTCCTGCCGGAGTGGGATTTATCGCCGTGACAAGGATCAGCTTTCCGTCCGGATTGTCCGCCACTCTTTTTTCCAGCTCGTCGGAAAGCTTGGCTTTGTAATTTCCGTAAAACTCAAGCTCCTCCTCTTTGATTCCCGCTTTCGCGGCAACGTCCTTGATATGCCATAGACTGGCCTCCTGTGCGATTTCAATATCTGATTTCATTGCAAATCCTTTCTGCCGACGGCAATATTTTAATTATTCCTAAGATACTCTTCAAATTCGGCAAGCGTCATAAGCACCTTGCGCGGCTTTGTTCCCTCCTCGGGTCCGACTACTCCCGCGTCGCAAAGCTGGTCCATTATTCTCGCCGCGCGGTTAAAGCCTATTTTGTATACCCTCTGAAGCATTCCGATGGATGCGCGTTCTTTTTCTATGATAAAACGCCCCGCCTCTCCGAAATACTGGTCCCTGTCGCCTCCGAAGCTCTGACTCTCCTCAAACGCCGGATTATTCAGCTTTCCGCTCACCGTCTCGCTGTACTCCACGCTGTCGCAATGCTCCTTAAGGAATTCGACGACCGCCGAGACCTCCTCGTCGGACACGAACGCTCCCTGCACTCTCGCGGGCTTCTGATAGCCCTGCGGATAAAAGAGCATATCTCCTTTTCCGAGAAGCTTTTCCGCGCCGACCATGTCTATTATAGTCCTTGAGTCAACTCCCGAAGAAACTGAAAAAGCGATCCTTGAAGGCACATTTGCCTTGATAAGCCCGGTTATTACGTTTACGCTCGGTCTCTGCGTCGCGATTATAAGATGTATCCCGGCTGCCCTCGCAAGCTGGGCGAGCCTTACTATAGCGTCCTCCACCTCGTTTGAAGCTACCATCATAAGGTCGGCAAGCTCGTCAACGATAATAACTATCTGCGGAAGCTTGACAGGCTTGTTTTCATCCTCTGAATCCAAAAGCGCCTCTACTTTTTCATTATAGCCTTTTAGGTCGCGCACTCCGTACTGAGCGAACTTCTGATATCTGTCGGTCATTTCTGCGACAGCCCAGTTGAGCGCTCCCGCCGCCTTTTTCGGATCGGTCACAACGGGTATCATAAGATGCGGTATCCCGTTGTAAACGCTTAACTCGACCACCTTCGGATCGACCATTATAAGCTTAACGTCGTCCGGCTTCGCCTTATACAGAATACTCATTATTATCGTATTGATGCACACGGACTTACCTGATCCGGTAGCTCCCGCGATAAGCAAATGCGGCATCTTCGCTATGTCCGTCATTACTATCTGTCCGGCTATATCCTTACCTGCCGCAAAAGCTATGCTTGACGGATGCTTCTTAAACTCGCTGCTGCAGATAAGATCTCCTAACATTACCCCGGAATTCTCCTTATTGGGAACTTCGATTCCCACCGCCGCCTTGCCCGGTATCGGCGCCTCTATCCTTATATCCGCGGCGGCAAGGTTAAGCTTAATATCGTCGGCAAGCGAAACGATTTTGCTCACCTTTACTCCCTGTTCCGGCTGAATCTCATACCTCGTTACGGCAGGGCCGCAGCTTACGTCCGTCACGGTGACTTTTACACCGAAATTAGCAAGCGTCTGCTGAAGCTTCATCGCGGTGTTTTTAAGCTCCTCCTTGTCCGCGCCGCCGTTTTTGCCGCTGCCTCTCTTAAGCAGACTAAGCGGAGGAAAAACATATTTGCGCGGTTTTTTCTTAGGCTGCAAAGGAGTCTGTGAAGGCGCTTTTTCCTGCTCCGTCTGCGTCATTTGTTCCGCATCGTTTGCAACCGGGGCATCCGCTCCGGTATGGGCAGGATAAACAGTACCGTCCGCCTGTATGTCCTCCGACGCGCTTTTTTTCCTGTCCTCAAGCTCCCTCTCGAACTCCTCCCTGACAAGGCTCATGTCAATATATTCTGTTCCGCTCTCCTGCTCAGACTCAGTGTAGAATTCCGGTTGTATCTCTTCCTCGTCAAAACCCCCGAAATCCCCGACAGGACTGCTCTGCTCCTCCTCGTAATGCTTCATAGCGTATTCGCTTACGTCCTGCGCGTTCATATATCTGTCGTCCTCGTCAAAGGGAACGATTTCCGCGGAGCTTTGAGCCTTCTCAAAATTGAACACCTGCTCCTTCGGAGGTTCTTCCTTAATATTTCTCTCCGGTTTGATAAGCTTGTCAAGCCGTTCAAGCTTTGCCGCCTTATCGCTTTCTCCGTCATCGGCGGTCTTTAACGCCTTATCCGCGCCGGCTGCGGTTATTTCATGAATATCCTCGCCGCCGTCCGCGTTTTCTTTGACGATCTCGGTGTCGAACGTCACGCCCTGAACCTTATCGGCAGCTCTCTTTAATCTGTTCTCCTCGCGTATCTTGCGCTTTTCTTCAACATTTTCCCGATACTGCTCCACGTCCTTTACAGTGGTATCGTAAACCTTCCTGCCGCCTTTTTTCAGCCCCGCTATAAACGAACGCTCGGATATAACCACAACGCCTATGATTATCAGTACAATGTCTATTATGTATGCGCCTATCGTTCCGAACCATGTCACAAGAAGCTTGCACACAGAACCGCCGACGTTTTTATGCGCCGAGCATTCCGTATAGTACTGTGTGAATTTCCACTCAGACGCGTGCGCTCCGCTTATAAGCTGTATCAGCGTGCACAGAAGGATCATTACGAGAACTCCCGCGATTATTTTGATCCGGGCGACCGAATTGTTTTTGTTCGATATCGCAAAAATAGTTCCGCCGAAAAGAATCAGCGGGAATATGTATGCAACCAGTCCGAAAAGCCCGAAGAAAAACGAGCTTATTCCCGCGCCGACAACGCCTCCCACGCCGAAATTGGCTATAAAAAATATGATCGAGAGCGCGAGCGTTATAAGAACCGCCGCTTCTCTGGCTATTCCTCCGCGCCTGCCCTGCGGCGCGGCTTTTTTGCTTCCTCCCTTAGACGTACTCCGTTTAGCGCTGCCCTGAGCCGTATTTCTGCGTCCCGCGGCAGCGGTGGTTTTCTTTTTACTGTTTCCTGTTGCCATCTTAGCACTCCCGTTACCTTGTAATCAATGAATATCCAATAGCTACAAGTCCTATTACAAGACAGTAGACCGCAAATCCGATATATCTTTTGCTTCTTATAAGCTTCATCATAAATTTAAGGCTCACCAGCCCGACTCCGAACGCCGCAAGCGTTCCCAATATGTATCCCGGAAGGTTTGAAGAACCGAACGCCTCGTTTTTCAAATCGCCTATCTTAACGACCATTGCCCCGATTATCGCCGGAATCGACATGATAAAAGAATATTTTACCGCAAGCTTTTTATTGTATCCGAGCATAAGCCCCGTGGAGATCGTCGTCCCTGAACGCGAAAGCCCCGGCATAGTGGCTATTCCCTGTGCGATTCCCATTATAAAAGCGCTTGAATACGGGGCGTTCTTTATCCTTACCGTACCGTCAGAATGCCTGTCCGCAAGAAAAAGAAGTCCCGCCGTAAGGATAAGGCAGATACCGACTATCCATAATTTTCCAGATGCCATTCCCACAAGCTCGTTGCCGACGATCCCCAGTATACCGGTAGGTATTGTTGAAATAAGCACCATTATGACTAATTTCCTGTATGAAGAATTTATAACCTTAAAATATGTATATCTGTTATCGCCCTTTTTTCTTTTGATAAAAATAAGAAAGTTGGCAAATACAGTCATTATCATACCCCAGAATTCACGCAGCATTCCCCCTATATCCTCACGGAACACGACGATGACCGCCGCAAGCGTTCCCATATGGAGCAGAACGTCGAAATAATTTCCTGAATCCAGCTCCAGCTTGAACACCTGCCTGAAGATCGCCAAATGCCCCGAGCTGCTCACGGGCAGAAATTCAGTTATCCCCTGAACAAGTCCCATAAGCAAAGCCTTTAGTATATTCACTTTTTTGTTCCTCCTTAATAATTCTCCACTCCTGTAAGCCAAACGCAATCCGAAAGCGCGCGCTCCGCTCCGTGCCAAACAGGCGCCACCGGCGCCTAGCACCCTATAAAAACAGCCATAGTCATCCCTTGCTGCACGCACCAGGTCTGCCTCGTTTTCCACACTGCTTCCGCAGTGCACGCTCTAAGCCGCTTCGCGTCTTCTCGCTCGCGGGCATCCGCCCTATAAAAACAGCCATAGTCCGTCCTTGCTGCACGCACCAGGTCTGCCTCTGTCTGTTTTTGCACTGCGGATTGCTTTCGCGGACATTATACCATTTTTTAGAAAACATGTCGAGAAAATGCGGCAAAATTTTGGTTTTATTTTCCCATAAGCTCGTTAAGCTTTGCAAACGCTTTTTTTATATCGCCCACTTCGTCAATGATACCGCAGTCCACCGCTTCCTGCCCGACAAGAATCGTTCCAAGATCTTTTGCCATCATATGGGTTTCCATCATCATACTTTCAAGCTCGTTCTCCGGACATCTGCTGTGCGCCGCAATAAAGCCGATTATCCTGTCCTGAATCGACTTAAACTGCTTGTATGTCTGACTAGCCCCGAGAATCGTTCCGCTCATGCGCACCGGATGAATAACGACAGTCGCGCTCGGCACAATAAACGAATAGTCCGTCGCCACCGCGACCGGAACACCGATGGAATGGCTGTCGCCCAACACAAGCGAGACAGTCGGCTTGCTCAGCCCCGCGATCATCTCCGCTAAGGCAAGCCCGCACGAAACGTCGCCGCCTATGGTGTTCACAAGAAAAAGAAGCCCGTCCGCCTTGCTTTCCCGCTCGATTCCCGCAAGCATCGGCAGCATATGCTCGTATTTTGTGGTCTTCCCGTCCTTTCCGAGATTGTCATGCCCCTCAATTTCCCCGATTATGCTTATTATTTCAATGCCGCCGCTTTCAACCGCGCCGAACTCCTTTACTCCGTCCTTTTCATCACCGGACATCAAAACACCTCCGAAACACTTTTATCCCTAAAAGTATTTCCGAAGGTGTTTAAAATATGCTTTATGTATTTGGTAAAAAAATCCTTATGCCGTCAGTCAACAACATATTTGTCTATATTTTCTTCGGTAAATTCATGCCATTCAAGCGGCGTCAAGCCGCCGATAAGCTCATTAAGGTAAGCATCATATTCTTCCTTGGTTACTTCTTTATTCATAATCTCATATACAGACGGAGTTGTTAAGCCCCCGCCCTCATTGTCTACATTGTATGTCATTATTCTATAATACATTGCCCCCTTTGCAGGATATAATCTGGCGTATGCCGTACACACCCATCCCCCGCCGTCGCAGCTGTATACTCCGTTTTCGTATACATCATAAGGGAAAGACCTTACATTGATAACCGTCATATAGACCTCTCCTCCGGCGTAATGCAGAGCCACCCCTCCGGGTCCGCCCTCAACAAGCACCTCCTTTGTTCCGTCCTGATCCAAATCAACGCACACAAATTTTTCCCATTTTGCCTTCTTGATAGGCGTTATCGCCGTATTCAGCCTTCTGTTATATGTAATCATGTTTATTCTGGCAAGTCCTGTGTCCGGCATATCCTTGATTTCATCAGCCTCCTGCCAGCCCCAGCCCTCTGTCAATGAAAACAGTCTGTCCCTATACATTAATTCAAGCGCCGAACGCTTTCCCTTCATCGCGCTTCTTATCGCCTCCGCCGCGCTCATATCCTTTCCGTCGTCCTCAAGCGATTCGACCGTGTTAAGCTCGTATTCCACTACCGTTTCTTGGGGGGCTTCAGTCTCCGTTTCTTTTGGAACTTCGGTTTGAGTTTCACTTTGCACTTCAGTCAAAGACTCAGTTTCGACATTCTGCTCCTTAGAGGTTTCAGCCCCAATATCGGACGTTTCCGGCATATTTTCCGTTATTTCACCGTTATAACTTAATGTTGAGCTTCCCTTAGTACAGGCGGCGCATATCACGCCCATAATACATACCAATAAACAAAGTGCTAATTTTCTCATTTTCGTTCCCTCCCTAACATATCGCCTGATAAATTATACTGGAATAGTCTCTTCTGGCCTGCGTTGATTCATCAGGGCATTCCTCAATGTGATCCTTAAAGAAATCAGACACATCGTAGAAGCTGTGCTTATGTTCGTTTTTCAGAATATTCCAGTTTTTCACCAGTTCAGAATTAGGCGCGCCTTCATCTATATCTCCTTTTCCCCATGTCCTGCTCATCTCATATCTGAAAAACGCAAGCTGTATTCCCATCTTATCGGCGGACGAATATCCGTTTTTCGAAGCATATGTTTTTAAATATCCTTTTCTTTCATCTCTCCACTGAAGAATGCCATACGCTCCGTCACCGTTATCAGATGTAGGAAAAAACCAGCTTTCCTGCATTATGTTTCCCATAATTCCCGCCACCTGATATTTGTTGCAGCCCATCGCTTTTTCAAGAAATGTCTGTATGCGGACGAAATTTTTCTTGCCCTCGGCTGAATTTGTGCTGTCAAAGCCAAGTCTTTTAAGCGCGTCGTTCAGCTTGCTGTTGGCGAGGTTTGTGTAGTACGCTGTCCCTATGTCCTGTATCTTGTTTTGCAGACCGCTTGGAATTCCGTTTTCCACGTTGTAGGTCTGTCCGCCGAGATATGCGTTCTGAAAGCATTTGAGCGCCGTTTTCAGTTCTTCGGTATATCCCCCACCCATTTCTCCGTCATAGAAGCCCAGCTCGTTCAGGTATGCCCTCATCTTTGAGATAGTATAGGAATCTGTCGCCGCCTGTACCGCGTTTGCGCTGTATGTGCCGAAATCGTATGCTTCGCCTTTTTCATAGACTGCCGCGGTTTCCGGAAAACCGGCGCCGCTTTCGGCGGTTGATTTCTCACCCGTTAAGGGGTCTTGCCCCTGCCGATTTTGTCCTGTGTGCAAATATCGGTCATAAGAATTATTGTATTCGTCCCCGTCTATTTTTATGTCCATTTCACTTTATCTCCATGTTCTTTCAGCTCAATCTCAAATGCACAAAAAATAAGTCAAATACTTTACAACTATATTTTTAATCATAATAATTTTCATCAAATCTATGATGGTGTCCATCGAAAGCATAGTATATGGTAATTCATGCAAAAACAGGCAGAAAATGAGTTCCTGCCTGTCGCAATCAATACTTATCTATGGTATTTTCTACCACTTCACTGCGGACTGTCCGCCGTTTCTTTGTCTTCCTTTTCCTCCACTTTCTCCTTCTCCCGCAGGACCTCGACCCTTCTTATGACATTGCCGGAAACCTCAAGTATCCTGAAAACATAGCCGTCAGCCGTTATTTCGGCGGTCTCGTTCTCCTCCGGGATGCGGTTCAAAAGCGAGATAAGATAGCCGTTTAACGTATCGAAATCCTCGCTCTCTATCTCCGTGCCGATAAGCTTGTTCAGGTCGTCAAGCTCCGTAAGCCCGTCCACGATATACGAATCGTCCGAATTATGCTCTATGGAATCCTCCTCGATGTCGTACTCGTCAAGAATATTGCCAACGATTTCCTCGATAATGTCCTCCATGCTTATGACTCCAGCGGTCTGACCGTACTCGTCGACCACGATTCCCATATGTATCTTTTCCGCCTGCATATCCTTGAGAAGATCGTCTATATCCCTTGTATCCGGCACAAAATAAGCCGGTCTGATGATTGTTCTGAGCGCCGCGATCTGTTTTTTGCGGCTCGGAATATTGCGGTACATGATAAGTGCATCCCTTATATGCAGAGTCCCGATTATATTGTCAATATCTCCGTCATATACGGGAAAACGCGAATAATTTCCGTCTATATGCTTCTGAATCACTTCCTCAAGCGTCATATGTCCGTCAAGCGCAACTATTGCCGAGCGATGCGTCATAATGTCGCCCGCGTTCTTATCGCCAAGCTCAAAAATATTTGCGATCATCTCCGCCTCGCTCGCCTCAAGAACGCCCTGCTCCTGACCCTCGTTGACCATCGTTATGATCTCTTCCTCAGTCACATTGTCAAGCTTCTCGTTCGGATCGATCCCGAAAATCCGCAGAAACAGATGCGAGATCAATGTGACCGCTTTTGTAAAAGGGAAAAGAAGTATTATGACCGCGCACACTGTACCCGAAAGCGAATACGCTACTTTTCCCGCTGAGCGCTTGCCGCATTTCTTAGGTATCAGCACGCCGAAAACGATCAGTATAAGAAGCATGACCGCCCCTACAAGCACAGGCATCCACACAAGCCACGGGCTGTCGCCGCCGAAACTTTTACTGACGCTGCGTTGTATAACTCCTAATATGTATGCTCCCGCCACAACGTTTGTGACAAACACAACTATGTCGAGAGTGTCCCCGAAGCGTGACGGATCATCCATAAGTTTTTTAAGCCGGACGGCTCTTTTATTGCCCTCCTCAACCTTTTTTTCAAGTTCATTGTCGTTGATATTTCCCAATGCCGCCGAAAAAGCGTACAATACGGCATCAATAATAAGGAAAAGTACAAAAAGCGCAATTCCTATATACGTTTGGCCTTCGCCCATAAAATTCCTTTCCGTCCGCCTTACTTGTAGCCCGCCCTTTTGTCATGATTTATGTACGGGCTATTTCAAGGCTTGTAAGCAGCGCTCTGTTTACCTTAACGATTATCTCGTTGTCAAGATGGCAGACCTTATCCTTCAATCTTGTTTTATCTATTGTCCTTAACTGCTCAAGTAAAATTACCGAGTCTTTTATCATATCGTACTTATTCGAGTCGATCTCCACATGTGTCGGGAGCTTCGCCTTGTTCATCTTGCTTGTGATGGCCGCAATTATGACCGTGGGGCTGTGCTTGTTGCCGGTATCGTTCTGCACCACCAGCACAGGCCGTATCCCTCCCTGCTCAGAGCCGACCACGGGTCTTAAATCAGCATAAAAAATATCTCCTCTTCTAATAACCACGATAAAACACACTCCGTTAATAATTTTAAAAGTATTATTTCTATTTTCGTGTGTGTTTATACAATTTCAGTAAAGTTAATCCACATATTTTCTTTCAACGCGCTCAGAAAGATCGCATACGAATTCATAATTAAAACGGCCCGAAAGCTCCGAAAGCTCCTCGACGGATATGTACTCCCCGCCGTCTTTCCCGATAAGCGTAACGATGTCCTCGACCGCAACTCCGTCTATGCCCGTAACGTCAACCATCATCTGGTCCATGCATATCCTCCCGATTATGGGAGCGCGCTTTCCGCGTATAAGCACGCTGCCCTTCGACGAAAGAGAACGCGGGTATCCGTCGGCGTAACCGATCGCGACCGTCGCGACTTTGGTCGGCGCTTCTGTTATATATGTGCGCCCGTAGCTCACGCCCTCTCCTGCGGGCAGCTCCTTGACAAAAATAACATGGCTTTTAAGCTCAAGCGCCGGACTGTACTCCATAGAAGCGTCCACCTCCAGCGACGGCTTCAGCCCGTAAAGCATGATGCCCTCGCGCACCATATCCAGCGCGTACTCGGGAAGGTCTATTATCCCCGCGCTGTTGCAGCAGTGTTTTATATCAAAATTCACGCCTCTTTTTGAAAGCTCGTTCACAGTCTTCATAAACAGACCGAACTGTGCGCGAGAAAATTCCTTGTCGGCTTCGTCAGCCGTCGCGAAATGCATAAATATTCCCTCAAGATACAGCCCCGGCAGCTCATGTATCTGCTCGATCTCGCGCATAGAATCTTCGTTTACCGGAAATCCAATCCTGTTCATTCCGGTATTCACCTTTATGTGACATCTTGCTGTCATATTAAGTTTCTGCGCGCAGTCGGAAATATCATTCGCCATCTCCGAAGTAAGCAGAGCGAAAGTCACTCCGTTTCGTATCACCACCTCATACTCTTCCCTGCATACATATCCGAGCACAAGTATATGATTGTCAATGCCCTGTCTGCGTAGTTCAAGCGCCTCCTTTACCGTCGCCACGGCAAAGCCGTAAACCTTATCCTTTATTGCGCGCGCGACAGGTACGGCTCCGTGACCGTAAGCGTTCGCCTTTACTATCGCCATTATCTTCACGCCGCTGCCGATCCTTTTTACCGCGTTGTCTATATTACGGCGTATCGCGTCAAGATGTATGACCGCGTAGGTTCTTGTGAATTCTATCATTGCCATATTTCCTTTATGATTCCCTATATAAAATCAGTCATGCTCCATAATTTTACCGAGTCTTTCAAGTATGTCTGAAGCGACTATTCCATGCCCTCCGCAGTCAAAAGCCGCGGCTTCCCCGGCAAGCCCGTGTACATACACGCCCATTGACGCCGCCGAAAACGGTTCTATGAGAAGCGCTAGCATACCGGCTATAACGCCTGTCAGAACATCTCCAAAACCGCCCTTTGCCATCGCCGCGCAGCCGGAATTATTTATATAAACGCGCCGTCTGCCGTCCGGCTCCGCAACTACCGAGGCGGCGTTTTTTAGAACGCATATGACATTATATTCCCGCGCAAAAGAAGCCGCCGCTCCCACGGTATCGACAAGGATCTCTTTCTTGGTTTTCCCTGTCAGCCTGACCATCTCCCCTATATGCGGTGTAATTATAACAGTTGACCGGCAGCTTTTCAACATATTTGTATCGGAAGAGATGATATTAAGAGCGTCCGCGTCAATTATAAGGGGCTGTGCCACGTCGCGCAGGACTTTTTTCACTATTGCGGCAGCTGTGTTGTCCGTCGAAAGCCCCGGTCCGAGGATCACGCTGTCCGCTTTATCAAGCAGCGGCTCCAACCGCTCTTCGGCGTTACCTTCGTCATACCCCGTCACTATCGCCTCCGGCAGCAGCGTCCTTATAACGGAGCAGTTCAAGCTGTGCGTAAATACCTCTACAAGTCCGACTCCGCTTCTGTATGCAGCAGCCGCCGCAAGATAAGCGGCTCCGCTCATGGTTTCGCTGCCCGCGATAACAAGCGTTCTGCCGTAAGAACCCTTATTTGCCATAGCGTCCCTTTTTGGTATTCCCGCTATGTCCTCAGTCGTAAAATACATGGCAGGGTTGAGTCCTCTGACAGCCTCCGGACAGAAGCCAATGTCGGCGACCGTGATCTCGCCCGCAAACTCCCTGCCAGGATAAAGTAAAAGACCGTGTTTGTTATAGCCGAAAGTCACGGTCGCGTCCGCCCTCACCGCCGCGCCCAGAACGTTTCCGGTGTCAGCCGAGATCCCCGACGGCATATCTACGCTGACCGTCACACACTGACATGAATTTATCATATCTATTATACGTGCATGATCGCCTTTGACTTCGCGTGACAAGCCTGTACCGAAAATCGCGTCTATTACAATATCATATTCGGATAAAGACGATATGTTACATAACGGCATTCCCGAACTGGCTGCTATTTTCATCTGCGCGTCAAATTCCTGCGAGCCTTTGGATACGTCGCCCGCAACCATAATATCAGCCGAAAGTCCCTGCCATGTAAGAATCCTCGCCGCGGCGACGCCGTCCGCGCCGTTGTTTCCGCACCCGCACACGGCGCATATCCTTACCTGCCTGCCAAAACCCGCCGCGATTTCCGCGGTCTTTGACGCGACAGCCAAAGCCGCGCGCTCCATCAGAACAAGCGACGGTACTCCAATTTCGTTTATAGTATAGCTGTCAACCTCTTTTGACATGGCGGCGTCGAGCGAATATTTCATTTTTAAACTCCTTTCACTGTTCCCACGTTATTTTTGAACGCACAGTGGTATGCTGCATGAACGCGTGATAGTTCAAAACAACGTCAAAAACCGGACATAAGCCAATGCCCGGTTACTTGATCCGTATCTTTTCAATTGCTAGATTTATTGTCGAAGATCTCCATCATCTCCGGACCGAGAAGGTCGTGCATATAGGAGTATATCTCCGCGTTTTTGGTCTCCTTATCCTGCTTTACAAGGACTTTTTTCTTAAGCTCTATCCTGACCTCGTTTATCCATTTGCCAAGTATCTGTATATCCTCATAGTTCTGATGTATTCTTTCGTAACACACCTCAACGCATTCCAGCACGAGGGCAAGATTCGCCGTCCTTATATTCTCCGGCATATCGGTCTCCTCCTGCTCAAGCGCTTCGATCTTTTCTTTTGCCTCCAGAATAAGCTTCTGATTGGCGTTCATAAGCTTCTGGCGCTTTGAATCGGAAAGCTCCGTATTTTCGACATTCTGCAATACGGACTGTATAAGGTCGGCTTTTATTTTCTTGACCGCCTTGAGATCGTTTGTCACCTGTCCCTGCCGTTTAAGCATATCGGACAGCTTCTTCTCAAGTTTTTTGATCTCCGGCGTCTTATCCTCCTCTGGAAAAAGACGGTGATAACGCTCGTCAAGTATCAGTATAGGAAGACGCTTATATGAAGTATTTTTTTTCACCTCTTCAATGGTCAGTGCCATGACAAAAACCTCCGCAAAATTCCGCTTTGCTATTTTTTACTAGATATATTATAGGACAAAGTCATAAGGCTCTCCGAAAGATGCACGTTCTCGACCACTACATTTTCCGGAACCGTAAGGTCCATATGAGCGAAATTCCATATCCCCCTTATTCCTGCCTCAACCGCCATTACCGCCACTTCGTTGGCGAAGGTCTTAGGAATCGTGAGCGCAAGGATCTCTATTCCGTTATCCTTAATAAAATCCTTCATCCGCTCCATTGGCATAACTTTTGCGCCTCTGCACTCGCTGCCCACCACGGACGGATCATTGTCAAACATTCCCTTTACAACAAAGCCTCTTTTCTCAAAATTCGCATAATTCGCAATCGCCCTGCCGAGATTTCCCGCCCCGACAATTATTATACTGTGCGTATGGTCAATTC
>ERZ777011.2374-NODE-2374-length-15257-cov-11.861663_pt1 | contig 15257 bp, 7 predicted proteins | sample MGYA00374964_ERZ777011 | MGnify/ENA primary metagenome ERZ777011 (study PRJEB29310, sample SAMD00008975) | mouse gut metagenome | study: EMG produced TPA metagenomics assembly of the Metagenome analysis of fecal microbiota from mouse which was promoted...
TTCATCGGCATTTCAAGAATCAGGTGAAAGCGATGAATGGCAATAATCTTATAGATTAGAATTAGATGCTATTCTATATTTATATTGAAAAGACCAATACGCCTGCCGTAGGAATTTCCGGGGTTCCTATCAATACTTTACTGCCTTTCGGCAAATCGAAAGTATAAGGCCGGTCTAAATAGTTCAGAACAATTCCAAAGCCATTGCGGTATTCCATTGTCACGCCATAAGGCAAATCCATTACCGGGATATTTAGCTGTGCATATAGTTTTTTCAATATATCTTTTTCCAACACACCGTTGTGGCTGTCCACTCCTACATAAGTAATCGTTCCTTTCCCCAGTTTACGGAAAGTCACAGCGGGGCTTCCTTCGTAAAATTCATTGGTATATGTCGCCCATACTTGTGCATCGGTCGGGGGATTCAGGATTTCTCCCCATGTATTCCAGGCATACTCTTTTCCGTTCATAACAACAGTGCCGGGATCTTCGGGAAGAAGCAAGTCATAGAAATTCATTTCGTTTCCGGTCAGTGGGGTAATCATAGAGCCGAAAGGGGCTTCCGGCAGACGACCATAACGGTCTTTCTGTGCCGTTCGACAGGTCAGGACGAGATTTCCGCCATTCTTCACATAAGCAGTCCATTTGTCTACCAGTTCTTTATCAGCTAATTGATAGGCCGGGGCGATAACGACCGGATAATCGGATAAGTTCTTGGCTTCTGAAATAAAATCGACGGGGGCTCCGAATGATTTTAAGGTACGGTAATACTTTTCAATATGCGCAAAAGTATCCCAAGTCCGGTTTTGTTTCTGTCGCTCAATGCTCCAAGAGTTTTCAGGATTGAAAAGAATAGCTGTACGACGTGCCAGGTAATCAGCAGGCTTCGCCTCACGGGGAGCATAATGCTTACGAAGTTCACGAATCTCTTTTATAAAAGTTTCATACTCTTTTCCACCGGGGGTAACAGTCACTCCGTCTGTTCCCACTATTCCATAATGATATTGTTCTGTCCCATAGAGCGGTTGGCGATAGCGGTAGGTACAGATAAAATCACTTCCACCGGCAAAGACACTCCACAACCACAAGCGGACAGCTCCCGGAAGGGGCTGGGGATTGATACTGCCCCAGTTCACTTGTCCCGGTTGCAGTTCCATTACGCCATACGTTCCCTGTATCGGACGGAAAAAATCATTCGCCCAAGCAATACGCAACGGATTACCAACACGATAGCCCCGACGACCGATTCCTTCATTATCTCCATATACCATGTAACGGGTATAACTTTGGAAATCCAACGCAGGACTACCACCAATATGTCCTTCATCATAATTCGGTATATAATTGGTTGTTACCCATTGGTTCTTTGCATATTTCTTGATTAGCAGGCATTGCTCATTCAGAAAATCATTGGTTTGCGTTGCAGCAAACCGACGGTAATCCAAAATCTGATGATGGTTCATAAACATCTGTGCACGTTTGGGAAGCGTTATTTCATCAAAAGAAGAATAAGCCTCACTCCAAAAAGCAGTTCCCCATGCATTATTTAAAAGTTGAATGTCATTATTATATTTGGAACGAAGAAAATCACGAAAAGCAAGTTCCGCTTTCGGATTATAGTCAAACTGTACGGCAGGTTCGTTATCAAGTTGCCATCCGATAACACGAGGATCGTTACCATAGTGCTGCGCCAGTTTTTCAATCATCTTATAAGATAACTCTCTGTAAAGAGGAGAAGCAAATGAAGCATGCTGACGGGCTCCGTGATCAAGCACCGTTCCATCTTCATTCTTCAACAGAATTTCAGGATATTTCCGGCTCATCCATACAGGAGGAGTGGCAGTAGACGTACACATTATCACTTTCAAATCATATTTGGCAGCTAACGCTACGGCTCTGTCGAGCCAGGTAAAATCATAGCGTCCTTCTTCCGGCTCCAATTGCGCCCACGCAAATTCGGCAAAATGAGTAAATTCAAATCCCAAGTCATGCATTTTCTTGAAGTCACGTTCCCACTGGCTTTCATTCCAGTGTTCAGGATAATAGTAGACGCCTGTCCGTGTCAGATCTTTGTCATTAAACCAGGAATTCTCTTTCAATGCTTCCACTACGGAAGCGTCTACCGCAAATGCCGTTCCATGACGAATGCCTCGCGGGAAAGAGACTTGGTCGGACACATCTTCCCATGTTTCGCCATGATCTAAAGAGCGAACGGCACCATAACGATGGTCACGGTATTTATCGAAGTAAACATAAAGCGTATCACCGACAAAAAGAGGAGCAGGTCCTTCCGCCCAATACTTTCCTGTAATAGGCGCCGATACTTTGGTCGGGAATCCTTTTTCTATCTTTTTTGTACGCGTAACGCGCAAATTCTTTTCCGGCGGATTGGAGTTCTCATTCTTGACTATCATTATCAGGTCTCCCACCTTCGGATCTTTCACAATAGCAGCGTCAATCACACTGAAATCAGGGTTGAAGAACATCTTTGTCTTTGAGAAAGTGCGGAAATCCTTTGTTGTCACATAATAAATACGATGGTTCAATCCCTTCTCGCTTTCGCTGGTAGGTATTTCCTTGTGACGACCGGGGATGGTAGTTGCCCAAAAGATATAGTAAGTTTGCGAAGGCTCGTCATAAAAGAGTTCAGGTGCCCAACAATTATGGGCAGTCGGCTCGTGCATCATCACCGGAATAGCCTGTTGTTCACTCCAATGAATCAAATCACGGGAAGAAGCATAACCGATAATCCGGTCGGTCCAACTGGAAGTCCAGACCATGTGGAAAGTTCCGTCCGGAGCCTGGCAAATACTCGGGTCACGCATTAATTTATCTTTACCGACGGAAGGTGTCAGATAAGAGCGTCCGCCATTCAAAGGCATCCAGTTCAACCCGTCATAACTATAAGCTAAATGCAATCCATCTTTACTGCCATTGATGAAATAAGAAAAGAGATAAGCAGTCTCACCGGCAAAGATTGTCATTACCGAGCAAAGACTTAGAGCCATCCAAACAACTACTTTTTTCATGTTTCCTTTTAAGATTAAAAAGTTTACCCCGCAAAGATAAGGTATCTCCCAACCTCCTCAAAAATAAAGAGCATGGATAATATTTCAAATCCATGTAGTTTTGTACACCACCCGCCCCATAAGTGCATTTTGATACAATATTCTATGTATCTGTACATCTTTCTATTTACTAAACCCTTAAAAAGCTCTACTTTAGCGGCAGATTTTAAAATAGAGATGAAAAACATATCAATTCTATATATCATGAAACAACTTTTAGTAAGTATTGCCATCGTATTTGCCTCTATACTGACCGCAACGGGGCAAAACCATTCTTTCAGTTTATCCGGTAAATGGAATTTCCAGATAGACCGGGAAGATATCGGCACCAAGGAACAATGGTTTAAAAAAAGCCTTGATGATCAGATTAATCTCCCCGGCTCCATGCCCGAAAAGCTGAAAGGAGATGAAGTAACCGCCCGCACCCGGTGGACCGGAAGCTTGTACGACAGCTCTTACTATTTCAATCCATACATGGAGAAATATAGAATAGAAGGGCAAGTAAAACTTCCCTTTTTCCTGACTCCCGACAAACATTATGTAGGGGTAGCCTGGTATCAAAAGAAAGTTACAATACCTTCCAACTGGAGAGGAGAAAGAATCACTCTTTTCCTGGAACGTCCGCACATCGAAACGACCGTATGGGTCAATCAACAGAAGCTCGGTATGCAGAACAGTCTTTGTGTTCCTCATGTGTATGATCTGACTTCGGCTGTTACTCCCGGCAAAACCTGCCTGATTACTATCCGCATCGACAACCGCATCAAAGAAATCAATGTAGGTCCCGACTCTCACAGCATCACCGACCAGACCCAAGGTAACTGGAACGGAATTGTAGGACGAATTGAATTACAGGCCACTCCTAAAGTTCATTTTGAAGACATCCAGATATACCCTGATTTACGCAATCAGAAAGCACTGGTACGCATGAACATACAGTCTGCCTCTTCCACCAAAGGAGATATTACACTCTCTGCCGAAAGTTTCAATGCGGACACTCAACACAAAGTAGCTCCTGTTCAGCAAAGCTTCCGTATCCGTCCGGGAGACAATGCGATAGAGATGGAGCTTCCTATGGGAGAAAATTTCCTCACATGGGATGAGTTCAATCCTGCACTGTATAAACTGACAGCAAAACTGACCAACGGTAAACAGGCCGACATCAAACAGGTACAATTTGGAATGCGCGATTTCAAGATAGAAGGAAAATGGTTCTACGTCAATGGACGCAAAACAATGCTTCGCGGCACAGTGGAAAACTGTGATTTCCCATTGACCGGTTATGCTCCGATGGATGTAGCTTCCTGGAAGCGGGTGTTCCGCATTTGCCGCAACTATGGTTTGAATCACATGCGTTTTCATTCTTTCTGCCCACCGGAAGCTGCTTTTATCGCAGCCGATCTGGTCGGTTTCTATCTGCAACCGGAAGGTCCGAGTTGGCCGAATCACGGACCAAGACTGGGTAACGGACAGCCAATCGACAAATATCTGATGGACGAAACAATTGCCCTGACTAAAGAATACGGAAATTATGCATCTTACTGTATGCTGGCTTGTGGTAACGAACCTTCCGGACGCTGGGTGGCATGGGTGAGCAAGTTTGTCGATTATTGGAAAGCGACAGATCCACGTCGTGTATATACAGGAGCTTCCGTAGGAAACAGCTGGCAATGGCAACCTCACAATGAATACCATGTGAAAGCCGGAGCACGCGGTTTGAGTTGGGCAGGTGCACGACCGGAAAGTAAATCGGATTATCGTGCGAGGATAGACACCGTGAAACAACCGTATGTATCACATGAAACAGGTCAATGGTGCGTATTCCCGAACTTTAACGAAATCCGCAAATATACCGGAGTCAACAAGGCGAAGAACTTTGAGATATTCAGGGATATTCTGAATGATAACCACATGGGAAGCCAAAGTTATGATTTTATGATGGCGTCGGGCAAACTGCAGGCACTTTGTTATAAGCATGAGATTGAAAAAACATTGCGCACTCCCGATTATGCAGGTTTCCAATTGCTGGCTCTCAACGATTATTCGGGTCAGGGAACGGCATTGGTCGGCGTACTGGATGTATTTTTTGAAGAGAAAGGATATATCAACGCGGAACAATTCAGACGTTTTTGCAGCCCGACTGTGCCCTTAGCCCGTATTCCGAAGTTTGTATATACCAATGATGAAACATTCCATGCCGACATCGAAGTTTCCCACTTTGGTGCAGCCCCTCTGCAAAGAGCAAAAACCAGCTATACCATCAAAGACAAGTTCGGAAAGGTGTATGCCAAAGGAGCTGTCGGCACACAAACGATTCCTATTGGAAACCTTTGTGCACTAGGTAGTGTGGATATGAGCCTGAAGGGGATCGATACTCCGCAGAAACTAAATCTGGAAGTATGTATTGAAGGCAGCGATGCCATCAATGACTGGGATTTTTGGGTATATCCTGCACAAGTGGAACTGACACAGGGTGAGGTATATACCACGGATACACTGGATGCCAAAGCTTTATCGGTATTGCAGGAAGGCGGCAACGTTTTGATTACGGCAGCTGGAAAGATTCAATACGGCAAAGAAGTCAAACAATACTTTACTCCGGTATTCTGGAATACTTCCTGGTTCAAAATGCGCCCGCCGCACACAACCGGTATTTTCCTGAATGAATATCATCCTCTTTTCCGTGAATTTCCTACGGAATTTCATAGTAACCTGCAATGGTGGGAATTATTGAATAAAGCCCAGGTGATGCAATTTACCGACTTCCCGGCAGAATTCCAGCCAACCGTTCAAAGCATCGATACCTGGTTCATCAGCCGGAAAATCGGAATGTTGTTTGAAGCAAACGTATTGAACGGTAAACTGATGATGACCAGTATGGATATCACTTCTCAACCGGAGAAACGAATCGTTGCCCGACAAATGCACAAAGCAATCCTGGATTATATGAATTCGGATGCTTTCCGCCCGTCAGCAACTATTACCCCGGAAGTGATACAAGCATTGTTCACCAAAGTAGCAGGAGATGTAAAATCTTATACCAAAGATTCACCGGACGAGCTCAAACCGAAAATTAACTAAAAAGGAAATTATCAGGCACGGATTACATAAATTAATATACATTCATATTACTTATAATGAAAACCACTATCATAGGCTTACTACTCTTGACTGCAATGACCGTCAATGCCCAAGAAGAAGTCCGAACCTACCAACTGTCGGACGCCCCCCGATATAGCGAGGAGACGGGATACGGATACGATCTCACCGCCACGCCCGAGAAAGGGAGCAAATCACCTTTCTTCTTCTCTGTCCGTGTTCCGGACGGAAATTACAAAGTTACCGTACGCCTGGGAAATAAAAAACAGGCAGGAGTGACCACCGTAAGAGGTGAGTCACGCCGGCTGTTTGTTGAAAACCTGCCAACTAAAAAAGGACAATTCGTAGACGAAACATTTATCATCAATAAGCGTAACCCTCGTATCTCCGAAAAAGAATATGTACGAATCAAACCCCGTGAGAAAGCGAAACTGAACTGGGATGATAAACTGACATTGGAATTCAATGGAGATGCACCTGTATGCCAAAGTATCCGTATCGAACCTGCCGATCCGTCGGTTATCACAGTCTTTCTGTGCGGTAACAGTACAGTAGTCGACCAGGACAACGAGCCTTGGGCTAGCTGGGGACAAATGATTCCTCATTTCTTCGGAACAGATGTTTGCATTGCCAATTATGCGGAATCCGGTGAATCGGCCAATACTTTTATCGGAGCAGGACGTTTGAAAAAAGCATTGAGCCAGATGAAGAAAGGCGATTATCTCTTCATGGAGTTCGGACATAACGATCAGAAGCAGAAAGGTCCTGGAAAAGGAGCTTACTACTCTTTTATGACCAGTCTGAAAACATTCATCGACGAAGCACGGGCACGTGGAGCACACCCCGTACTGGTTACTCCCACCCAACGCCGGAGCTTTAACGCGACCGGACATATCCGCGACACACACGAAGATTATCCGGAAGCTATGCGTTGGCTGGCCGCCAAAGAAAATATACCTTTGATTGACCTCAACGAAATGACTCGGACATTATATGAAGCGTTAGGCACGGAAACATCCAAACGCGCCTTCGTACACTATCCGGCAGGGACTTATCCCGGACAGACCAAGGCTTTTGAAGACAATACCCACTTTAACCCTTATGGCGCTTACCAGATAGCCCAGTGTGTGATTGAAGGTATGAAGAAAGCCGTACCCGAGTTAGCCAAACACTTGAAAATAGATCCGGCATACGACCCGGCACACCCGGATGACGTGAATACATTCCATTGGAACGAATCACCTTTCACAGAAATAGAGAAACCGGACGGAAATTAAAGAATCCCAATATTGACCTATATGAAAAGTAAAAACATCCTTCCCCTACTCGTTGCGGGGTCGTTTTTTATAGCATGTACTCCAGCCAAACAAGCAGGAAGCAACAGCTTCGAATGGGGGCAAGTACCGCAACAACCGGATTTGTCATGGGCTGACAGTGTAGGAAGCCGGCAAATGCCCGGAAACAGTCTTATTTTATCCGCCAATTCTTTTGGCGCAGTAGCAGACAGCACAGTGCTCAGCACGGAGGCTATCCAGAAAGCAATCGACAGTTGCTCCGTCTCCGGTGGAGGCACGGTCATCCTGCAACCGGGATATTATCAGACAGGGGCATTGTTTGTAAAAAGCGGTGTCAACCTGCAACTGGACAAAGGCGTCACCCTACTCGCCAGTCCCCATATCCACCATTATCCCGAATTCCGTTCGCGAATTGCAGGTATTGAAATGACATGGCCGTCAGCAGTGATCAACATTGTCAACGAAAAGAACGCTGCCGTCAGTGGAGAGGGAACGCTGGATTGTCGGGGCAAAGTATTCTGGGATAAATACTGGGAAATGCGGAAAGAATATGAAAAGAAAGGGTTGCGTTGGATTGTGGATTACGACTGTAAACGTGTACGGGGTATTCTCGTGGAACGCAGTTCGGACGTTACTCTTAAAGGATTCACCCTGATGCGAACAGGCTTTTGGGGATGCCAGGTTCTTTATTCCAATAACTGCACCATAGACGGACTGACAATTAATAATAACTTGGGAGGACACGGCCCCAGTACGGATGGCATCGACATCGACTCGTCCACTAATATTCTGATTGAAAACTGCGACGTCGATTGCAATGATGATAATATTTGTATCAAATCGGGACGCGACGCAGACGGTTTGCGTGTCAATCTCCCCACGAAGAATATAGTAATACGCAACTGTATAGCCCGCAAAGGTGCAGGTCTCATCACCTGTGGCAGCGAAACCTCCGGCAGCATACGGAATATATTGGGATACAACCTTCAAGCAGTCGGCACCTCGGCTGTACTACGGTTAAAGAGTGCCATGAACCGCGGAGGGACGGTCGAAAATATCTATATGACCGATGTAAAAGCAGAAAAAGTCCGCCACGTACTGGCTGCGGATCTGAACTGGAATCCCAGTTATAGTTACAGTGTATTACCTAAAGAGTATGAAGGGAAAGATATTCCGGAACATTGGAGAGTAATGCTGACTCCGGTAACACCACCCGAAAAAGGTTATCCGCACTTCCGCAATGTGTATGTATCGAAGATCAAAGCAGAAAATGTAGATGAATTTATCTCTGCTTCCGGCTGGAATGACTCGTTGCGTCTGGAAAATTTCTATCTTTATGCCATCGAAGCGCAGACCCATAAACCGGGGAAAATCTGCTATACAAAAAACTTCAATTTGTCTGAAATAACATTGGATATGAAAGACAAAAAAGCTATTGTACTAAAGGAAAATGAACAAAGTAATATCCACTTCAACTATGCTGAAACGACTCCTGACCACCGTACTGCTGGGAATCTTGCTCATTAATGTACAGGCACAATCCCTGACTCCGCCTGCCGGTACTTTCCGGCTGGGAATATCGAAGGGGAATGAAAGCCACTGGCTGAAGCCTAAAGAAAAAGTAGAAGGGATCCATTTCCAATGGAAAGCCCTGCCCGATAGCCGCGGCTTTATTCTCGAAGTAGCAGTCACCTCCTTGCAGCAGGCAGACAACTTATTCTGGAGTTTCGGAGACTGTCAGCCGGACATGGATATAAACGTGTTCAGTGTAGAAGGGCAAGCCTTCACCTGCTATTATGGTGAAAGTATGAAACTCCGCACCTTGCAGGCAGTCACTCCCACTGAAGATATCCGTTTGAGTAACGGCCGCCAGGACAAGACTCCCCTCTTGCTTTACGAATCGGGGAAACGAACAGATCGTCCGGTCCTCGTAGGGCGCTGCCCGCTCGCAGCAAACAGTAAACTTTATTTCTGTTTCTACGAGCAAAATGCACAAGCAGATTATAATTATTTTATGTTGCCGGATCTTTTTGCAAAGATTGATGAATCTAAACATAGCAAAAATGGTAACTAGTAGTATCTCCATTTAGCTTAAATCCATACAAAGATGAAAAGAATATATCTACTACTCAGCCTACTCGCCGGTTGCCTGTATATGCAGGCAGCAATCTATAACGTTAAGGACTTTGGAGCCAAAGCGGATGGAAAAACCATCGATTCTCCTGCTATCAATCGTGCAATTGAAGCAGCTGCAAAAGCCGGAGGAGGTACGGTTTACTTACCAGCCGGAGAATATGCCTGTTATTCTATCCGGTTAAAAAGTAACATTCATTTGTATCTGGAGCAAGGTACATGTATTCTTGCCGCCTTTCCCGGAAAAGAAGAAGGATATGATAGTGCCGAACCGAATGAACATAACAAATATCAGGATTTCGGACACAGCCACTGGAAGAATTCCTTAATTTGGGGAATCGGGCTGGAGAACATAACGATCAGTGGGCCCGGACTTATCTACGGTAAAGGGCTGACCCGCGAAGAAAGCCGTCTGCCGGGTGTAGGCAATAAAGCTATCAGCCTGAAAGATTGCCGGAATGTGACTCTGAAAGATTTATCCATGCTGCATTGCGGACATTTCGCCCTGCTTGCCACAGGAGTAGATCATCTGACTATCTTGAATCTGAAAGTAGATACCAACCGTGACGGATTCGATATTGACTGTTGCCGGAATGTGCGTATCAGCCAATGCACGGTGAACTCGCCCTGGGATGATGCCATTGTATTGAAAGCATCCTACGGTTTAGGACGTTTCCAGGATACGGAAAATGTGACGATCAGTGATTGTTATGTAAGCGGTTATGATAAAGGAAGTGTATTGGATGGCACCTGGCAACTGGATGAACCGCAAGCCCCCGATCATGGTTACCGCACCGGACGCATCAAACTAGGAACAGAAAGCAGCGGAGGCTTCCGCAATATTGCGATTACGAATTGTATCTTTGAACATTGCAGAGGATTGGCATTGGAAACGGTAGACGGAGGACATCTGGAAGATATTGTTATCAACAATATCACGATGAGGAATATTGTCAACGCTCCTATCTTTCTAAGACTGGGCACACGTATGCGTAGCCCCGAAGGTACGCCTGTAGGCACCATGAAACGTATCCTTATCAGCAACATCAACGTTTGGAATGCCGACAGCCGTTATGCCTCTATCATCAGCGGAGTGCCGGGTGCATGTATTGAGGACGTCACTTTTCGAAATATCCACCTCTATTATAAAGGAGGATATAGCGAAGAGGATGGCAAACGTATTCCGCCCGAACAGGAGAAAGTATATCCCGAACCCTGGATGTTCGGCACTATTCCCGCTAAAGGATTTTACGTCCGCCATGCACGGAACATCACTTTCGACGGTATCCGCTTCCATTTTGAACAACCGGACGGACGACCGCTTTTTGTAACTGATGACGCAGAAAACATAGAATACTATAACACACCGAAAGAATAATGAATAAAAGACAATGGATAGTTCTTTGCCTGCTCGCCACAGGTGGAGTAATGCAAGCACAACAATGGCCGGACACTCCGATGGAAGCACGTCCCGGAGCCAGATGGTGGTGGCTGGGAAGTGCCGTAGACGAAAAGAACCTGACATATAATCTGGAAGAATACGCACGTGCCGGTATGGGAGCGGTAGAAATTACTCCTATCTATGGCGTACAAGGCAATGACGCGAATGAAATTCAGTTCCTTTCTCCCCGCTGGATGGAAATACTTAAACATACACAAGCGGAAGGAAAACGTACGGGTATGGAGATTGATATGAATACCGGAACCGGATGGCCTTTTGGCGGACCTGAAGTCAGTATCGAAGAGGCGGCTACCAAGGCTATCTTCCAGACATACGAAATAGAGGGCGGCAAAGAGATTGAACAAGATATCAACGTGACTGACCCTAAACAACAGCCATATTCCATATTAAGCCGGGTGATGGCATACGATGAGAAAGGCAAATGTATCAACCTGACTGCTCACGTAAAAAAAGACAAGCTGCAATGGAAAGCACCTGTCGGCAAATGGAAAGTGATCGTTCTTTACATCGGAAAGACACGGCAGAAAGTGAAACGGGCAGCTCCGGGAGGAGAAGGATATGTGATGAACCACCTGTCAAAGAAAGCTGTCAAGAACTATCTTTCCCGCTTTGACCGTGCATTCAAGAGTAGCAAGACAAGCTATCCGCATACTTTCTTCAACGATTCATACGAAGTTTATCAAGCAGACTGGACGGATGATTTCCTGGAACAGTTCGCCCGCAGACGGGGGTATAAACTGGAAGAGCATTTCCCTGAATTTCTGGATGAAAGCCGTCCCGAAGTCAGCAGACGTATCGTGTCCGATTACCGGGAGACGATTTCCGACTTGTTATTGGAAAACTTCACCTGTCAATGGACAGACTGGGCACACAAAAACGGTAGTATCACCCGTAATCAGGCACATGGTTCGCCCGGCAATCTGATTGATATTTACGCAGCCGTAGATATTCCCGAATGTGAAGGCTTCGGACTGTCGCAGTTCCATATCGAAGGATTGCGTCAGGATTCGCTGACCAAGAAGAATGATTCGGACCTGTCTATGCTGAAATATGCCTCCTCGGCAGCTCACATTGCAGGAAAAACGTATACTTCTTCGGAGACATTTACATGGCTGACGGAGCATTTCCGTACTTCCCTGTCGCAATGCAAACCGGATATGGATTTGATGTTCGTTTCCGGTGTCAATCATATGTTCTTCCATGGGACGCCTTACTCTCCGAAAGAAGCCGAATGGCCCGGATGGCTGTTCTATGCGTCTATCAATATGAGCCCGACGAACAGTATTTGGCGTGACGCTCCTTCGTTCTTCAATTATATCACCCGTTGTCAGAGTTTTCTGCAAATGGGACGGCCGGATAATGATTTCCTGATTTATCTTCCGGTCTATGACATGTGGAACGAGCAACCGGGACGATTGTTACTGTTCACCATCCACCACATGGATAAACTCGCTCCCAAATTTATCAATGCTATCCATCGTATTAATAACAGCGGATATGACGGGGATTATATCTCTGACAACTTCATCCGCAGCACCCGTTTCAAGGACGGACAGTTGGTTACATCGGGCGGAACGGGTTATAAAGCATTAGTAGTGCCTGCCGCGCACTTGATGCCGAGTGATGTGCTGGCACATCTTTATGAACTGGCCAAGCAAGGAGCTACCATTGTATTCCTCGAAAACTATCCGACGGATGTACCGGGATATGGTCAGTTGGAACAGAAACGGAAAAGTTATCAACAGACTTTGAAGAATCTGCCTGCCGTATCGTTTTCAGAAACAACCGTCACTCCGATTGGGAAAGGTAAAATTATCACCGGAACGGATTATGCACGTACATTGGCCTGTTGCCATATCCCTGCGGAAGAAATGAAAACAAAATTCGGGTTGCAGACCATTCGGAGAGTCAATGACACAGGACATCATTACTTCATCTCTTCACTGCAGAACAAAGGAGTAGATGGCTGGATTACTTTAGGTACAAATGCCAAAACAGCCGCTCTCTTTAACCCCATGACCGGAGAATGTGGAGAAGCGAAAGTGCGTCAGGTAGACGGGAAGACACAAGTCTATCTGCAATTAAAATCGGGCGAGTCTATCATCCTGCAAACATACCGACAACCTTTACAAGCATCCAAGCCGTGGAAGTATGTAAAAGAACAACCCTTTAGTCTTTGCCTGGACCATGGCTGGAAATTGCACTTTGCTGAAAGTAAACCGGAGATTCAGGGTACATTTGATATAGACCGTCCATGTTCATGGACAAACATAGATCATCCGGCAGCCCAAACAAATATGGGAACCGGCGTGTATTCTTTGGATATTGAGTTGCCGGCTCTGAAAGCTGACAACTGGATTCTTGACTTGGGAGACGTACGCGAAAGTGCCCGTGTCCGAATCAACGGACAGGAAGCAGGCTGTGTATGGGCAGTGCCTTATCAGCTTAAGGTAGGGCAATTCCTGAAACCTGGAAAAAACCACATCGAGATAGAAGTCACTAACCTCCCTGCGAATCGGATTGCAGAATTGGACAGACAGGGAGTGCAGTGGCGCAAATTCAAGGAAATCAATATTGTAGATTTAAGATATCGTCCGGCTGATTATGGACATTGGGCTCCTATGCCTTCCGGTTTGAATAGTGAAGTACGGTTGATTCCGGTAGATTTTATACAAGAGTAAGTATCTATCCCCTTATTTGATTTCTGCTACACATAGAAAGTAAAGTTTCATGAGGCTGTCTAAAACCGACTTTTCAGACAGCCTCATGCCTTATTTAGTACATTACGGTATGTAGTGCAATCTTCTGTATACTTTTTAGTCTGTCCGGGTTGTTGTATCTCCACCCATAGCTGTACGTGCGGCTTCCTCAGCCGCACAGCCTCGGCATATTTCTCCGTGCTGCGGCGCAGCGCTGTCCTCCCATTCTCCAGCCTGGTCATACCGAGCGTGGCGGACAGTTCCGGCTCGTGCTCGTGCAGGTACTTGCGGAAAGTTTCCGGGTTCAGCCCGAATTCGGCGGCAACCGCTGCCGTAGAGAGTCCGCCCTCTTTCAGCCTCTTGATGGCGGGGGCGTACTTTTGGGCCGTGGACCTGAGGTAGCGTTTCGTAGCGGACAAGGGGATGTCCCACGCCTGTCCCATCTGCGTGCAGCCGCGCCTTTCCAAGATCAGCTCTCTGTGCCATGTGCGCAGGTGTGACCTCATAACGATGTCCGAAACGGTGTAAGGCTTCCGGCGCGCTTCCAGTGTTGCGATATAGTTGTCCAAATCACCCTGTATCTGTCTGAGCTCCCGGTTTAACTTACCGACTTCTCTTTTATTACTGCGTACAGCTTTGGAGATAAAGCGAACATCTTGCTTCCGGGAGTCAAATTCATCCTCTAGAAGTTTATAGGAAGTGTAGATAAGTTTTTTCTGACGCCGATGTATGAGTTGGAACACCAGTGGGTAAGCGCCGTTTTTGAGAACACGGTAGCGGTTCAAAATGAATTTAACTGTTGCCATTTCTGTACTTTTAAAATTTGAGCGGCAAAAATAATATTAAAAGTGACGACAGTCTGTTTTATGTTGAAACTGAAAAATATTTCAGATATTTACATACCTATATAATATATAATAATAACTACCCTTGCCGCAAATAAGAAACAAGAAGTAGGAAAGATTGGTTCTGTCCATTTGGCTTTATTATCACATGTCATCATAGTCTAATCATTAACGCTTAATGAACTGCAATAAAGCCACCGTTCATTTTCATTATAACTAGCTGGCAATCAAAGATTATACTACTATAATCAATAGATTTTCAATAAGACATCTCTATCGTTTCACTCTAGTGAACAGGCTTATGCACTCTAGTGCACAAGTCTATTCACTCAAGTGCAACGATCTGTTCACTAGAGTGGAATAATACCGATAAAGGCAGGAAAAAACAATAATACCAGTTGCGAAAGATATGTTATCTACCGACTTAACATACAAACTACGGTTATATTGCCTTCTACATATTAGTTTCTTGAAACAAAGACAAGCATAATATGCAGCATGAGAAATACGAAATAGAGTATGAGAAATACCTTCTTTAAAGGCATTTTATAGCTATAAACTATGAGAAATGCATGTAAACATTTTAATTCTCATAGTTTATACATCTAATTATCAGCCAAATGCGATTCTTTATGAGAATATGAGAAATGATTTTGC
>ERZ777011.2375-NODE-2375-length-15256-cov-4.178146_pt1 | contig 15256 bp, 13 predicted proteins | sample MGYA00374964_ERZ777011 | MGnify/ENA primary metagenome ERZ777011 (study PRJEB29310, sample SAMD00008975) | mouse gut metagenome | study: EMG produced TPA metagenomics assembly of the Metagenome analysis of fecal microbiota from mouse which was promoted...
AGTGCTTTTTTGCGCTTTGCTTGGGAATATCTGGTTAACTTAATGGCATTGCTCATGGTGAGATTTATTTTTTCGACACATTTAGCGCAGAAAAGCAAAAGACAGCAGGGCGGTTTGATTGAACCGCCCTGCTGTCTGACATTCCCGGCTTTAATCAAACTCTTTCCAAAAATCTTTTATAGCTGCTTCATAGCCCTCTTTATCAAAATAATAGCTCATCCCATGATCCGCTCCAGGTACAATAAACAGTTTTTTAGGTGCGGCGCAGGCTGTATAATTCTCATAAGTCATTTCAATGGGTACAAAGTGATCCTCGGTGCCATGGACAAACAGCACAGGAACCTTACAGCATTTCAGCGCGTCTACCGTGGAATATTCATCTGTCGCCATCTGGAACCGCTTTTTGAACATTGTTTCAGCCATGATTCCTCGTAAGCCATAGGGCATATGCAGGTTTTTGTTGACAACATGTTTCCAAATCGCCTGTGGTGATGTGAACCCGCAGTCACCGGCAATTCCATGCACATTGCTGGGCAAATCCAGGCCAGCGGCCATCAGCACTGTGGTTGCCCCCATGGATACGCCAGCAAGGTAGATTGGCAGTTCGCTCCCACATCGTTCCGTGACCCAACCTACCCAATCCAACACGTCATATCGCTCCACCAAGCCAAAGCTCATGTATTCGCCACCACTGCTGTTCTGCCCCCGTTGTTCCGCATATAAAACGCTGCAATCATTTTTCTCCCAAAAACCGGCCATCGTACCAAAATCGTAGGCCCATGAGGTCCGCCAGCCGTGCATAGCGATAATGATTCGTTTCGGATTTCTGCACGGTATAAAATGTCCAACCAAAGTGGTTCCGTCATGACTGGTGATCTCCACCGTCTCGTTTTCTTTTGATTCAAGACGTTTTGCCGCCGCGTTCAGTTCGGTCAGGAAAGCGCTATCCTGTTGGATTCCGGAAATCAGATCTCCCGCTTTTTGCATTGCCTTCGGCCCCTCCCGATCAACAGCCGCTTTCACGAGGAATTTTGTGGTGAGGTAGGTAGATAAAGATACAACAGCCGTGGCGGCAATTACAACACCAGACGCTTGCAGATATTTTTTGCTGCTTTTCATAATGTCATCCTTTACAAAAGTGATTGAGTGGAACAATTGCCTGCTTTGATATATATCGCTATTCTTCCCCATCAAGTGCGGGAGAACAACGTTTTGTAAGGCGAATGCTTACTGCAATAAGATCCAACCCAAGGAGAATAATGTGCCCCTCGAATTTCTCCGTTGGATAAAGCAACAGCATACTCGAAAAAGTCATACGAATAAGAAATTCAGCAAATGATCCAAAGGAGGCCGTCTTTGTGCCGATTGCCTGAATGGCACGAGACAAGGATTTTGATGCCTTTCGGATTCCAATGATTGCCCATGTTGTCCCCATAGGGCCTATAGATTCTGACCCATGGATGATAAAGACAATTCCGACCGTAAGCAGGACAAAGCCGTTTGCCAATTCTACAGAATGGTCTACCCATGCTCCGCCCTTGCGGAAATAGGCTATGCAGTACAGTATGCCGGCCAGCACCATGGCTCCACCCAAAACATAGGGCAGCCCTACCGTAATTGGGCCCGGAAAAATGATACACAACAACCCGATGCTGGCAAACAAACCACAAATAAAACGCTTCATAAGCCTTGTGTCTCCCCTTCTTTCCTCATAAACGTCAAAAAATCTGCGCTAATCAGTAAGAAAGGACACGATTCTATGTCCATCGGAATACCCCTTTGCATAGAGACGGGCCATACAGTTGGGCTTCCGTTTCAAAGTGGTAACACCACAAGTATTATCTGGGGCGACAAAAAGCAGTTTTCCCTGATCTGCATACTTTTTTGCCTGAGCTATCCTCACATTATACTGTCCGGCCCGGTGTTCCAGTCGATATGCGGCCAATGGATATGTTTTTCGGATTCTGGCGGCCAGAAATTTGTCTTTTTTCGAGGTGCGCACCGTGTCCAAAGGAAGGGTCAAGACAAGAACTACCTTGTCGCAGCCCAATTCAAAGGCTTTTTCAAAGGGGATGGTGTCCCCCAATGCGCCGTCATAATATGGAACCATGTCGATGAATTGAGGCTTGCACACATATGGAATGGCACAAGACGCCTTCAATACATCATAATTGTCCTGGCTAATATCATTCTTGCTGAAATATTTGGGGTTTCCACTCTCTGCCTCGGTAGCAACCATTAGAATTTCCATCGGATTTGCCATGAATGCCGGATAATTCAACGGATCTACTCCTGCGGAATTGCTAAGGGTTCCATAAATATAGTCCAAATCCAGGAAAGACCCTTTGCGGATGAAATTTTCCCAACCCATATATTGTTTCCGTTGAGAATATTCCGCAAAAAAGCGCTGGTTGCGTTGAGATTGCCCTGCGGCAAAGGATGCAAGGTTGGCGCTTCCCGCCGAGACGCCGATCCCCAGGTCAAAGCGGATTCCTGCGTCCAGGCAAAAGTCGAATACCCCGGCAGCATAAATTCCCCGCATACCGCCGCCTACGTCAACAATTCCTGTTTTCTTTTTCATCGTATGCGGCCTCTTTCTTATTTTTCTTTCGGTAGATATAACAACTGATGATTGACACTACACTTACCGCTATCTGAACCGCAAATGGGATTAAGAACGCTGGCGATATAGGATCGGCTATATTTGTCCCCATAATCGGAAAGGTAACGATTGGTAAGGCCATCCCTAAAGTGCTCCCAGTCAAATACTTAATGTAATGTATGCCTATTGCTCCCATATAGAGGCTCAATACATCGCTGGGCAGAATATTGACTGCTCGTGTGAAAAATGAAAGGACAAATTCATGGCTTGTCCGCACCTGTCTTAATGCTGCTGCTTTGGGATATTTACTGACAATGTGATCAATCACACCCTTTCCAAGCTGGCGCCCCAGCCAGTAGGGAAGGGACAGCATAATGCAAGCTCCAACGGTATTAAGCAGGATTGCAGTTGGCAACGGGAAAAGAATGCCATTTGCAATAAAAAGGAAACCACTGTATATAAAAACACTTACACTTTTCAGTGCAAAAAGGAACAGCATAAAAACGGCGGCAAGCACTGTGTTCTGCGGTGAATGGCCTAAAACTCCATCAACTGTAAAGTATTCTCTGTGCCGAAAGCATACGATCAGGATAGCGGCCCAAATAAAAATAAGGATAATTTTGTATATGCGTTTATAATGTATCTTTTCATCCGAAACTTGTTTCGACATAAAACGTCCCCTATTTCACTTGAAGAAAGACCGCAGTTGGGAGCACATGCTGCGGCCTTTTTTCAGCATACTATATCAGTCGGAGCATACAAGGCAAGTATTTCCCACAAAGATGGCTCCAACGTATTTTCCATAGTTAGAGCATCATCCCCGTCAATCCCGTTTTTCCTGTTTTTCAGCATGGCTGGCGCCCCACAGCCGTTCTGCCTCCGGCTTCCAGCATTGGGCATAAGAAACGCATTTGTCGCACAGATGATCAACGCTCTCCGGAGATTGTAGATCAGTAGAGTGGGCCCCAGTGCGGTGCACCATCTCCCGCAGCTTCTCAGGGTTCTCCAGCATGGGACAGGGGAGCAGGTGATTATCGTTGAAGGGCTGCCCGTCATGATACGCCATGAACATGGGGGATCGCAGACAGTCCAGCAGGGATTTCTCCCGGATGTTGGAATCGGAATAGTGGACGAACACACAGGGATCGACGTCGCCGTTGGCATTGATGTGGAGGTATCGGCGGCCCCCGGCAATGCACCCGCCCACATATTCGCCGTCGTTTTGGAAGTCCATGGCAAACAGGGGCTTGGTGGAGCGGATTTCCCGGATGCGGTAGTACATCGCTTTCCGCTGCTGAGGATTGGGCATCAGCGTCGGGACAGCATCATTGCCCACGGGCATATAGTGGAAGTACCAGATGAACTGTGCGCCCCACTTTACCAGCTGGTCGATGAACTCATCGGAGCTGATGGAGTCCAGGTTCTGGCTGGTATAGCAGGCGGAGATGCCGAAGGGCAGGCGCTTCTGTCGAAGGATGGACATAGTCCGGAGCACCTTATGGTACACGCCGTTTCCGCGGCGGCCATCGGTGGCCATTTCAAAACCTTCCAGGCTGATGGCGGGGATGAAGTTCTTCACCCGCAACATATCGTCCGCAAATGCCTCGTCGATGAGGGTAGCGTTGGTAAACGCGAGGAACTGGCAGTCCGAATGCTTCTGACACAGGGCGATGATGTCCTTGCTTCTCACCATGGGTTCGCCCCCGGTGTAGATGTACATATAGACGCCCAGCTCCTTACCCTGCTGGATAATGGAGTCGATCTCATTTAGAGACAAATTTAGCTTATTACCGTATTCGGCAGCCCAGCACCCGGTGCAGTGAAGGTTGCAGGCGCTGGTAGGGTCCAGTAGGATAGCCCAGGGGATATTGCAGTTGTATTTCGACCGCATTTCTTCTTGGATGGGCCAGCCGACGATATTGGCGTTCAGAAGGAAGTTTTCAAAGGTGGCTTTCAGCACATCATTGTCCACTTCGCGGAAGATGTTCATGAGCAGCTGATGCATATTGTTGTCCGGGTCATTGATGACTGTGCGGAATGCGTCCCGCTGTACAAGGAAACTGTTGGGGCCGTCTCCAGCCAGCCTGTCCACCCATTCCATCAGCTTGGGGAGGTTATGCTCCGGGTCCTTCTCGATGTAGCCATAGGCGGTTTTCAGGCCGAGCTTGCCCAGTGTTTTTGGGATCATAGCGATTCTCCTTTTCTATCTTTTTTGAATCTTCCCAGCGAGACTAAGTGTTTTGCCCTTAATAATTATAAGTGCAAATCATTGTGTATGTCAACGGAATTTTTACCTAAACTAAGTGCAGTACTGATGTTAGGGGATTGTGTCATGAAAGCAAAAAAAGAACTCAATATACAAATCGGGGAGCGCATCAAACGGGCGCGGGAAAAAGGTGGGATGACCCAGGAGCAATTCGCGGAGCTGATCAACAAAACACCGCAGTTTGTATCTGATTTAGAGCGGGGTGTTTCCGGCATTTCCATTGAAACACTGAGGACAATTTGCGAAAAACTGTGTATATCCAGCGACAGTATCCTGTTTGCCAGGCGAGATGAAAATGATGTCTCGGAATTGACAAGCAAATTTCGGAAAATGTCTCATGTGAAGTTTCGTGCTTTGGAGCAGATCGTGAACGCACTACTGTATACCGAGGCCGAGATTGGCAGCGACCAATAATGCAGCACGGAGCAAAAATGCGGCGGCAGCCTCAAATGTGAGATGCTGCCGCATTTTTACAGCATCTTTTTATCGATCACTGGTCAGCCAGTTACTCTCCTGGGAGAAGATGAGGTCGTCTACATCCCCCGGGGCAACGGCGGCCTTACGGGCTTTTTTCATGAGGGAGCCTCCTTCCAGGTGGGATTTTACAACGCAGCTGAGTATGTGGAACGGGGTTCGCAAGCGACTAAATGACATGGTACTCCATCAGCAGCTTTTCGATGTCGGTGCCCTCGATCTTATCCAGCAGTTTCTTGACCACCACCTTCTCGATAAAGCCCAGGTCCATTTCGGTCAGCGGCTTGCCGTCCCGGAGCTTTACCGTAGCGTCCAGCAGGTCACGCACGTCGTAGGTGCTGCCCCACACCTCGGGCACGCCCCGGTCTACATTCAGCAGGGTATACACCGCCTCCATGCCGGTGCGCATGGAGTATTCGGTGGTAAAAATGGTGTCCCGGGCAATCTCGGCAAACTGGCCCAGGAAGGCAAAGTTTACCGCGTCATCGGGCACTACCTTCGGGCGGTCAGTGTCGTTGCGGGGCATGAAGAAGGCATCGATATAGGGCATCATAACAGGCACAGTGTTGGCACTGCACTCGGCCAGTTCCTCGATCTGATCCTCGGGTACGCCCAGATGGTACAGCCACTCCATGCAGATTTCCTTGCCGGTGCAGTCCCGCATGGGCTTCTTTACATAATCGCCGGGCACGTCAGTGAACAGGGAGTACACCCACACCAAGCAGTGGTTCTTGGGCTGCTCCCGGAACTGGGGCTGACGGTTGATGGTCCAGCTCAGCAGCCAGGAGGAATCCTTCACGGTGACGATGCCGCCGGTGACCACCTTGCCGGTGAAGGGATCCCGCTTGCAAATGTTCTTAATATAGGGGATGATCTGCCCGTCCAGGGTTTCCACCGTGGCGGACATCCAGTTGGTCTGTTCCGGGTCAGAGCAGAACTTGTCCGGGTTGCCAAAGGCGGGATCCTGGGCGGCGATCCTCCGCCACATATCCCAGCCTCCGCCAGGCCTGATCTCGGTGTTATAGGGGGCAGGGGTATTCTGATCGCCCATGGTGGAATTTTCCACGCAGCCGCCGTTGGTGATGAACACCAGATCGTTCTCCGTCAAATCCAGGTTCGTCTGGCCTTCCTCGGTGAGAAGCTCAATTCGGCTGGCCAGCTTTTTGCCCGGCTGAATGTCAAACTCCACATTCACCACTTTGGTGTTGTAGTGGAACTGCACGCCGTGGCCCTCCAGATACTTCACCATGGGCAGGATCATGGATTCGTACTGGTTGTAGCGGGTAAAGCGCAGCGCCTTGAAGTCGGGCAGGCCGCCGATGTGGTGGATGAAGCGTTTGATATACCGCTTCATCTCCAGGGCGGAGTGCCAGTTCTCAAAGGCGAACATGGTGCGCCAGTAAAGCCAGAAGTTGGAGTTGAGCACCTCGTCGTCGAAATAGTCGTTGATGCGCTTGTCATAGAGCTTTTCGTCGGCGGTGAAGAACAGCTTCATGATCTGCATGGCCGCCTTGTCGGACACGTCGAACTTGCCGTCGGTGTGGGCATCCTGGCCCCGGTTCACAGTGGCCCGGCACAGGGAGTAGTTGGGGTCCTCCTTGTTCAGCCAGTAATACTCGTCCAGCACACTGACACCCTCGGTTTCAATGGAGGGGATGGAGTGGAACAGGTCCCACATGACCTCAAAGTGGTTGTCCATCTCCCGGCCACCCCGCATGACATAGCCTACGTTTTCAAACTTCCAGCCATCGCAGGCACCGCCGGGGATGGGGTCCTTCTCAAAGATGTGGATGTGCTCGCCCTTCATCTGGCCGTCCCGAACCAGATAGCAGGCGGCGGTCAGGGCGGCGAGCCCGGTGCCAATGATGTAGGCGGACTTGTGATCCACGCCCTCCGGCTTTTTAGGACGGGCGAAAGCCTCATAGTTGCCACTGGAATAATACATAGATAACATCCTTTCCCGAGCCGTCTTGCGGCTCTTTTGTTTGATGAAGTTATCATAGTATACTCGTTGTTTTTTCACAATAAACAGAAAACCCGCCGTGATAAAGTTTTTATCACGGCGGGCCTATTGATAATTTTTTAATCATTTGGGAGGGAATGTAAGGATTTATCGGTGCAAAAGGCGTTCAACGCCCGAATCACGCTTCCATGAAGCACCTTACTGGTGCGTTCCACAATGGCGGCTGGGTACTCCTTCATACTGCCGTTGATCCAGTCCAGCATAACGCCAATCAAAGCATATTCGTAAAAATAGGCAATAAAATTTTTATCTGCTTCACTTACGGTCAACCCCACAGCCTTTTCCTCCACCACCCCAAGTACCAAATTGTGTATGAGTGGGTTGAGGTATTGCTCAATGCGCTCCCGGCTTACTGTGCGGTAGACATTCATGATAAAAGGTTTGTTATCCAGCACAGCCTGGAAGATATTCAAAAAGCCTTCCTGCCAGGTATCATAGGTCTTTTTGCCCGCCAATGCCCGGGCAGCATCCTCCACACAGACCCATTCCACCAGATCGTAGATGTCCTTGAAGTGGTAGTAAAAGGTCATGCGGCTGATACCACAGTCCTCGGCAATGTCGCTGATCGTGATCTTATTCAGTGGCTTTTGGAGCAGCAGTTTTTTTAGTGACGCCTCCAATGCCCGTTTTGTCATCTGTGACATAAAAACCTCCGCCGCATTGAGCAATCGGCTCAAATACATAAATACAGGGCCTTCCCGTCTGTGTTTCCAGACACTCCACCAGCAGTATACTTGAAAAATGAAACTTTTTCAAGTATACTATAAAAAATGACTTTCTTGACTTGGGGCCAAAAGACTTCCAATTTCGGCTATTTCTATTCAAGCTGCCTTTCAGTCATAATTGCGTCTCACCGTGAGATTTCATTCCTATATGTGTATTACATATTCTACAATCTGTCGGAGGTGTACCATGGCCAATTTTACCCGCAGAGCCATCAAGGAGACCTTTTGGAAGCTGCTCAACCAGCGGCCTTTGAGCCAGATTACCATAAAGGACATTGTAGAGGACTGCGGCATCAACCGCAACTCTTTCTACTACCATTTTGAGGATCTGCCCGCCCTCGTGGAAGAAATTGTAGAGGAACAGGTTCAGGCCCTCATTCAAAACCACCCTACCATCTCATCGGTGGAGGAGTGCTTTGACGCGGTGATCGAGCTGGTGATGGAAAACAAGCGGGCCATTTACCACATTTACAACTCCCTGAGCCGGGACGTATTTGAGCGGTATCTCATGGACGCCTGCCAGTACATTGTCTCCACCTACTTAAAGACGGAGTTCGCCGGGAAGTCCATTGACCTCCAGGATCTGGACGCGCTGATTCGACTGCACAAGTGTGCCTGCTTCGGTTCCGTGATCGACTGGCTCAACGGCGGCATGAAGGGTGACATTGTCGGCTATTTTCGCCGGGTGTGCACCCTGCAAAAGGGCTGGTTGGAGAATTTGGGCCGATGAATCGAATATGGGTTCCAACACGGGACATGCCAATGCCTAAAATTTAGGCACGGGCCTGTCCCGTGTCTGAATTTCAGACAGTTTTTTCCCTGCGCCTGATTTTTAGGCATGGGGCTTTTTTCTGCCCATGGTAACAGCGCTGCCCCTCTGCTATACTCACTATCACACAAGGGAAACCACTGATAACGAGGAGGCGCAGAGTATGAAAAACCGTTGTACCATTCCCATGTGGGTAGCCAAGGCCGGATACATCGTCATGTCCCTGGTGTTCTGCGGGGCAGGGGTGCTGTTCATCGTAAAGCCGGAGCTGTCCGCTATGGTCATCAGCCGGGCGCTGGGTGCGGCCATGATCGTGTTTGGGCTGATTAAGCTGGTGGGCTACTTCTCCAAAGACCTGTTCCGGCTGGCCTTCCAGTACGATTTGGGCTTTGGGCTGCTGCTTATCGCTTTGGGTATCCTGGTGCTGGCAAAGCCTGCGGGGGTGCTGGACTTCATCTTCGTCGCACTGGGCATCGCCATCCTGGCCGACGGGCTGTTTAAGGTACAGATTGCTGTGGATTCCAAACGATTCGGCATCTCCACCTGGTGGCTGACGCTGGTTCTGGCAATGGTCACTGGCGCGGTAGGGCTGGCCCTGGTATTCCGCCCTTGGGACAGTGCCCGGCTGCTGACCACGCTACTGGGGGCGGCGCTGCTGGCGGAAGGTATTTTGAACCTGTGTGTGGCAGTCAGCACAGTGAAAATCGTAGACCACCAGCGGCCCGATGTGATCGAGGTCACCTCATTTGAAGTGGAAAATCCCTAATGTTATGAAAGGTTGGATGATGAAATGCGTTTTTCCAAAGCGGTGGTCAAGTACCGCGTACCCATTCTGATTTGCACCCTGCTGCTCATGATCCCCTCTGTGCTGGGCATGGCGGGCACCAGGGTCAACTACGATATGCTTAACTACCTTCCCGAGGATATGGACACCGTCATCGGGCAGAATGAGCTGCTGGACGACTTCAACAAAGGCGCGTTCTCCTTCCTCATCCTGGAGGATATGCCCGCCAAAGATGTTGCCGCCTTAAAGGCGCAAGTGGAGCAGGTGAATCACGTGGAAACCGTGCTGTGGTACGACTCCCTGATGGATGTATCCGTTCCCATGGAGCTGTTGCCCGACACGCTTTACGAGGCGTTCAACTCCGAGCACGCCACCATGATGGCTGTGTTCTTTGACACCTCCACCTCCTCCGATCTGACCATGGACGCCATCCGGGAGATTCGATCCATCGCTGGGGAGCAGTGCTTTGTGTCCGGCATGTCCGCCCTGGTTACAGACCTAAAGGATCTATGCGAGGTGGAGGAGCCCATCTATGTGGGTATCGCCGTGGCCCTGGCCTGCGCGGCCATGCTGCTTCTGCTGGACAGCTGGCTGGTGCCCTTCGTGTTCCTGGCCAGCATCGGCATGATGATCCTCATGAACATGGGCACCAACTACTTCCTGGGCGAGATCTCCTACATCACCAAGGCCCTGTCAGCGGTGCTCCAGCTGGCCGTCACCATGGACTACTCCATCTTCCTGTGGAACAGCTACAACGAACAGCGGCGGCTGTGCGCGGATAACAAGGAGGCCATGGCCTCCGCCATCCAGGCCACCTTGACCTCTGTGGTGGGCAGCTCTATCACCACAGTGGCAGGCTTCATCGCGCTGTGCTTCATGTCCTTTACCATGGGCCGGGATTTGGGCATCGTCATGGCCAAGGGTGTGCTGCTGGGGGTGCTGGGCTGCGTTACCGTATTGCCGGCACTGATCCTGGTATTTGATAAGCCGTTGCAAAAGACTCGCCACCGTTCCCTGATCCCCAATATGGGAAAGCTGTCCGGCGGAGTCGTAAAAGTATTCCCTGTGTTTATTGTGATCTTTGCCCTCATCCTTCCTCCCGCCCTTTACGGCTATAACCAGGCCAACAGCGAGGTGTACTACGACATGGGCCAGTGCCTGCCTGGGGATATGGAGTACGTCATTGCCGAAGGCAAGCTGCGGGACGAGTTCAATGTGGCCTCCACCCACATGCTGCTGGTAAACGCGGACGTATCTGCAAAAGACGTGCGGGCCATGACCCGGGAGATGGAGCAGGTGGACGGCGTGAAGTACGTGCTGGGCATGGAGTCTGTTGTGGGCTCCCGGGTGCCGGAGGAGCTTCTGCCCGAGTCCGTTACCTCTATGCTGAAAAGCGACAACTGGCGTCTGCTGCTCATCAACTCCGAGTACAAGGTGGCCAGCGACGCGGTGAACGCCCAGATCGGCCAGCTCAACGACATCCTGAAAAAGTACGACCAGGGCGGTATGCTCATCGGAGAAGCCCCCTGCATGAAGGACATGATCCAGACCACCGACCACGACTTCAAAATGGTCAACGCCGTGTCCATCATCGCCATCTTCCTCATCATTGCCCTGGTGGAAAAGAGCTTCACCCTGCCCTTCATCCTCATCGCGGTCATTGAGGCGGCTATCTTCGTCAACCTGGGCCTGCCCCATTATCTGGGCCAGAGCCTGCCCTTCATCGCACCCATCTGCATCAGCACCATCCAGCTTGGGGCCACAGTGGACTACGCCATTTTGATGACAACACGTTATAAAGCGGAGCGCATCAACGGTGCGGATAAGAAGCAGGCGGTGCACACCGCCCTGTCCACCTCCATTCCATCCATCCTGGTGTCTGGTATGGGGCTGTTCGCCGCCACCTTCGGCGTAGCCGTCTATTCCGAAATCGACATCATCAGCTCCATGTGTATGCTCATGGCCAGAGGTGCGGTTATCAGCATGGTATCTGTCATCTTTGTGCTGCCCGCCCTGCTGTTGCTGTGTGATAAGCTGATCTGCGCCACCACGGTGGGCATGAGGCAGCCCAAACACCCCAAAAATTCCAATGTGGAGGTATATGCAAAATGAAAAAGCCTGTTGTAAAAATACTGTCTATCAGTCTGTGCGTCCTGCTGGCGCTGGGAGGCATCGGGGGCACGGTGTACGCTATGGGTGTCTCCACCGATGCCGCTTCCCCGGATGCCGCCCCTGTTGACAGTGGCGCGGAATCCACCGCTCCCAAGACCAGTTCCTCTTACGATCCTGACGCGGGCCGGAATGTGAAGGACGAGACTGTATACGTACTGGCCAGTGCCGACGGAAGCGTCCAGAAAATCATTGTCAGCGATTGGATTCAAAATGCTCTGGGCAGCGACGCCATCGACGACGTAACCCAGCTCACCGGTATTGAGAACGTAAAAGGGAACGAGAGCTATACCATGGGCGGGAAGAATTCCTGTGTCTGGAATGCCAAGGGGAACGATATCTACTACCAAGGAAATCTTGATAAAGAACTGCCCGTGGACGTGATGGTGAGCTATATGCTGGACGGCCAGCCCATTGCCCCGGCAGAGCTGGCGGGCAAAAGCGGCAGGGTTACCATCCGCTTCGACTACACAAACAACCAATATGAAATGGTGGCTATCAACGGCAGACAGGAGAAAGTCTATGTTCCCTTCGCCATGCTCACCGGGCTGATGCTGGACAATGACGTGTTCACCAACGTATCCGTCACCAACGGCAAGATTATGAACGACGGCGACCGCACCATTGTGGCGGGGCTGGCTTTCCCCGGCCTCCAGGAAAGCCTGGGCCTGGATCGTGACACCTTGGATCTGCCCGATTATGTGGAAATCACTGCTAACGTAGAGCGCTTTGAGCTGGAGACTACTGTCACCTTAGCTGTCAACGAGTTGTTCAATGATGCGGCCTCCACGATGGAGGACAACGATGATCTGGACGGCCTGGGCGAACTGGATGATAAACTGGATGAACTCACAGATGCCATGGATCAGCTTATCGACGGCTCCTCCCGGCTCTATGACGGCCTGTGCGCTCTGCTGACCAGCTCGGAAGAACTGGTTAAGGGCATCGACCAGTTGGCCGCAGGGGCGGCCCAGCTCAAGCAGGGGGCAGAAGGCCTGAGCGCGGGTGCCGCCCAGCTCCAAGCTGGGGCTGCTGCCCTGCATCAAGGTCTTGATCAGCTGGCCGAACAGAACGATGCGCTGAACGGCGGCGCGGTCCAGGTTTTCCAGTCCCTGCTGGCCTCTGCCAACAGCCAGCTGGCTGCGGCTGGAGTACAGGCCCCCGAGCTCACAATGGAGAACTACAGCCAGGTACTGGACGGTGTGATTGCCGCCGCCGGGGAATCCCCTGCCGCGCAGCAGGTGGCGGCGCTGAAAGCCTCCCTGGACAGCTACAACGGCTTTTACCAGGGCCTACAGAACTACACCGCTGGGGTGGCGCAAGCCAAGGACGGAGCCGAGGAACTGAATGTCGGCGTGGATGCGCTGAAAAACGGCGCGGACAGTTTGTCCGTCGGCGCAGGCCAGCTGTATGACGGAATCCTGACCATGAAGGGCAGTGCTCCCGCCCTGATCGACGGCGTGACCCAGCTGCGGGATGGAGCCATGGAATTGAGCGACGGCCTGAAGGAGTTCAATGAGAAGGGCGTCCAAAAGCTGGTAGATGCATTCGATGGCGATCTGAGCAGTCTGGCCGACAGGCTGGAAGCTGTGCGGGATGTGTCGGAACGCTACAACTCCTTCTCCGGCATTAGTGCCGACATGGACGGTCAAGTAAAATTCATCTGGCGCACCGAAGCTGTGGATGCCCAGAATCCGTAACGTTCACCTGTGCGGCATAACGGATAAAAATGAAGGGCGGGGCTGCTGTCAAAAGCGGCCCCGCCCTTGTAGTGTTCATTATGAATGCCTTTTACAATCCAGCCTCTTTTGCAATAAACTACTGAAAAAATCGCGTCTCACCGTGAGATTTATTTTTCAGTCCATGAAAGACAACTTACCCACAGCGGTGAAGCCGGAGGCGGAAAACTCGGTGATTACGATGTTATTCTGCCCGCTGGCACAGTGGCAGATCAAGAGCTTCCCCGCCTCATTCCGGCCCACCACTACACCAATATGGGAGGCGTCCGGGTATAGCGCAAAATCCCCTGGTTTGGCGTCAGCCGTTGATACTGCTGTCAAATTTCTGTTGATGTACCAATGCCCATCGCTGGGCAGGCCCACATTTTTCAGCACCCAGTCCAGGAAACCGGAACAGTCCAAGCCGAAGGGTCGGTATGTGCCGCTGGTGTCATTCCCCGGCGAGGTAACTTTCATCAGCGTCCCCCAGCGGGGGTCCCAGCCGATGGCGCTGCTCTTGCCGCCCCAGAAGTAATTGACCTTGCCCACCAGCTTGCAAGCCGTTTCCACCACAGCCCGCCGCTCTGGGGAAAGATTGTCCGGCAAACGCTGGAGAACTTCTAAAACTTTCTCGTCAGCTATGCCCAGATTCCCCAGCAGGCCGCCGATTACATCCAACTCATCCAGCAGCTCCGTCAAGGTATTATTCTGGTCGGTGGAAAAAGTGTAAGCTGTCCGCATATCGTCCGCGCTCTTGGAAGTGATGGTGATATGCAGTTTCTGTTCTGTCCATGCCTCGGTATCGTTTGTGGCTTCATGCTCAATGGTTTCCACACGGGACGTAAGGGCACACATATCCCAAAACACGGCTTTTAGCCGCTCCACCCGGTCAGGGGTCAAAGCGGCCACATCCACACTGTCCGAGCCCATGGCCGTTTTGCAGGCGAACACCGCCGCCACTTCCCGCCAGTCTGGGGCCGCGCCCTCAATGTCGATGGAGCTGTAGCTGCCTGATTGTAGCGCGGCCAGTTTGTCGGACAGTTCCATATTGACCTGGTTCACAACGGCGCTCAACGGCACCGCGCCGGGAGATGGTTCATTGGCAAAAAAGATGCCGAAAGGGGACGCGATCACAGCGGCCGCCAGGAAAATCACACACATGGCGGCCACCAGTGTGCCACCGCCCACCAGGGCGGCCAGGGCGCTGATCAGCTCCTTCACCGCCTTCACCGTAGCCTGGGCCGCTTTCTTGGACAGGTCAGCAGTAATTTGGGCCGTCTGCTTGGATTTTTGGAGCAAATTCCGCTGTGCCTTGCGCTGTGCTTTCTTCCGGGCCCGGTCGTTAATCCGCTTTGTGGCCGCCTTCTTTCCCACGGGGCCGGGGGCGCTGGTGGAGGCTGACCGTGTCCTGGTTGTCAGCGCCATTTCAAAATGTCATTTTTCGCCGAAATGGAATGTCGTTTTTTGCTGGATGGCATACAGGTATTATGCAGCCTTATACACTAGCCAGCTTGCCGGCTTGAAGCCTGTCAAGCCCTGATTTATCAGCTTGTTTTAGGCTTGACAGGCAAAAACGGCAAGTATAATTATCCAAAGGCTGTACACCTTTACCCGCCATTTTTCGACATTTTCTGTTCGGCGAAAAACTACAAAATCGCCCCGGCGCTGACAAGCGCGTGGTTGAGATATTCATCCGGATTGCTCTCCGGGGCATAGGGCGGCAAAA
>ERZ777011.2376-NODE-2376-length-15240-cov-3.063023_pt1 | contig 15240 bp, 7 predicted proteins | sample MGYA00374964_ERZ777011 | MGnify/ENA primary metagenome ERZ777011 (study PRJEB29310, sample SAMD00008975) | mouse gut metagenome | study: EMG produced TPA metagenomics assembly of the Metagenome analysis of fecal microbiota from mouse which was promoted...
TCGCTCATACTTACGGAGTTAGATAAGCTTTCACTCATACTTACTGAGTTACTCATGCTCTCACTCATACTTACGGAGTTACTTAAACTTAGTGAGTTACTTGTCTTCCCACTTTGGCTTATTGAGTTACTATTTTGAGCACTCACTGAGGTAGAGTTCTTTATACTCTCACTCATTGAGACAGAAGTACTCAATTTTTCACTCATTGATGTAGAGTTAGAGAGACTTTCTTTCCTTGAAGTGGAGTTACTCAAACTCTCTTGCATACTTATTGAGTTACTTTGACTTGCTACAGTACTGGTGCTTCGAGATTGTTCAATACTTGTACTTGTGGAAGTTGATCCGCTAAATGCTGTATATCCTATATATTCAGTTTTTTCAAAACGCGGCAAAATAATATTACTATCAACTTGAGCTGTATCGGTAGTTCCAGTTGGATCAAGTTGATTAGGCATCAAAGTAGTGTTGGTGCTTTGAACTGTACCACTTGGATAATTATCGTTTCCTGTATTATTTACATTAATGGTTGCTGTATTGGTTGCTATAAATGGTGATTTTTCTATTATATCTCCATCAACAGTTTGAATATTTGTTTCACTTGCATTAACTGTGAAGGTAACACTGTAACCCTTATATTGAGAACCATAGGCTCTACCACCACCATTGCTCAGAATCACATAATCTGGATTGTTGATATTTACCGTTGCAGAGCCTAGTGCACCAATATTGAATAAATCACTATTTAATTGAACTCTAGCACCAGGATTGATATTGATTGTATTGTTAACTGATGCATTTTGATAATTTAAATCAATATTATCAGTAGCACCTTCTGGCACAGTCAAATTTACTTCCGCATTGTTACCAATGTTGATGACATTATCACCACCATTGTAACTAGGCATATAAATATTGGAATAAGTCGCACCCTTCATTTCAACGTGAGCACCGTCACCAATTGAAATATTATGTTGAGCATTATTTCCGATAAGTGCGACATTACATACTGCATTATTGCCCGCATCGAATACAACATTTGCACCCTTGTCAATAATTAAATTGTAGGCCGAATAAACTTGACAGTTAACGCCATGAGCTATATAACTCCAATCTGGCGTATAGGTTGTTCCATTATAGGTATAAGAACTAACTCCTGTAAGAGTTGTATTACCACTAATTTCCAAAGTCTTCGATGAGGGAGTAACAGCAGTAATAGAACCTGTATCTGCAAAGGCCGCAACTCCTCCAATTTGAGTAACATCATTATAAACTAATCTTTGCTTTGTATTTGGATGGATTACAGGACGAGCATTATTTAAAAATACTGCACCATAATAATTTGCAGTATAAAGCTTAACATTATTAAATGTTACAGTAAGCTCATCAGTAGATGACAGCCAATTTGTATTAATATGGAAGTTACCAAAGTTAATGCTATGACCATTACCATTAATAGTTACGCTGTGGGGAGTGCTCATCACACCAGTACTACTACCATAAGCTGCTCCCAAATCAATGTCATTCGTTACATTAACGACACTAGCCGTACCACTAACAACTTGATTATAGAATTCTTGCGCATTGCTTACATCAACACCAGTGTTTGTTTGAACCAAGTTAGTAAAAATACCATTCAAGCTTAATTCATTTAATTGTTGCTTTTTATTAAGTTGTTCTTTGTTATCAGTACTAATCTTATTTATAGAAGTTTGAAGAGCAACAGGAATTTTAAGACTTCTATCTATAAGTTGTGTATTGCTCAAGCTTAAACTAGTTGTATCACTAAGATTACTTTGATCAGTACTTTGTCTTTCAGTAACAGATGCGTTCTCGCTAGAGTAGAAATTTCCTACATTAGTGCTATTACTTCTATTGGCACTATTATTCGAATTTGAAGTATTAGATTTTTCTTTAATCTTTGAAGAAGTGCTGCTCTTATCTCTATGAGACGTAGAAGTTCTTTTTTCAGCTGCACTTAAAGAAGTAAGTTTACTTTTCGAATAACTTAAAGATTCTGATAAACTTTGTGAATTGCTTAGAGATGTAGACAGTGAAGTTGATTCTGAATGACTTATTGATTGACTTAAAGATGTAGACGTACTCTGAGAAATCAACAAACTCTTTGAACTAGAAGTAGACATACTTTTAGCTTCTGAGTTACTAGCACTGACCACATTTTCATCAGATTTACTATTTCCTTGTTTTGACAAGTCAGTCTGCGTACTTTCAGACACTGATCCAACTATTTGTGATTTAGCATCTACAGAAGTCTGTGCAGCATATACACGATCATTGGGTAAAATTGCTGCCCCTGTAGCTCCAGTTCCTAAAATTGCTGCTAACGCTGCTAGTTCTTTAAGATAGGGCTTAGAACTATCTTCCGTTTCCTTTAAACTATTAGGATCGACATACTTACTCTTACTTTTTTGATTCTTTTTAAATTTTCTGTCTTTCATAACATTTCCTATCCGTCACTATAATATTACATTTAAATTTATTTATTAGATCTCTTTTATCTGGTATTAGCACATATTCTATAATAACTCTCTTGTCATTAAATAAAAGAATAAATTGAATAATTCAAAGAAAAAACGATAACAAATTGTTATTTATAAAATTTTATTATTAATAAAAAAGAAAAAATTAATATAACTTTTTTTGTTCTTTATTATTCAATAGATAAAAAAATCCTCAGTCGATTAATTTCATCAACTGAGGACAAAAGCTTCATATATTTTATAGTCTATTAACAGGAAATGGATCAGTATTTACGCACTAATTTTTCAATTTATAATTTAAATATCTACTTGAAATAGTGTAAATCAAACTAAAACTAGGCTTTTTTACTTAACTATCATTTGAATTAACATCAAAAGTAAAATTATTCCAAAAAGCATCCCCATGACTAACTGTTTCCATGGAAAATCATTCTGCTTTTTTTCATAAGCTTTTCTTTGATTTTCTTCTACCTTATCTAATCTTTTTAACGCATGTCGTTCAGCAAGCGTATTTTTTATTTTTTCCTTATTCACCTTTCAAGCCCTCAATCACTTCTTTATACTGGTCAACGCTCACATCCCCAGCTAGTAATCTTTGTTGATCAATAAGATTTCTCATGGTATTTGTATCAGACAAAGCATCAGAAATTTTATCAGCCATTTTATCAATCTCAGTATGTTTAAAGATATTATCAGGACTAATAAATTTAGGATTATGTAGCGTATCTTCAAAACCCAGAATTAACATATTTTGTTCAAAAGCACCGCGAACCGCATCCAAAATTTCATTACCATGATTTATATCTAGATAAATATCACTAGTTTGATACAATTCCTGAATTTGTTTAGTTGTAGCATTGGGGTATAAACGAACATTATTATACTTTTTGAAAGCTAATAACTTAGATGACATTTCAGTAATAGCCGCAATATTAAAATGAATATTTGGCATTGCTTGAACTACTTCATCTAAATGTTCAATCTGGTCTGAATTAGTCAAAATAACTGCTTCAGGACGCATCTTGTTTCCTCTTGGATGAGGATAAATCATACCTAAAAATCTAAAATCAACATTTTTATCATTCGGTAATTTATCCTTCCACGTTTGCCAATCTACATAATTTTGGAAAACAATATGCTTAGTTCTGGTACTATTGTCCATTAAATACTTCATATTACCTGGTAAATCGTTAGCAATCTTTTCATGCCAAAACAGCGTATCACTACCATCATTTTGAAGACCCAAGCTTACCATCATTGACTGATTCAAAGTATTGTAGAAAACATGATCAACTTGATACTTCTTTTTTCTTAAATAGTAAGTCACAAATTGAGCTAAATTGGCAAAATATCTTTCAACATTTTCTTCATGGAGGAGAATATCACCAGAAACCAAATATTGCGTAATAACTTCCTTACCTTCTTTATTGAAGTATCGCTTCAAAACTTGTTGCCCATTGTTAACATAAGTTTTAGCAAATAGTTTACCTTGACGATTATAGTGATCAATCCAGCTCAAGTTTCCATTCTTATCAAGCCAGTGAACTTCTTTAATTAATCTAGTATTATCAGTAGCCACAAAGAAAATATCGGCTCTTTTTTGATGAAGATCATAAACTTCTCCCTTACTTGCAGTTGCTACAATCCGATGAAATTCTGGCACCTTTAGACGGTTAAAATACAAGGGAGTATTTTCATCACCAAATCCGCAATAGAATTTAAACGGAGAGTCTACCTCAATTGGTAAAAAACCATCATCATTAATTACCACAGAAGGAATTTTAATATTAGCAAAAAGCTGTGATCTCAAAAAATCAGTTGATTCTACGTCTAAGTTTTCAAATAAGTTAATCATTGACCAATTCCCCCACTAAATTTTTCCATTGTTTAGCAACATTTTCGGTTAAATAAGGTTCTGCTATTTGATATGATTTTTTATTAAAGCTATCTACATCACTCTTAGTAAACAACTCAATAATTGCCTTTGTTAAAATTTCTTCTTTTCTAAAGTCAGTCCATTCTTCATTATATGGTAAAAGCATTCCATTTTTTCCATTCTCAATAAAAGTAGGATTTCCATAAGGAACGTCAAAGCCAATCATTGCTAGTCCAGATCCCACAGCTTCAAGCAGTGAAAGACCAAAACCTTCGCTTGTTGAAGCAGCAATATAAGCAGGATAGTTTCGATAAACTTTTGTTAAATCTCTTTGGCCCATAATATGAATATAATCTTGTGCTTGATTTTGATTGATTAAATTAGTAAGCATCCCTGATTCACCACCAGTTCCATAGATATCTAAAGAAAGATCAGGAACACTATTTTTAGCAGCTATTACTGCATTCACAATCCAATCAATATGTTTTTCTTTTGCTAAGCGAGAAGCTGTAATTAAGGCATGCTTCATTCTGCCTTGTGTAGGATGCTCTAACTTATTTAGACTTCCTACCGGAATACAATCAATGCGTGGTTCAATATTATAATATTTTTTAAATTGATTTTTTAAAATCTTCTTTTGTTCATTTGTAGCTACAACAAAGCTGTCGACATATTTCGCATGTTGGAATTGATACTCATAAAAATTATTCCATAAGATATTTTGATCAGTAGTATAGTGCTTATCAAAATGATCAGCATGAACTACCACTACTAATTTAGCTGGACCATGATTTTCAAAAACTAATTGACCATTAATTAAGTTCTTATCTTCGTCTTCTCTGTCTAGAATAATTACGTCTTTTTTAGTAAAGTTCAATTCCTTAAGCATTTTCAGATAAAGGTCATCTTTACTGTAGATAACTTCACCATTTGCAAATTCAAATGTTTCTTGATCACCATTTAAATGTTGTGTATAAGCAATTGTGCCATCTTCATTATAAAATTCCCTAAAAGTAACGCGATTATCTTTATCTGCCCCTAAATAATACTCACAGGCATACTTAGTGTAAGAATAAAAGTCTCTCTTAAGTAAAGTATTATTTTTAACATAGCTAACCTGATCAATAGTACGTTTTTCGGCATCGCTTAGTCGAGCTACTAGTTGTAAGCCGTCATTTAATTGATAAAATACTTCTTTTCCAACAGTCTTTACATTACTACTTACTTTTTTTAAATTAAGCTCATTTTCTAGAGTATCTAAAGAATAATTAGATGTTGAAATATTTACATCAGTAAAGAAGTTATATAACCAGATAATATTGTCATTATCAAAACCCAAATTGGCGGTTAAATCTCCGATATTATTCCCTAAAATTAAATCTGAAAAAATAAATTTTCGTTTAATTCCCACTTTATCAAAACTTTGATCACGATATTTTTGAGCGTATTCTACTCCAGAGCTAGCCCAACCTATTCCTAAATTTATGTTATATACTGTCATAATTTTCCTCTACTAATTAAATACTACAACTAACTGTCCTTTTTCATTCGTAAAAATCTTACTTAATAAAAGATTATCAAAGGTAGACAAGGTAATTTTATCTAAGAAATCTTTATACGCTTCAAAAGCCTTTTCTTGGTGGAGAAGATCTTGCGGTCTTCCACTTCTTCCCCATTGCTGTGCATTAACCTTTATTTTTTCAATTCTATCTACTTGATCAATCCAATTTCCATCCATTGATGAAATGATTACTTGTTGATAAAAATCATTCGCTTGTTTTTTGTTATACATGTTTTTTCTCATCAAGAATTTTATAAGCTAATTCTTTCAAAAAGTCTTTTATCGCTTTTTTAGTTTTCAAATTATCTGGTACGTTAACCTGTTGATAAGTAACATGCTGGTTAATAAAGTACTTTAAATCACTCTTATCTGATAAATCCTGTTTTTCTAAATAAAGATCCAATGCATTATCGATGATCCGATCTACATCTTCCTGTAAATCATCAGTTTTCATAATTTTGTCTCTTCTAGTATAAAAATTCTTCCGTTGAAGCGATAAAATTATTTCCATCTTGTTAGTTTGACTTCTCATCAACTCATTAAGATCTTCTTTACGAGTTCTCAGCATGAGCAAGCTAAATCGAATTCGCGGACCTGAAAGAAGGGTAATATCTTTTCCCTTTGACTTCTTCTTCATTAATTTGCGGTAATACTTCTTCTGACGAGCAGTGTTATTAGAAGAAATAAATGAATCTTCTAAGGAAATCAAAAATTGACTACTACCTGGATCTCCTTGTCTGCCGGCACGCCCTGCTAGCTGCAATTCCACTCTTTTAGGTAACATTTCAGTTCCAATTACCGCTAAGCCACCCAGTTCCTTAACTCCTGGACCTAGCTTAATATCAGTTCCTCTACCAGCCATATTTGTTGCAATAGTTACAGCATTTTTTTGACCTGCATTTTTAATAATTTGTGCTTCATAGGCTGCATTATAGGCATTTAACACATTATGCGGAATACCAATATTGAGGAGCAGTTCTGAAATAATTTCTGAGTTTTCTACAGAACCAGCAACAAGTAACACAGGTCGACCAGTTTTATGCATTTCTACTACGTCATCTACAGCTGTCATTAATTTATCTCTTGTAGTTAAGAAGATAAGTGGACGATAATCTTTTCTAATTACCGGCACTCTTGTAGGGATAGTTACTACTTTTAAGTTATAGGTCTGTAAAAACTCTTCCTCATTAACTTTAGCGGTTCCACTCATTCCACTTACTTTATTAAACAATGCAAATAAAGCTGGAAATGTTATTGAAGCTGCTGTTTTCTGAATTTTAGTCAACTCAACCTTTTCTTTAGCTTCAACAGCCTGGTGAATTCCTGTACTTACCTGAACTCCACGTTTTAATCTACCACTATCTTCATCTAACAAGACCACTTCGCCTTTTACAACTAAGTAGTCATGTCCTCGTCTCATAGTTAAGTGCGCACCCATCGCTAAAATAATATGGCGATAAACACTCCTGCTATCATTAGAAAATAGGTCATCTAGTTTAAAAAATTGCTCAGCTTTTTCAATACCGTGGGCTGTTAACCAAAATAATTGATCATCCTTTTTAAATACATAGTCCAACTCGGGATCTAACAATCTCACAAACTGATCTGCCAAATGATATAGATTGGATTGAACATTAGGACTAGAGGAGACCACAAATGGAGTCTGTGCTTCATCTAATAAAACTTCATCCACTTCATCGACAATAACATAATTAAATGGGCGTAAATATTGATTTTTTTTGGAGCTGGCAAGATTATTAAACAAATAATCAAAGGCTAAAGAAGAAGCAGTGGTATATACAATATCTGAGTTATACCATTTTCTTTTAGTTTTAGCAGTTATCTTCTTTTTACCATCTTTATCTTCTGCGAAAGCTAAACTCACACTTAAGCCTAGCCATTCATAAACTGGAGCTAACTCTTTTTTATCACGAGATGCAAGATAACCATTTGGAGTTACTAGCATGGCGCCTTTACCTTCTAAAGCATTTAGATATAGTGCCATTGTTGCTACTAAAGTTTTACCTTCCCCAGTTTTCATTTCAGCAATAGAACCATTATGTAATACAATTGCTCCTAAAACCTGCACATCGTAAGGAAACATCCCCAAAATTCTTTTATCTGCTTCCCTCACAGTCGCATAAGCTTCTGGTAAAATATCGTCTAAACTTTTGCCTTCTTTAAGTTGCTTTTTAAAAATAGCAGTTTGTCCTTGCAGTTCTTCATCACTCATTGCCTGCATTTTAGGACCTAATTTATTAATTTTATTTAATAATTTCCTAGCTTTTTTTAGTCTTAACCTATCTGTTAGCATTACATCATTCCTTAAAATAATTAATAGCTTCTTTTACCATTCGAACTTGATCAGGTTCTCTATAAATTTTTGAAAGATATGTCTCCTGTAAATTATGATATCCTTCATCTACAAATGCCTTCGAATACACTACCGTACAGTTTAAGGATTTAAAATTTTCTAAAGATTCATCTATTTCAGCACTACTGCTAAAGATGACTAATTCTTTATCTTTATGGTCATTAATATAATCTTTCACCAGTTCAAGGCCATGTTGTTTATTTTGCCAACTCAAATATCCAATAGTTAAATTTGCTCCTACATGACTCGCAATTTTAAATGGCGCAATAATTCTAGCTCGTTTAGAGTCATCAAGTAGAATAAGCCCTTCTTTTTGGGAATTTTTATTTAAATAAATAGAATGCGGATAAAAGTCATTAAAAACTTCTTCTAAATCCAAAGGAGAAATTTGAATTTTTTTAAAATTAATCTCTTCTACTCCACCATTAATTATTTCAATAGTGTATTTCACTGCTCGAGTTGGATATTTAAACTTTTTTTCCAAACTAGTGAAAATAACCTTATCAATTTCATTCCCCTGAATATCAAAAAAACGTATTCCAAAAATTGCACTATTTTCTGGCTTAATCTTTGCACTAATTTTTAACAAGTATTCTTGTCCATTCAGCAGGAGTGGTAAACTAGGAACTTCTTTTGTCGCCTGATAATTTGCTATTGATGACCAGCTAATAAGAGTTTTTCCTGAAGGCATCAATTTATTCTTAAAAGTGACTTCATTTTTAGCGTTTTTCTTAAATGCCGTTCCATATAAATATGTCTCTGACATTCTATCCCAATAAACTTGATTAATTACGTTTTTCATTATCTCGACCAAAATCTTCTCTTAATAGTTCATTTAAACGATCAATAAACCAATAGTTAACTTGTGGATCATCATTATGCCGTCCGGGAAATCCTTTAGCTGAAAACTGGGCTGCTTGTTTCACAGCAGGAGACTCTTTTAACTCTTTTACTGCTTTATCGTCATAGTCATCATTAATCATATAACCAGCAAAAAAGCGTGTTTTTGAAAGATCTTGCTTATCAAATTCTTTCCAAAAATTCTCATCAATTTTTTTCAAGTCATCTCTATCCGTAGCTGGACCGATACCTTTATCAATATCGAACATAGTTTCAAATTCATCAGGACGATCTAAGGCAGTCCTTGAAGCAATATAGCCCAAATTTACTAAAGGTTTTGCGACAGTAATTGCATGAGCACTCATTTTAGCTCCATATTTTATTGCAGGATACGTTCCCATTGAAATTCCATTTACTAGTAGTTGCGATTCATCAAAACCCAATTCATTCAATTTTGACTTAATTGTTTTAATAATTTCTTGCTCAAAAAAATTATCCTTATCGTCATAAAATTGACCAATATTTAATCGCATATCAGTAAACAAAAGCATCGGTGCTTTTAACCCTTTAAACAAGAAATATGCCTCAAAACCTTCTGCTTCACGCGCACCGGAAAAATATACATTTAATGGGGGCTTCAAATCTCCAGGATTAAAGTAATAGGCAATATCATCCCTATTTTGAGGATTAACTATTCTTTGTCCACCGGCAATGAAATTTCCGGCCCCATCTCGGCCCCAACGTGAATGAAGCACACCAATGATTAAGTCGCCACTCCCCTTGACTTCTAGATTTAGAGTTGCAGTCCGATAGTGGTCAGATGCTTCAATTTGAGAAAAATATTCATCTTTATTAAAAGAGCTTAAGTCGATTACCCTTTGTTCTTTGACATCTCCATCTGTAACAGGTTGCTGAATAAAAATTCTCAGTCTAACTTGAAAATTAACATTTTTTAATGAAAGCCAAAAATTGATCTGCTTATCAGGATCGATAAAGACTCCACTTTTATAAGTACCTAAATTTACCCATTCATTATGGGTATCTAGATTTACTTTAAGATGACCCTGTTCTTCAAACTCATAACTCTTAACCACGTGCTCATTTAATTTCAGTTGACTCGGAAAAATCCTTAATCCAAATTGTCCAGAGAAGTAACGAATTGGAAGTCTATCAATTAAGTACTGGGGTTCTTCTTTTATTTTTTGAGCAGCAATACTTTTCAAAAAATATTTTTCATGATTATCCAATTCTGTATTTAAATTAGAACTGTATAAAACATGATATGGGGATACTAAATTCTTTAACTTCTTCAACTGGTCACTAGTTAAGTTAGTTTTACCAGTAACTAAAATTACATCGTAACTTTTTATCCCCTTTTTTTTCGTAGCCTTTTTTTCCTCAAAAGAAAAGTCGTTAAAATGCCATTCCATATCTTCTGGGATTGTATATTTTTTCTCCCAGTTATCATTTCCTAGTTGCAAAACTCGCATTCTACTCCGCTTTCCTTTCTTTAAATACTTCTTTCCATTTCTCAATGATCTTTTCTTCTGAATATTGATTCATTACTTGCACATTATAGACGACAGTTTGATTCCAACTATTTAAATTAACTAAATAGTCATCAACTACAGGTAAAAGTTCACTTATTTTCTTTATAATTCGTCCATTTTTATTATCCACAACAGTAGCTGAAGAAAAGTTTTGCACTTGTGGAATTCCAATACTTACACCCGATATTTGCATTAATTCATCCGCTTTTCCCCAATTTATTAAAAGTCTCAGCTTATCTAAATTACTTAATACATCTGAAATATTGGTTAAACGGGTATGCACAACATCAAGTTCTGGTAAACTAACTTCATCATCAAGGCCATCAATTGCAGCATTTTCTGCTTGTTCTGATTTTCCGATAATAAAACTGTTTTTGTTTTCTTTTTTTATTTGCTCAATAATTTTATTTACACGATCAGCTTTCCAAAAATCATATGTAAATATTTTCAAGCTGTAATTATCTGGATTTTTTAAGATATAGTTACAAAGCTTTTGAATAATTTGATGAATGTCTTCGTCATTTGCGTTTTCTGCAAAGAAGCCAATCTCCTGTATATTTTGTCTTTGACTATGACCAAGACGAAATTCCGAATTAAAGACAGGAATAACTGAAATATCGAACTGTTCTTTATAATCTTTTTCTAGATTTTGTTTAATTTCATTACTACTTACAATTACTTTTGCCTTAGCTAGGCTACCTACCTTTTTACTATAGGGATGATGGCTATTAATTAAATATAAGGGTTTATACGGCTCAATAATTTTATTACTAAAACTACTCTCATCGTCTACTGTTACAATCATTTCATCATTATTCTTAACATTGATTTTTAGGTATCGAATTAAAATCTCGTCAACCAAATCTGTAATATTTTCATATTCTCTTCTTTTACAAAAGTGGGTTTCTGGATTAACCGTGATTTTGCCAGTGTTTTTGTCTTTTTTAAAACGCCAATTACCGTATGGATCAAAGTAGATAGTTTTTTCATCATCATCTTGATTAGAGATAAAACCACGACTATCTATGCCCAAAATAAATGCTTTATGCTCACCATTTTCAGGATAAGCGATCCTTAAAATATGACCATCAATATCATAGAAAACTGTCGCATATAGTTGATTCTCTAAAACAATTAAAGTTCTGAAAGGACCATAATCAAAAATTGCATTTTTAGGCCAGTTAAAATCTTCTAATTCTAAAACCTTATTTTCAAATCCATGAACTCCTTGTAAAAAATCATATACAGAAAATAGGCTATTAGGGAAAAAGGTGATTTGATTTAATTTACTTAATAATTGAGGCTGATAGTCTGTAATTATCAGACCAATTTCTTCGTCAAATTTTTTTAAAACAGTCATATATTCGGCTGCATCATAGTTTTCAATACTTGGAATATTAATTGACCAATCATCATATTGTTTGTGCCATGCAGGAATAAAATATTTCATTATTGATTATCATCCTTTAATAAACGATCGTAACGATATGGGAATAAAATAGTATCAATTTGATCTTTAATTCCTCCCATAAACATTGTAATCATAACAACATTCATTGGAATAATAGCAAAGCCAGCATAATTACCTAAAAAATTAGCTCCATATAAACCAAAAACAAGCTGGAAGGCATTTAAAACGGCTCCTGGAAAGGCAATAATCCATATTAACCGTTTCAAATATTGTTGTGTTGGACGTCCAGGAGCAATATTTGGAATATAGTAGTGATTATTTCGAAAACTCTTGGCCTGTTCTTTAGGATCGAAATTTACAAAAGTGAAGAAATAAAAAATCAATATTCCCATTACTGCAGAAAAAGAAGCTTGAAATACCCAATTATTGATCAAAGACGTAGAACTAAAGTATCTTCCCACCATTAAAGGAAGGGTCAAAATAGCCATTCCTACCATATACATCATCATGGCAGCCATGTTTAATCCTAATGGTACTGTCATCAAATTACTAGAAGCAGGGAGACTAGGATTAACTACTTTTAAAGGATAGTAGGCTTTAGTAAACGCGAGCCAAAATTTTATTAGTAATAAAATAAAAATAGCTAAAGCTGCTAACCAAACCCATGCATATTTCATGGTTAAAAGAAGCTTTACATTACTAATTATATTGGGAATAGCCCCATTAAGAATGCTTGTCAAAATAACTGGTGCACTTGCTCCGACCCCATATTTCATATTGCGGTAACAAAGCCAAACTACTAAACAAGCCCCAGCACTTAATATCAGAATCATTTCAAAATCTTCTAATCCATCTCGCCGATTAGTAAAAGCAAAAACTAATAGTGCTGCTTGAATGATAGTGATAATCATAGTTAAAAATTGCATCAAGTACTGCACTTGCTTTGGTGATAAGGCATCAAAACCAAAGGAATGAGTAAAACTTAGAAGCTGAATAATTAACATCGAAAACATTAACGGATTCAGACCGATTGAAAAAATAGATATCCGTGTAAAATTGGCCCCACTAAATGCTCCTAAAATTGAAATAGGAGTATTTTTTACAGCTTCCATATACTGTTTAGTCACTTCTGCAAAAGGAAGCGGAATATATAATCCCATTACATAAATTATTACTATGAATAGACTAAAACTTACTTTCTTTACTACATTTAAAAGATTTTTCTTTTCCAATGAATTTCTCCTCGATAAGTGAATTGAACCTTCTACTCTTTCAATCCTTTATTTCTTATACACATATCTCTTTATATTTAGTGTTATATTTTCCATTTTATACTCTATATATTACATTATAATAAAAAGGATTTAAGTAAAGGTATATAGAAGAAGAAAATAATATAAATTGTTATTTTTAAAACTCAGTTTTTCTAGCTAATATTTTTTATTACTTAATTAAGAATGTTATCTATCTGCTGGTTATTAGGAGTTATATTACTATAATCTTATTTTTATATATTGTGTTTATATTCACAATGTATAAAATATTTATTATATTATTACTATTATCATGATCTACATCATTGTCATACCTAGCTTCTTTTTTGAAGTCTTTTTATTTGTACTTTGTGAAATATGAGACTATTATACGCATGAACAGATTAATAAATAACATATTAATTTTGTTTGTTGTAAATATCTATTTATATGTAAATATTTAAAGGAGAAGGAAAATGGAGAATTCTCATAAAGCAGGATCTGCTAAAAAGCAAGCCTTTATCTCCATATGGACCCTAACTCTAATGAACGTGGCGATTATCGCTGGTTTAGGCAATGATGTCCAAGAAGCCTTTTATGGTTTATCGTCAGTTACCTATTTTGCAATCGGTGCTATTTGCTTCTTCATTCCTACAGCCTTAGTAGCTGCAGAGCTAGCCTCTGGCTGGAGCAACCGTGGTGGTATTTTCCGCTGGGTTGGCGAAGGTTTAGGAAAAGGATGGGCATTAACTTGTCTGTTGATTTTATGGTTTCAGGTAATGATTAACTTCGGGATGGGAATGCCGAGTTCAGCTGCAACTATTTTGTTCTACACGCCAATGTATAACAAGGCAGTTGCCTTTGCTCAAAATCCTACCCACGTTGTGTTAATCATGACTGGATGGATTATTTTATATTGGATTATGGCCATTATTGCTAATAGAGGTGTTAAAACTTTTACCACCATTACAAAGTATGGTGTTTTAATTGGAACCCTTATCCCATTAGCTATCATGATTATCTTAACCATCGTTTGGTTGTGTCAGGGACATACACCTGCTATTTCTATGGCACCAAAACAATTAATTCCAAAATGGAACGGGATGAGCACTTTAGCTCTCGCAGCCGGTGTGTTCTTCTCTTACACTGGAATCGATGAAAATGCGGCCTTTATTAAAAAATTAAGGCATCCAGAAAAAGACTTTGTATCTTCAATCTTCATTACTTTGATCTTGGTATTCTTAATCTTCGTAGTAGGTACCGTAATCATCGCAATGATCGTTCCAGAAAAACAAATTAATGTTTTATATTCATTAGTTACAGTATTTAAAGTTCTTGGTGAAACTTTCGCCTTTCCTTGGTTGTATCTAGTTCTAATGTGGGTCGGACTTTTCAATTTAGTTGCCTCTACTGTGACTGAACTAGCAGCTCCATCAGTTATGCTTGCACAAGCTGGTGGCAGTGGATTTTTACCAAAATGGTTACAAAAGAAAAATAAACATGGGATGCCCGCTCGCCTAGTTTATGTTCAAATGGCTGGAATGACTATTATTGCATATTTATTCAAATTAATTCCAAACGTAGAAGGATTTGTAATTTTACTAACACAGTGTGTAACTGTTCTATATCTTTTCTACTACATTCTAATGTTTGTGGCATTCTTACGCTTACGCTATCAACAACCTAACCGTCCTCGTTCATTTAAAGTTCCTGGCGGTAAGATAGGTGCTTGGATTATTGCCGGTGTTGGTCTTATTTCATCAGTTTTCGGTATAGTTCTTGCCTTTTATCCACCAGCACAAGTTAAGGCAGAAGTTGGATCTCCAGTAACTTATGTAATTGTTATTGCAATTTTAGTTGCTGTTGTTTTACTTACA
>ERZ777011.2377-NODE-2377-length-15234-cov-3.659398_pt1 | contig 15234 bp, 11 predicted proteins | sample MGYA00374964_ERZ777011 | MGnify/ENA primary metagenome ERZ777011 (study PRJEB29310, sample SAMD00008975) | mouse gut metagenome | study: EMG produced TPA metagenomics assembly of the Metagenome analysis of fecal microbiota from mouse which was promoted...
CATTCCCCGGGCGGCGTTGCCCGCGTAGCACTGCACGGCCATGTCGGCCATGATGTTGGAGCCGTCCTTGATGTTGCTGGTCTCCCGGAAGGGGGAGTCGGTGCCGCCGGTGTCGTGGTGATCCCGGCCCAGCATCACAGGGCCGATCTCCCCGTTGCGCACCATCTCGTTGAACTTCAGGGCGATGCTCATGCGCCCCATGGCGTCCTGGTAGAGGATGCGGCACTGGGTGCCCACCACCAACTTGTTCTTCTTCGCGTCCCGGACCCAGACATAGTTGTCGTAGTCCTGGTAGCGCCGGTTGTGGGCGAGGATGTACTCCGCCGCCGCCGCGTCGGTCCGGTCCAGATCCTCGCTCTTCCCGGACAGGCAGCACCAGCGGAAGGGGCCGTAGCCGAAGTCGAAGAGGCAGGGGCCCAGGATGTCCTCCACGTAGGAGGGGAACACAAAGCCGTCCAGATCGTTCTCCCCGTTCCTGCACACGGCGGTGACCCCGGCGTCAAAGACCGCCTTGAGGAAGCTGTTGCCGTAGTCGAAGAAGTAGGTATTCCGGTCGTGGAACTTGCAGATCATCTCGTAGTGGCGGCGCAGGGTCTTGTCCACCATGGCCCGGAACTGCTCCGGATCCTTGTCCAGCATCTCCGTGCGCTCCTGGAAGGTGAGGCCCTGGGGGCAGTAGCCGCCGTCGTAGGGCACGTGGCAGGAGGTCTGGTCGCTCATGAGGTCCACGTGGACGTTCTTCTCATAGAGGTACTCCAGCAGATCCACCACGTTGCCCTCGTAGGCAATGGCGCAGGGGGTCCTGTCCGCCAGGTGCTTCCGGGCCAGCTCCAGGGCCCGGTCCAGGCTGTCCGTGCGCTCGCTGACCCAGCCCTGGGTGTACCGGGTCTCGATGCGGGAGGCGTCCACCTCCGCGATGATGGACACGGCCCCGGCGATCTCGGCGGCCTTGCCCTGGGCGCCGCTCATGCCGCCCAGACCGGCGGAGACGAACAGCCGTCCCGCCAGATTGCCGTCCTCGCTGATGCCCAGCTTCAGCCGCCCGGCGTTGAGCAGGGTGTTGAAGGTGCCGTGGACAATGCCCTGGGGCCCGATGTACATCCAGCCGCCGGCGGTCATCTGGCCGTAGTTGGCCACGCCCAGGGCGGCGGCCCGGTTGAAGTTCTTCTGGTCGTCGAAGTTCCCCACCATCAGGCCGTTGGTGATGATGCACCGGGGGGCCAGCTTGTGGGAGTGGAAGAGGCCCAGGGGGTGGCCCGACATGACCACCAGGGTCTGCTCGTCGGTCATCACCTCCAGGTACTTCTTGATGAGCCGGTACTGCATCCAGTTCTGGCACACCTGGCCGGTCTCGCCGTAGGTCACCAGCTCGTAGGGGTAGAGGGCCACGTCAAAGTCCAGGTTGTTGTCGATCATCACCTGGAAGGCCCGGGCCTCCACGCACCGGCCCTTGTACTCGTCAATGCTCTTGCCGTAGAGCCGCCCCTCGGGCCGGAAGCGGTAGCCGTAGATGCGGCCGTGCTCCCGGAGCTCCTGGGCGAACTCCTTGGCCATCTGGGCGTGGTGCTGGGGCGGGATGTAGCGCAGGGCGTTGCGGATGGCCAGAGCCTTGTCCGCCTCGGTGAGATGGGCCTCCCGGCGGGGGGCCCGGCGGCAGCCGGGGACAAAGGCCGGATAGGCGGGCAGCTCGTCGTCCAGCCGGATGGTCATGGCGGCGCTGGGATTGTATTCCATAGGAAAGACCTCCTTGTTTTTTGTAAACATACTTTTTCTTGAAAGAAAAAGTATCAAAAAGAACTTCAAAAGGATATTTTGGGGCTGCCGGCAGTCCAAACAAGCACATCTAAAATTTTCTTTTGATTCTTTTCTTTTATAAAAGAAAAGAATGATTACTTATTTATTCGAACGCCGGCGCCAGCTCCTGGACAATGTCCAGCAGCTCCCCGCTGCGGACCATGGCCTCCACGGCCTGGATGTCCGGCCAGAGCTCCCGGTCCACCTCCATGAAGTCCACCTTCTCCCGCACGCGGCGGAATACCGCATCCCCCACCGGGGACAGGCCCGTGCCCCAGCGGCCGATCTGGCGGCGGATGTCGATGGCCTGACAGGCGGTGAGCAGCTCATAGGCCAGCACGGACCGGGTGTTCTCCAGAATGGTCCCCGCCTTCCGGGCGGCGGTGGTGCCCATGGACACAAAGTCCTCCTGGTTGGCCGAGGAGGGGATGGAGTCCACGCAGGCCGGATGGGCCAGGACCTTGTTCTCCGAGGCCATGGAGGCCGCCGTGTACTGGACGATCATGAAGCCGCTGTTTACGCCCCCCTCGGTGGTGAGGAAGCGGGTCAGGCCGTTGGAGAGGGCGGCGTTGACCATCCGCTCCAGCCGCCGCTCGGAGATGCTGGCCAGCTCCGCGCAGGCGATGCCCAGAAAGTCAAAGGGCAGGGCCATGGGCTCGCCGTGGAAGTTGCCCCCGGAAATGACCGCCTCGTCCTCGCAGAAGAGGAGGGGGTTGTCTGTGACGGCGTTGAGCTCGATGTCCACCCGGCTCTTGATGTACCCCAGGGCGTCCCGGACCGCGCCGTGGACCTGGGGGATGCACCGCAGGGCGTAGGCGTCCTGAACCCGGTCCCCCTGGCAGCGCTCCAGAATCTCGCAGCCCTCGGTGAGCAGGCGCATGTTCCTCGCCACCTGGATCTGGCCCACCTGTCCCCGGGCGGTGTGCATCCGCTCCTGGTAGGCGTCCAGCTGGCCGGTGAGGGCGGTGAGGGTCAGGGAGCTGATCAGATCCGCCAGACGGGCGGCCTGGAGGGTGTCATAGAGGTGCAGAGCCCCCACGCTGGTCATGGCGCAGGTGCCGTTGGTGATGCCCAGGCCCTCCTTGCACACCAGGGTGTCCAGCACGGCGATGCCGGCCCGCTCCATGGCCTCCCGGCCCGGCAGGCGCTCTCCGCCGTAGAAGGCCTCCCCCCTGCCCAGGAGCACCAGCCCCATGTGGGAAAGGGGCGCCAGATCCCCGGAGGCCCCCAGGGACCCCTTCTGGGGGATCACCGGGGTCACGTCCCGGTTGAGCATGTCCACCAGCATCTCCACCAGCACCGGCCGCACGCCGCTCAGGCCCACGCACAGCGCGTTGGCCCGCAGGGCCATCATGCCCCGCACCTGCTCCCGGCTGTAGGGCTCGCCGGTGCCGGTGCAGTGGCTGAGAATCAGATTGGTGGACAGCTGGCTGGACAGCTCGTCCGAAACAGCCACCGTGGCGAAGTCGCCGAAGCCGGTGGTGATGCCGTAGGCTACCCGCTTCTCCCCGGCGATCTTCTCCGCCAGGGCCCGGGAGCGGGCCATGGCCTCCCGAGCCTCGCCGGCCAGCTCCACCCTGGCGTCGAACCGGGCAATGGCCACCAGGGCCTCCAGGGTCAGGCTGTGGCCGTCTAAAACGACTTGTTTGATCTCCTTGGGTTGTACCATGTAGATTCCTCCTCTGTTTACTGCAAGATTACCGCCCCCTATTGTACTATATCTTTTTTCTGTTTTCAATAATTGTTTTGTAAATAATCCGCGCTAATTTGTGCATTATTGCGGTAATTCGGTAATTCGGTAATGCGGTAGCGGATTATCCGTTTAACGCGCTGATGTGGAAAAGAACGAGGCCGGTAGGCGGCGGAGCGGTCCGCCTGCCGGGAAACGCGGCAGATGGAGGGCGGGCAGCGCCTGTGGCGCGGCCGCATCGTTCCCACGAATCCGGCGGATCAGCTGTCCTCTATCAGGAGGGAGATCCGATGGATCAGGGCGGCGAACTGGGCCCTGGTGGTGACGCCCTCGGGGTCCATCCGCAGGCCGCCGACGCCTTTGAAGATGCCGTGGCGGTAGAGGGCCTGGAAGGCGATCCGGCCGGCCTCGCTCATCTGGTCACCGTCCTCGAAGTCGATGCTGCCGCCGTCTGTGGGAGGGACGCCCATGCTGACCAGGTAGTTGTTCAGCATAATGGCGAGATCCTGTCGGGAGATGGGGGCGGTGCCGGTGAAGGTCTGGTTGTCCGGCAGGAGGCCGGCCCGCTGGGCCCAGACGGCGGCCTGAGTATACCACATGCCCGGCGAGACGGAGGGGGAGGCGTCATACTGGGTCAGATCCACCGCCATGATCCGCGCCAATACGGTGACAATGGTGGCCTGGGAGACGGACTGCTCCGGAACAAATCGCTGGCCGGGATCCCCCAGCATCAGTCCCTGCCGGTAGGCCCAACAGACATCCTCATAAAACCAGTCCCCAGCGGATATGTCCGCAAAAGGGACTGGCTTGTCTATTGGCAGATCAGAGCCCTCCGGCGGGCTGGACATGTCCGGTTGCGGCGGGTCATCGGAGGAATCCGGGAGGCTCGGGGGATCGACGTCCTCCGGTGGAGCAGGGTCTTCCGGCGTGGCGGGCAGGCTCGGCTCCTCCGGGACAACCGGCAGATCCGGCTCCTCCGGGGGCTCCGGCGGATCCGGCTCCTCCGGGGGCACTGGCGGATCCGGCTCTTCCGGTGTGACCGGCAGGTCAGGCTCCTCCGGGGGCTCCGGTTCCTCCGGGGGAATGGGCGGATCCGGCTCCTCCGGCAGAGGCGGGACGGCGTTGTCCGCGATTTCCAGCGAGAAGGTCCGCTGGTCACAGGCGATGGCGCCGCTGGAGAGCTTCACCGTGACCTCAAAGGTCCCGTGAACCTTGGGGACGCCGCAGATCTCCCCATCGGGTCTCAGCTCCAGGCCGCCGGGGAGGGGGCTGAGAGGGGAGAAGACCACATCCTCCCACCCGTCGGGGACCTGTATCTGGAGGCGGTGGGAATAGGGTGCGCCCTGGGCGGCCTCCGGAAGCGCTTCAGTGGTGATGACAGGCAGGTCCAGCTGGCCTGGGAGGCGGATATGCACGGGCTCGATCCCATCGGCGGTGATGGTCAGAAGGCCGGCGGGCTGGCCGTCCCCGGTCTTCACCAGACGGAGCTTGGTCAGGTTGAAGAGCGCGCCGTATTGGGGGCGTTCGCCGGAGGCGGTGAGGGGTTCGGCCGAAGTAAAAGCGGCCAGAGAACTGGCCGCACCAAAATCCCAATAATGGTCCAGCCGGACATTTTTTCCGCTTCTCAGGGAGACTTGCAGGTTGGTTATGGCCTCGTCGCCGATGTTCGCCGTAAGAATATCATAAAATCCCTCCCGATCCATATCCGGAGAGATTTGGAAAAGGCCCGCCTCGTCCCGGTTCCCTCCGTTGGTCACGCCGCTGATGAAGAGGGATGGACCGCCGGTCTGCCGGGTGAGAAAGGTGACGCGGTAGGGGCGTTCCCCCTGTCCGGTGACGGCCAGATAGGGCAGGGCCTCCCCGGAGCGGAAGGGCTGCTCCGTCTCGCCGCTGATCTGCGGGGCGGTGTCGCTGTAGATGGACACGCCCCGGCCGGCGGTGAAGACCGGGCGGATGCGCTCCGCCCTGACAGGTTCTCCCGTCTGATGGAGGAGGAACACGGTCTGCCAGCCGTCGGCGTAGAGACTGTCATCGCTGCCGCGCACACAGTAGGCGGCATAGCCGCCGTCCACGCCGGTGACGGAGAAATAGGGGTCCTGATCCGAGGGCAGCGTCTCCCCCTGGGGGACATAGGCCCGGGTCTGGAACCGGCGGAGGTGGCGGAGACCGTGGCAGTCAAAGATGGAGAAGACCACGCCCTGGCTGTAGTCCGCCGCGTAGCCGCTGCTGAAGAGACAATCGGCGATGTTCTCGCTCCCGGCGGCCTCCGCAGCCTCCATGGAGGCGTAGCTGCCCACATAGGCCCCGGCGATGACAGGCTGACTGCCCTCTGGAGCGAGATCGGTGGCCTTCAGGACCAGATGATACCGCCCGCCGGGGTCCGCGCCCTCGATCAGGGTGAGGGTATCGTCATCCTCGGCCCGGTCAAGGACAGGGTTTTCAGGGGTGGCGTCGAAGATCTGGGAGCATCGGATGCGGACAGACGCTTGCGGGGAGAGGATCAGGGAGAAGGGCATCACCAGGATGGTCTCCCCGGCCCGGGCCACTGTCAGGGTAAAGAGCGCCTCCCCGTTCTCCACGCCGCACCCGGCCGCGCCGCTGCCCCAGATCCGTTCCGTCACGTCCGCATCCGGCGGGATGTCCTCCGGAGTATGGAAGGCGCCCCGGTATACGCGGGCCTCCACGCCGGTCAGGTCCCGGAAGTCGTCGGAGAACGCCATCTTCAGCACAGCCCCGTCCTCCGGCGTCCATGCTTCATTGGCGCTGCCGGTGAACTGGGGGAGAGAAGAGGCGTCCCAGAGCGCGCAGGAGAAGTCATCGGCAATCTGTTTGCCGTCCGGATTCCAGGCGGTGATTTTGAGCAGATTTTTCACAGTGGAGACCTGGACAGGCACGATATAGCGGACAGTCTGCGGGTCTGTGGGATCGCCGGGGACCAGAATCTCCAGGCGGCGCAGGGAGATGGCCGCAGTCCACAGACCGGAGAGGTCCAAGGCGCTCCCTCCGTCTGATATGGTATAGGAGCTGTTGTCGAGAAAGCGCCACGCGACGGTTCCGTCCAGGTCCCGCTCACCCAGCAGGGCGGACAGGGGAACGGCCCGCAGCTCGTCCGGCAGTCTGCCGGACAGGTTCACCAATGCCAGCTCCTGTTCCTCCAGGGGAAACAGGGAGGCTGGCGTGATTTCCGCCTCCTGGCCCGGGGACGGGCCCGCCGCCTCTGCGGCGGACACGGGCGCTGCCAGTGAGACCAGCATGGTCAGTACTGCCAGCAGGACGGTTAAGCCCTTTTTGCGTTGCAGCATCATGTGTATACCTCTTTCTCTGTTTTGTGCCTTTTTACCGAAATTAAACGGAAAAATAGGCCAATTTTAGTATACATGCTATGTCGAAAGGTGTCAACCGCTTTCGTTTTTTCCCGCCGTCTTTCAGAGCAGGGCGGTTCAGGCTGGGGCCCGGGGACCGGCTGGCGGGGAGCGGGAGAGCCCAATGGACCTTCGTGTCCCCGGCAGAATCTCGTCAATGAAGATTCAAATGCCTGCGGCAGTGGGACAGAGACCATAAAGAGAGGCTGGCCACCTGTCATGGCCAGCCTCTCTGCGTTTTGGTGAGAAGGGAATGAAAAAGCGGAGGCTGACGCCTCCGCTTCTCTGATCGAACGGGAATTAGTCCTCCGCAGCGGCGCTCTTGACCTGACGGCCATTGTAAGTACCGCACTCCGGACACATTCTGTGGGGCAGGCGCATCGCGCCGCACTTGGGGCAAGGGGTCAGACCGGGAACCTTCAACTTCCACACGGAGCTGCGGCGCTTGTCACGTCTTGCCTTAGAAACTTTACCCTTGGGGACTGCCATGATGACACCTCCTGTATATCTGAATTTTGGTTACTGATTGGAATCCTTCTCCAGAAGTCTGGCCAGCGCCGCCAATCGGGGGTCCACTTCCTTTTTACAGGTGCAGCTCCCTTGGTTGAGATTGACGCCGCAGCCGGGACAAATCCCCCTGCAGTCCTCTGAACAAAGGGTCTTTGCGTCCATCTCCAGGATGAACGCCGTCCGGGCCAGCTCGCCTACATCCACCGCGCCGTCGGAGAGAACGACGATCTCGTCGCTCTCCTCCTCCACCCGCTCCGCCAGCATGTACTCACACCGGACGGACTTGGGGTTATCGAAGCGCTTGAGGCAGCGGTCACACACGGACCGGAGGACTGTGCCGGCGGTGAACTGCAAAAGAAGCATCCCCGCAGTATTGCGCACATCGCCGGTTACCACCACCGGGTCCTGAGCGGGATACAGGCCGCTGAAGTCCACATCGGACAGATCCATCTCAAACTGGAAGTCTATCCGCTCTCCAGGGGCGTTGATGATCTTTTGTACATTCAGAAGCATAGCACACCTCGCAAAGACACGAGTAATATTATAGAGGATACGGACAGGAATGTCAAACATTTTTTTGGTAAACGGCAATATTCGTGTGATACCGCCGAAAGGCGGCGGTCTGAGTGTTTTTTTGCTGGAAACATCCAACAAAGAGGGCGGGAAAATGACACGTTTCGGTATGAAAGCCGCATGGGCCGGGGCCCGCGCGAAGTTCCCCGCCGTCATCCGCAGCGCGGGACGCTCCCCTTGCCCCTTTCCGAAAAACGTGCTAGAATAGATCCCGCCGGCGCGGGGGAACGCCCGCGCCAGAAAGGATGGAGACCATGAAGAGTGTACTGACCATCAAAAAGCGAAGCGAACAGAATCCGGCGGACTGCTGGAGCGTCGAGGACCTGTTCCCCAGCGATCAGGCCTGGGAGGAGGCTTTTGCGGCCTGCCAGGGCCTGCCGGAGGAGCTGGGGGCCTATCGGGGCCGGCTGGGGAGCTCCGCCCAGGCCCTCTTTGACTACCTGGAGCTGGGGGAGCGGGCGGAGCGGCAGGTGGATCTGGTGCGGACCTACGCCTTCCTGCGCCGGGACGAGGACACCGCCAACCCGGTCTACCAGGACATGATGGGCCGGGCGGCCGCCTTCCTGGTCCGGCTCAGCAGCGCCCTGGCCTTTGAGGACCCGGAGCTGGCGGCCATCCCGGAGGAGACCCTGGACGGCTTCTACGCCGCCCTCCCCGCCCTGGAGAAGTACCGCCGGTACCTCACCAGAGCCCGCGCCCAGCGCGCCCACATCCTCTCCCCGGCGGAGGAGACGCTGCTGGCCGGGGCCGGGGAGGTGGGGAGCTTCCCGGGGGAGATCTTCAACAGCTTCATTGACGCGGACCTCAAGTTCCCCCCCGTGGCCGACAGCCAGGGCAGGGAGCATCCGCTGACCAACGGCTCCTATATCTCCCTTCTGGAGAGCGGCGACAGGACCCTGCGGAAAAACGCCTTCCACGCCCTCTACGCTGTCTACGGCGGCAATCGCAACGCCCTGGCCGCCATGCTCCGGGGGTCCGTGACCAAGGACCTGTTCTTCGCCCGGTCCCGGAAGTACGAAAGCGCCCTGGCCGCCTCCCTGACCCTCTCGGAGGTGCCGGAGGCGGTGTACCACAGCCTCATCGACACGGTCCACCGGAACCTGGACAAGATGTACCGCTACATGGACCTGCGCAGGCGGGCCCTGGGGCTGGAGACGCTGCACATGTACGATCTCTTCGCCCCCATGGTCCCCGCCTCCCAGCGGACCATCCCCTTCTCCCAGGCCCGGGAGGAGGTGCTGGAGGCGGTAGGGGTCCTGGGGGAGGACTACCGGCGCATTGCCGCCTCCGGCTTTGCGGCCCGGTGGATGGATATCTATGAGAACGAGGGCAAGCGCAGCGGGGCCTACTCCTGCGGCTGCGCCGTCCACCCCTATATTCTCCTCAACCACAAGGACGATCTCCACAGCGAATTCACCCTGGCCCACGAGCTGGGCCACGCCATGCACTCCTATCTCAGCAACCGCAGCCAGCCCCCGGTGTACGCCGGATACGTCCTCTTTGTGGCGGAGGTGGCCTCCACCTGCAACGAGGCCCTGCTCATGCGGCATCTGCTGGAAAAGACCCAGGACCGGCAGCAGCGGGCGGCCCTCATCAACTACTTCCTGGAGCAGTTCCGCACCACCCTGTACCGCCAGACCATGTTCGCGGAGTTTGAGCTGGACATCCACCGGATGGTCCAGGCCGGGGAGATTCTCACCGCCCAGCGGCTGTGCGAGACCTACTACCGGCTCAACCGGCTCTACTACGGCGAGCACGTGGAGGTGGACCGGGACATCGAGATGGAGTGGGCCCGCATTCCCCACTTCTACCGCCGGTTCTACGTCTACCAGTACGCCACCGGCTTCTCCGCGGCCATGGCCCTCTCGGAGCGCATCCTCACCGGCGGGCCGGCGGCGGCGGCGGACTACCTGCGGTTCTTGAGCGGCGGCTGCTCCACGGACCCGGTGTCCCTGCTGAAGCTGGCGGGGGTGGACATGAGCACGTCCCAGCCGGTGCAGGACGCCCTGGACCTCTTCGGCCGCCTGACGGAGGAGCTGGAGGGCCTGCTGGCATGATCTGCGCCCTCTGCCCCCGCCGGTGCGCCGCCCTGCGCACGGAGACCGCCGGTGAGGGCTTCTGCGCCATGCCCAGCGCCCCGGTGGTGGCCCGGGCCATGCTCCACCGCTGGGAGGAGCCCTGCCTGAGCGGGACCCGGGGCAGCGGGGCGGTGTTCTTCTCCGGGTGCGTGCTGGGGTGCGTGTACTGCCAGAACGGGAGGATCAGCCGGGAGGGGTTCGGCAGGACCGTGTCCGTCCCCCGGCTGCGGGAGATTTTCCTGGAGCTCATCGCCCAGGGGGCCCACAACATTGATCTGGTGAGCCCCACCCCCTTCGCCCCCGCCATCCGGGAGGCCCTGGAGGAGCCCCTGCCGGTTCCGGTGGTGTGGAACACCGGGGGCTACGAGCGGGTGGAGACCCTGCGGAGCCTGGAGGGCCGGGTCCAGATCTGGCTGCCGGACATGAAGTACGCGGACCGGGCCTTGGCCCAGCGGTACAGCGGCGCGGCGGACTACTTCGAGGCCGCCTCCGCCGCCATTGTGGAGATGCACCGACAGGCGGGGGACTACGTGATAGAGGACGGGCTGCTGCGGCGGGGGGTGGTGATCCGCCACCTGCTGCTGCCCGGGGCCCTGGACAGCGCCAAGGCGGTGATGGACTGGGTGGCGAATACCTTCCGCCCGGGGCAGGTCCTCTTCTCCCTCATGGCCCAGTACACCCCCCAGCCCGGGGCGGAGGGCCCTCTGGCCCGGCGGGTGCGGGGTGGGGAGTACCGGGCCGCCGCGGCCTACATGGAGAATCTGGGCATCACGGACGGCTACTGCCAGGACCTCTCCTCCGCCCGGCGGGAGTACACCCCGGCCTTTGATTTGCAGGGGGTGTAGGGGCAGCCGTGAGGTTGACATTTGTAGAATGACGTGTTATACTGCGCTCCAGGGGTCCGCTCCAGGCGTCCCCGGCTTTCTACGCCCACTGGGGAGGTATGACGATGACCCGAAAATATCTGGCCGCCCTGCTGGCCCTGCTGGCGGCAATGATCCTGCTGCTGGCCGACATCTGGTACGTGGCCCGGGGCGGCGGAATCTGCCGCCTGCCGGTGCTCATGTACCACCACTTTGCCCAGGAGAGCCCCTACGGGACCATTGTGAGCTTTGATAAATTCCGGGAGCAGATGACCGCCCTGCGGGACGCGGGCTATGAGACCGTCACCATCCCCCAGATCATCGACTTCGTGGATGGCGGCCCCCCCCTGCCGGACAAGCCCGTGCTCATCACCATGGACGACGGCTACACCAGCAATCTCACCGACGCCGCGCCGGTGCTGGAGGAGCTGGGCATGAATGCCACGGTGTTCGTCATCGGCGTCAACGAGGGAGAGGAGATCTACATCCACAACGGCGAGCCCCTCTCCCCGCCCCGGTTCTCCTACGAGGAGGCCGCGCCCTGGGTGGAGAAGGGGGTCATTGACGTGCAGAGCCACACCTTTGACCTCCACCAGACCGCCTCCTACGGCTACAGCTGCCGGGACGGGATGCTGGCCATGGACGGCGAGAGCGGCCAGGACTACCGCCGGGCCCTGGCGGAGGACATGGCCCGGTTTCGCAGCCGCCGGGACGGCCGCGCGGCCACGGACCTGGTGGCCCTGGCCTTCCCCTTCGGCTTCTATGACCGGAATCTGGACGACATCCTGGCGGCGGAGGGGATCGCCGTCACCTTCACCATCGACGAGCGGATCAACCGGCTCACGCCCTACGACAGGCGGTGCCTGCGGATGATGGGCCGCTTCAACGTCACCGAGGATTGCAGCGGCGAGGAGCTGGTCCGCCGGCTGGATTGGCGGGCTGGGCACTGAGCGCGCCGTTACCGCAGACTTTACTTCTACCTTTACTAGCCTATACTGGCCTCTGTCGAGACCTCTGCTGACCGCTGTTACTTTTTCTTATTCTTTTCTTTGTGAACAAAGAAAAGAACCAAAAGAAAAACTTTAACTTTCTTACTCCTTCTTTCATCTTTTTTCCTTAACCTTTTCTTCTTTAACCTCTTCTTCCTTAATCTTTCCTTGATACATGGAGGAACCTATGGACAACCGTATAGAGACCATCTGCGTCCAGGGCGGGTACCGCCCCGGCAGCGGCGAACCCCGTCAGGTACCCATCATCCAGTCCACCACCTATAAATACGACTCCAGCGAGGAGATGGGCCGCCTCTTTGACCTGGAGGCGGAGGGCTACTTCTACAGCCGCCTGCAAAACCCCACCTGTGACCACGTGGCCCGGAAAATCGCCCAGCTGGAGGGGGGCGCGGCGGCCATGCTCACCGCCTCCGGTCAGGCCGCCAACTTCTACGCCGTCTTCAACATCGCCTCCTGCGGGGACCACGTGGTGGCCAGCAGCTCCATCTACGGCGGCACCTATAACCTCTTCGCCGTGACCATGAAAAAGATGGGCGTGGACTTCACCTTCGTCTCCCCGGACTGCACCCCCCAGGAGCTGGACGCGGCCTTCCGGCCCAACACCAAGGCGGTGTTCGGCGAGACCATCGCCAACCCCGCCCTGACGGTGCTGGACATCGAGAAGTTCGCCGCAGCCGCCCACCAACACGGCGTGCCCCTCATCGTGGACAACACCTTCGCCACCCCCATCCTCTGCCGCCCCCTCTCCTGGGGCGCGGACATCGTCACCCACTCCACCACCAAGTACATGGACGGCCACGCCGCCGCCCTGGGGGGCTGCGTGGTGGACGGCGGACGCTTCGACTGGATGGCCCACGCGGACAAGTTCCCGGGCCTCTGCACCCCGGACGAAAGCTACCACGGCGTGATCTACGCGGAGCGGTTTGGCAGGGAGGGGGCCTTTATCCAGAAGGCCACGGCCCAGCTCATGCGGGACTTCGGCTCTATGATGAGCCCCCAGAGCGCCTTTCTCCTGAATCTGGGCCTGGAGAGCCTCCACGTGCGCATGGCCCGCCACTGCGAGAACGCTCAGGCCATTGCGGAGTTCCTCCAGAGCCACCCCAAAATCGCCTGGGTGCGCTACAGCGGCCTCGCCGGGGACCCCTACTTCCAGCTGGCCCGGAAGTACCTGCCCAACGGTTCCTGCGGGGTGGTGAGCTTCGGGGTGAAGGGCGGCCGGCAGGCTGCGGAGGCCTTTATGGCCCGGCTGAAGCTGGGGACCATCGCCACCCACGTGGCCGACGCCCGCACCTGCTGTCTCCACCCCGCCAGCTCCACCCACCGCCAGATGAACGACGCCGAGCTGGCCGCCGCCGGGGTGCCGGCGGATCTGGTCCGGCTGAGCGTGGGACTGGAGAGCAGGGAGGACCTCATAGAGGATCTGGCCCAGGCCTTGGACGGGGTGTAAGAGCGGCCCGTTCCATCAACTTTACAACATCGAGGTGAACCCATGCCCATCCGAATCCCCAACCAGCTGCCCGCCGCCAGGACCCTGAAGGAGGAAAACATCTTCGTCATGACGGAGACCCGGGCCACCACCCAGGACATCCGGCCCCTGCGGATCCTGCTGCTGAACCTGATGCCCACCAAGATCGCCACGGAGACCCAGCTCAGCCGCCTGCTGTCCAACACGCCCCTCCAGGTGGAGCTGGAGCTCATCTGCCCCCAGGGCCACGTGCCCAAGAACACCCCCCAGGAGCACATGCTGGCCTTTTACCGCCACTTCTCTGACGTGAAGGAGAACAACTACGACGGCATGGTCATCACCGGCGCGCCGGTGGAGCACCTGCCCTTTGAGGAGGTGGAATACTGGCCGGAGCTGTGCGGGATCATGGAGTGGAGCAAGCGCCATGTCCACTCCACCTTCCACATCTGCTGGGGGGCCCAGGCGGGCCTCTACTACCACTACGGCGTGCCCAAGTATCCCCTGGAGCGGAAGCTCTTCGGCGTGTTCCCCCACGTGGTGGAGCGGCGCAGCAACATGCTCTTCCGGGGCAGCGACGACGTGTTCATGGTGCCCCACTCCCGCCACACCACGGTCCGGCGGGAGGACGTGGAGCGGGTCCCGGAGCTGAAGATCCTGGCCACCTCCCCGGAGGCGGGGATCTACGCTCTGTCCACGGAGAGCGGCCGCCAGATCTTCATCACCGGCCACTCGGAGTACGACGCCCGCACCCTGGAACAGGAGTACCTGCGGGACAAGAACCTGGGCAAGCCCATCGAGGTGCCGAAAAACTACTACCCCGATGACGACGATACCCAGCCTCCCCGGGTCACGTGGCGCTCCTGCGCCAACCTGCTCTACAGCAACTGGCTCAACTACTTCGTCTACCAGACCACGCCCTTCGACATCGCCGCCATCCAGGAGCGCGGCAATCCGTAAAAGGAGCCCGGTCCGTCCCCTCGTGTACCGAACCAGTAAAAACGGACAATAGACAAAAGCCCCCTGTGTAGGATAATAACAGAACCGCCCCATATTGTGCGGACAGCACAAAAAGGCCCCTGGTAGAAAATAATAAGAATTAAGCGGAGAGGCGATGCGCAAGCGGCGTCTCTCCCGTTTTCAACTGGATGCGCTCGTGGTTATAGAAATAAATAAAATCGTCAATCAGTTCTTTGGCTTGCTGAAAAGTCGTGATTTTCTGGCGGTATATACACTCAGTCTCATGGATAGAGAAGAAATTTTCTGCCATAGCGTTATCATAGCGGTTTCCACGTCTTGACATGGACGGTGTAATACCGTATTCTTGTGTCAGGTTGAAGTACCCCTGTGAAGTGTACTGGAACCCCTGGTCGCTGTGGAGCTGCAACTCCGCAGCGGCCCTCTTTTTCTCATCTTTCATGGCAAGGCGTATCGTGTCCAGAACCAAGCTTACCGTCTGCTGAACAGCGGTTTTGTAGGCCACAATGCTGTTGTCATAGAGATCTCGGATCATGGACAGATAGATAACCCCTTCGTCGGTATGGATATAGGAAATATCTGTTACCGATACCGCTCCTTGTGCCGGTATAATACCATGTATTTTACCTTTGCCCTCACTTCCTTTCTGTGAACCGCAGAAAATCCCGCAGCAATTCATTCTCCATTTTCAACCGTTTGATTTCATACGAAGTTCCTCCCAAACGCGGGCTCTTTCTTTTTTATGTTTTTTGGGGAGGTATGTTATATGTTTACCTACGGATTATGTTTCGAGTTTGATGGGGAAGACGAGCTTTCAGAGTGTTGCAAGCATGGGAAGGACCTCCACAGTTTTCTCGCAGAAGGCGGTGCCGCCGCTGTTCTCCACAGTGCCTTTCAGCGTGTAGCGGCCAGCC
>ERZ777011.2379-NODE-2379-length-15205-cov-10.129175_pt1 | contig 15205 bp, 15 predicted proteins | sample MGYA00374964_ERZ777011 | MGnify/ENA primary metagenome ERZ777011 (study PRJEB29310, sample SAMD00008975) | mouse gut metagenome | study: EMG produced TPA metagenomics assembly of the Metagenome analysis of fecal microbiota from mouse which was promoted...
AGCATCTGCCTTACAAGCAGAGGGTCGGGGGTTCGAATCCCTCAGCGCCCACTCCGCATCGGACTTCTTTTAGAAGCCCGATGCTTTTTTATACCCCAACCCGCAGCCGCAATGCCACGGAGGCACCGCGCATAGTAATAAACGGCGCATAGTAATGGCGCATAGTAATTAATCACTTCTTACTTGCAAGCAAGTGCCTGTCGAACCATTCCATATTGCGCCTGAGAGCTGTTTTTATCCTGTCGGCCCTGAGCTGCGCAGTCTGCGACGGATCATCGCCCCACCTTTGGGCATCGTTCTTCCAAGCCTCGCCAAGCGGTAGCATAGTGTCGTCTATGTAGTCGAATATCTCCGAAAGCCTGCCGGGATACACATCGCCCCACACCTCGCCTACCGACGTGCAGAAACTGCCATATTGTATTATCTCGCCAATCCAGTGAGGAGTAAACCCATAGTGAGCCTTCATCTTGAACGTATAGTCGGTTTTCTCGCGATTGTAGCATACCAAATCCCATATCGGCCCGGCCACCCACTTGGCACCGTCGCCCAAGTCTTTATGAAGATAGAAACTTCCGTGAAATCCGTCCGGGTTATCCATAACTTCCTGCAATATAAAGAAGCGCGCCATACTTTCCACATCGATATACCTTTCCCACTCGGTAGAAGTCTTGTCGGTGGAATATATCGCTGCATTAATGGCCTTGAACTCGTTCGCGAGCCATTTCAGCTGCGAATCCGACAAATCTTCAGGCGAATGGTATCTCAGCGTAAGATTCCACCTGCTGTTTTCGGGGATGGTAATCTGGCATTCATCTTTGTAATTGTCGACCTCCACAAGCCAGCCTCCCTTTATCAAATCGGGATTCGTTTCCCCGTCTTGCTGCTCGTATATATCTACACGGTTTTTGTCGATACGTATCGTTTCTGTAAGAAAATACAATCCTATGTAATCGCCGTTAAGCACTACTTCCACCGGACGGAAACCGGGCGTCCAGGCCATATCCATAAGCTCGCCCATACACAGTCCGGCAACGGTATTTTCCGACGGTTTCAGCAGCGCCCAATGCTTGTTCTTGGGCATGCCCATCATCTCGGTCTTTTTATCGAGCTTTATCTTGTAAGGCTTCTTAGCCCCCTTCCACGAGGAGTGACCCCTGCCGCGAATCTGCATAGGCAGCGGCGCAAGCTCAGTCCCGAGGGCTTCAACATCGTCCGCGCCCATAGGGTCGAGCCAATAAGCGGCATCGAGATATTCCGTTTTAGAAACCACGGGAGCGCCGTTTTCAGTGTCGATATACAATACCGGGATAGTCCCGGAAATCGAAGCTTCACCCGGCACTGACGGCCCGTTTACCTCCTTGTCCTCGGTGCAGGACATTGCTGCGAACAAAAGCAGCAAGACTATCAGAACTTTATAACGCATATCATCAAATTATTCGCCCGCTAAGTTAACATAAATTCAAGCAAGGACAAAAACTTTTTGCCATCTTCAACCGTTATAATAGCATATACTCATTAAATTTATGAACTTATGAACAAATGAAAGCACCAATGATTTTAGGACTGGCACTTGCGTCGGTCCTTGCGCTCACGTCTTGCGATGAAGCTTCAAAGCTTGCCGGTGAAGTAGAAGGAACATGGACCGGCCAGACAGCCCATATGCAATTGGGCAAAGGTCATAAGCACGACGGCAACAAGCACTCCGACAAACAGCCCGGCACCCCCGCCGACGAGATGTCCTGCACCCCGACCATAACCTTCACCCGCGACCAAGGCACCAAGGGCGGCACATTCACCATAAAAGCGGACTACACCATGACTCAGGGCGTGATGTTGACCGACACCGTGCTCAACACCCCGGTAAAGGCGACTGTAGCCGGCACTGTTGCAGCACAAGGAACGTGGAATGCCAAAGACGACGATGAAATCGACGTTGTATTCGACGCCTCCAAGACCGTGGCCACAGTAGACCCCGCGACACTGTCGCTGCAATACGGCGCTCTCACCGACGCATCTGCCGCAAGCCTCGAAACACTCAAGAGCCGCATAGCCTCAAACATCGAATCTCAGGTCAAACCCGCGATTGAAAAACAAATCGGCATGGTTCACGAATTCGACGACATAAAAGTGGTAGGCAACACCATGACCATGGAAATAGGCAAAACCCGCCTCTCCTTCACAAAATAACCGCCCCCCCTCTCCACAACAGCGCCGCGCATAGGCTTCTATGCGCGGCGCTGTTGTTTTTATACCCGTATGTTCATTCTGCGGGGGCTTCATGCTCCGGCTGCGCTGTTTCAGGCACGGCTTCGGGAACCGGCGATATCGCCGACAGCGACGAGCGGACGCTGTAGTTTATTTCTGGCAACGGACGCCCGGCTGCCTGCATAAGCTCCTCCATAGCCGGGGGCACCACGAAGATGTCGAAGCGGTCAACGGGCCTTATTCCCTCGTACCACTTGAACTTCGGCAAAAAGTATATGTTCTTACGGGCCACAAACAAGGGCGTGACAGCCCCGGTGGTCTGCGGCCACATCTTTATAAGCTCCGTGGTACGTCCACGGAAAATAGCGGTAAGGAAGCTGCTCTCCGCATTCACAATCTTATTGATGGTGGAGTCGGCCTCTTCCGGATACATTATCAGTTCCACATTGCCGTCAATGTCAAGACGCTTCATCTCGCCGTTCTCGAACTGCGCCGTCATTTTCTTGCCGCTCAACTGGTTGTAATGGTCGGCCTCGATATGCTGCGCCGTGAAGCCCTGGTCGGGGAGCTCGGCCCGCTCTATCGTAGAGTCATTGAGCTGCAGTTCTATGATGTTGCCGAATATCTGCCTGTCCTCGCTCCATACTATGGGGCTTACATACATGCGGAGCATCGTGTCGGCCTCGGTAAAGCGCATCGAGTCGCACACTCCCTGCATATCACGGCGGAAGAAGCGCACTCGCGGATAAGCCACCGCCACATGCGTGGTGTCGAGCCTCGTCCACGCCTCTGTTCCGGCAAGGGTATCGGCCTCGAAGTACACGCTGTCCACACGCCTGAACGTCTGCAAATAGCGGGCATGGAGGTACAGCGTGTCGGCCTCGCCGAAATGCTTGAGCATGGCGCGCCCTGTCACAAAACTGCTGTCGGCGGCCTCGTCGTAGTAGCCATAATCGCCATATACCGCCGCATTGTGGGCCGAGTCCACCGCCTCAAGATTGCCGAAAGCCTCGCCGAAGCCGGCATTGCGGTCATAGAAAATGGTATCTGCCGTAAGAGTCTGGCCGCCCGAAGTCACAATGGTGGAGCGGTCGTAGAGCGTGGTACGGTTACTGTCGGTATCGTACACTCCGAGTGTGGTGTATATCACCCCACGGCTGTTAATCACCCGGCTGGGCGAATGGAGCTCGGCAATATGCGTGCCGGTATTGTAATAAAGCGTGTCGGAATAAATGTCGAGCGTGTCTGTGCTGTTGCGGGAGTTCAGATGCACGTCTACATAGAAGTTGGCCTCCTTGGTCGAAGGCACGTACTCGCCTTTCAGCGAGGTGAGCGTGTTCGACGGGTCGGTAAGCCGCCCTCCCACCTCGTAATATCCGAGGTCGATAGCAAGGTCATAGATAAAGACGTCTGTTTCGAGCTGCACGTCGCGGTTAATCAGCCGCACCTTCTTCCCGGGGTCGGCATACAGCGTGGCAATCTCTGTGTTGCCATCGAAATTAAGCTCGTCGGCATACACAAACAACGTGTCGCCCTGCTCCATGCTCACATTCCCGAAAGCGTCCATCGACCCGCTTTCGGAGTAATAGTGAGCGCTGTCGCACCGCATTATCATAGGCCCCTTGGTAAACACCACATCGTTCACCAGCACCATAAACGAATCCGACTCCGACTTGCGAAGCACGTCGGCACGCTCAAGGAATACCCTGTTGCCGGCCGTGCGGTCGGCAGTCGGAACTGTGGGGCGTATCTGCGGGCGTGTCCGCGACTCGTCGGGCGCTGCTATGGCGAGCAACGCAGGCAGGAAAAGCAACAGCGCAGGCGCTACAAGCGACTTACGGCTCAACATCGCTGCTTAATTTTCGCCAAGCCAGCCTTTGTGCTGGAAGTCGCAGCCTCGCCAGCCGTCTTCCACCCGCACGTATGTTTCCTTTATTTTCTTCTCAAGCCAACGGGAAATTATCTTCTGCCGCTCGGCGTTTTCGTACATTGTCTTGATTGTCTGGAAGTCATCGCCGAGGTTGGCCTTATGGGCGTCGATGCGGTTTGTGAGGCGCACCACAGCCACTATCTCGCGCTCGTGCTTGGGAGCGCGCATACGGAACGGCTTGGATATCTCGCCCGGCTGAAGACCGGCTACCGCCATTGCCACCTCCTGGGGAAGCTCCGACATCTCGAAGCGCGTGGTACCGTCGTTCTGATTGACCATCACGCCGTTGCTGTAGCGGGTGTCCTTGTCCTGCGACACGTGGCGGGCTGCCTCCTCGAATGTGAGCAATTTCTTGTCCACAATGTCTGCGCGGAGGGTGTCGAGGCGCGACATCGCGTCCTGTAAGTCTTTCTCCGCCACCTTGGGGCGAAGCAGTATGTGGCGGGTGTTGATACGGTCGCCGCGCTTCTCTATAAGCTGAATGATATGGAAACCGTACTCCGTTTCAACTATCTTGGAAACCTTCTTGGGGTCGTTGAGGTTAAATGCCACTGCGGCAAACTCAGGCACGAGCTGTCCGCGGCCGAGGAAGCCAGTTTCGCCACCGCGAACTCCCTCGGGCGCCTCCGAGTAAAGAATGGCGAGTGTGGAGAACTCGCTTTCTCCACGGTTAACCCGGTCGGCATAGTCACGAAGACGCGCTTTCACGTCGTCGATCTCCTGCCGGGGTATCACAGGGTTGAGGGTGATGATCTGCACCTCTACCTGCAGTGGCACGAAAGGCACGCTGTCGGTGGGCAGCTCGTCGAAATAACGGCGCACATCGCCCGGAGTAACCTTTAGATTCTTGGTGAGATTGCTGCGCACCTGCTGAACCCTCGACTGGTTGCGCATATTCGAGGCATAGTACTCGCGTATCTCGGGGAAAGGCTTGCGGAAGTACTGCTCCACCTTTTCGCGGTCGCCGAGATTGGTTATCAGATAGTTCATCTGCGCATCGACCTGCATCTGCACCATCGACTCCTGCACCTCGATAGTGTCAAGGTCGGCCTGGTGCAGGAAAAGGCGCTCTATGGCAATCCTTTCGGGTATTATGCAGTAGGGATCGCCCGAAATGGGAGTGCGGTCGCTCTGCATATCCTGATAGGCACGTTCAATCTCCGATTTGTAGATAGGCTCGTCGCCGATCATCCATGCCACTTCCTCGATAACATTGCCCGGAGTGGCGGCATAAAGAGCCGCCGCAGAGCTCAGCGCGAGAATCGATAATATTTTTTTAGCTTTCATAATGTGCTTATTCGATGGAAATGCAAAGGTAAGCATTTTTCAGCCCGTGGCGAACACATTAAAACTTTTTATGAAAATTTGAACCGAACCTGCCGCCCGGACAGCTTGTTTTAGCCAATGAACACTAATAATGAATAATATGGAACAGAAACACCAAGACGCCGCAGCAATGGCCGCGGAAATATCGGAAGAAGCAGCAAAAGTATCGGCAGCCGCCGCAAAGGTGGCAGTGAACGAACAAGCCGAAGCCGTGCAGGAGCAGGCTCAGGAAGAAGCCGAAGGCATTCGCGAAAAAGCAGCCGAGGTGGCATCGAGCATCAAGGAAAAAGCCGCCGGAGCCGCCGCAAACGCCCGCCAAGGCATAAGTCAGGCCGCGCAGGCTGCCCAAGAGGCGCTCCACAAGCAGCAGACAGACCCTGACAGCGCCCTCAACCAGGCCAAGGAAACAGCCGGAGGCATAGCCGACAAAGTGAAAGGCGCGGCAGCCTCTGCCATAGAGAAAGGCGCAGACCTGCTCGACGGCCTCGCCGACAAGCTCAGAGGCAACGACTAACCAAACCATGCACGTTTTCGGAGCCGGGTCACCACGACTCGGCTCCGAAAACGCTTTTTGCCGTGCCAACCGTAATGAAGCGCTGAAAAAGGATTTTGCGATTACGTCTTAATTGAGTAACTTTGCGAGTTATTGTTATAGATATAATCGCGATATGGACGGCACGATAGAGATTGACGGTTTGAAATTGAGCTATTACCGAAGCGGCAACGGCGCTCAGCCTGTAATAGCGATGCACGGCTGGGGCTGCAAAGCCTCTACCATCGCCTTGCTCGCCGCGGCGGCAACAGGCCCGGACACAACCGTGTACAATCTCGACCTGCCCGGATTCGGCAGTTCCGACGAACCACCGGCGTCGTGGGGCATTATGGACTACACACGCTTTGTGGAAGCATTTGCCGACCGTATGGGCATAGTGCGCCCCATACTCATAGGCCACTCCTTCGGTGGCCGCATAGCCATAGCATATGCCGCAGAGCGCCCGACCTCAAAGCTGATTCTTGTCGACGCCGCCGGCATCAAGCCCCGCAGAAGCCTCAAATACTATCTCAAGATATACAGCTTCAAGGCGGCCAAGCACATACTCCCCCTTGTCGCGGGCAAAACACGCGGTGCACGCATAATCGACCGTATGCGTGGGAAAGCCGGATCTTCCGACTATGCGGCGGCATCGCCCGTGATGCGCGCAATCATGAGCCGCGTGGTAAACGAAGACCTTACCCACAAGCTAAGCTCGATACCCTCCCCCACCCTGCTAATATGGGGAGAGGAAGATACCGCCACGCCTCTTTCCGACGCCAGAAAGATGGAACGGCTGATACCCGATGCAGGCCTTGTGTCCTATCCGGGCTGCGGACATTATTCGTTCCTCGAACGCCCGGCACAAACCCGCGCCGTGATCGAAAATTTCCTCAATATCAAAAGATGATGTCCTAATCAGCGATACAGCTCTTGATATACAGATTAACGATTGGCTATAAATCGAACTGATTAATACAATGAGAATTTAAGATGATGATTACCAATGATATCCCCTCGTTTAAGATCAAAGACTTATTGGAATTTGCTCATAAATCTCCTGAAATCGTTAAGCTAAAACAACAGTGTCAAGAGATTATGGAAAGTTATGGATAACAACAATCAGATAATCATATACCAAAGCGAGGGCGGAGAAACACGCATAGATGTGAAATTTACAGGGGAGACTGTGTGGCTTTCCCAGCAGCAGCTTTGCGATCTTTATAATACAAGCAAGGCTAATGTAAGTGAGCATATTAAGAATATATTTGAGGATGGCGAGCTTGATGAGGAGTCAGTTGTTCGGAAATTCCGAACAACTGCCACTGATGGCAAATCCTACAACGTGACTTATTATAATCTCGATATGATTAGTAAGAGAACTGTCCCCGGTAGAACGAGCCTATCTCGACACTGTCAAGGCGCTCAATGCCAAAACCAAGGACGACAAAGGAAAGAACAAATAATAGCATAAGATACTATATGTAGCCATAAACTTCTTCAACAAAAGATGACCACAAGCATTATCATATCGGCCGTATTGGCAATAGTATTCGTTGCGGCGGCTGCGGCATTGAGCCTGCGCCGCGACCTCACGATGTTTCAGCAGAACTCATACCGTCCCGAGCGCTACCGCCGATGGCTCAACGAATCAGGCGAGAGCACTACAGCGCACCGCCTCGGAGCCTTGATTGTGTTCCTGTTCGTGCTCACACCGTTCTGCCCGCCCATGTTCGGGCTTGGCTGTATCGCGGGATATTCCGTGATATACGGCACATGGCTGCTGAGGCGCAAATATAAAAAGCCGCTGGCTATGACGCACCGCGCCGCCCGCATATACGCCACCTGCTGCGCCTTGGCTGTATTGATTGCCGCTGCTCCATGGCTCATATCCGCCCGGACTGCCACAAGCAGCACGCCTCTTCAGAACGGCCTGCTCGCAGCAGCCGAGGCGCTCCTCCTCGTGTGCGCCCTGCCGTGGCTCATAGTCCTTGGCAACACGCTGCTGAAGCCTGTCGAGAAATCAATCAACAAACGATACTACAACGACGCCCGCCAGCTCCTCAAAGCGATGCCCGCTCTGAAAATAATAGGCGTCACCGGCAGCTACGGAAAAACCACCACTAAGCACTATCTCCAACGCATACTGTCGGAACGCTACGAAACCCTGATGACTCCCGGAAGCTACAACACCACCCTCGGCGTTATACGCACAATCCGCGAAATGCTCAAGCCATACCACGAAGTATTCATCGTGGAGATGGGCGCGAAGCAGACCGGCGACATCAAGGAGATATGCGACCTTGTGGAGCCCTCCGCAGGAATTATCACTGCCGTAGGACCGCAGCACCTCGAATCGTTCAAAACGATTGAAAACGTGCGCGACACCAAGTTCGAGCTTGCCGACAGCATTCCCGCCGACGGCATCGTGATAATCAACAACGACTTCCCAATGATTGCCACCCGCGAGGTAGGCAACACCCGCTGCATACGCTACGGAGTATCGTCGGAAGCAGGCTACAAAGCCAAGAACATAACGTACACCCCCGAAGGGACACGATTCACCGTCACCGCTCCCGACGGATGGAGCCTCGACCTCGCCACCCGCCTCGTGGGCGAGTGCAACATATCCAACCTTCTTGCAGCAGTTGCCATGGCAAGGCAGCTCGGCGTCCCCGACGAGTCGATACGCTACGCCGTGGCGCGCATAGAGCAGGTAGAGCACCGTCTGAGCATCAAGCGGGTACCCGGAGGCCTTACCATAATCGACGACGCCTTCAACAGCAACCCCGTAGGCTCGGCAATGGCGCTCGACGTCCTCGCCGCCATGACACAGGGCAAGCGTATCCTCATAACGCCCGGCATGATAGAGCTTGGCGAGCAACAGCACGAACTTAACGAGCAATTCGGCTTCAAGGCCGCCTCATGCTGCGACATAGCCATAGTGGTAGGCCGCTACAACCGCGACGCCATCGTTGCAGGACTCGAGCGCGGAGGAATGCCGGCCGAGGCAATACGCCCCGTCGACACCTTCGCCGACGCGCAGCAACTACTCTCGGCATCGGCTGCCGCCGGCGACACCGTGCTATACGAAAACGATCTTCCAGACACATTCAAATAGAATAAAGCTACAATGAAAACACGCATTGGAGTATTTTTCGGCGGACGTTCCACCGAACACGAAATATCAGTAATCTCGGCCAATCAGGCCATGGCAGCTATCGACCGCGATAAATACGAAGTCATACCCGTATATATAACCAAACAAGGAAAATGGTACACAGGCCCTCTGCTTACCGACGTTAAGAACTACCGCAATACCGACACTCTGCTGAAAGGCAGCACCGAGGTATACATGCGCCCCGTCTATGGCGATTTCAACCTCTACAAAGCCAATCCCGGAGGAATGTTCGCCTCCAAGGCACCGGCTGCCACTCTCGACGTGGCAATACCCGTTCTGCACGGCAGCAATGGCGAGGACGGCACCTTCGAGGGCGTGATCGAAACCATTGGGCTACCCTATGCCGGCTGCGGAGTGCTCGCATCGGCCAACGGCATGGACAAAATCACGATGAAGATGATTCTCGCCGCCAACGGCATACCCGTGGTAGACTATGTGTGGTTCACCGACAAGCAATGGTTCACACAGCGCGACACCATCATAGGCAACATCGAAGAACGCATCGGATACCCCGTAATAGTGAAGCCCGCAAACCTCGGCAGCAGCGTGGGAATAGGCCGTGCCGACAACCGCGACCAGCTTATGGAGCGCATCGAAGACGCCGAGCGCTACTCCACCCGCCTTATCGTGGAAAAACTCGTCGAAAACCTGCAGGAAATCAACTGCTCCGTACTCGGTGATGCCGACAACTACGAAACCTCCGTGCTCGAAGAGCCCATCAAAAGCGGCGAAATCCTGTCCTACACCGACAAATATATGGGCGGCAGCAAGGACAACCGAGGTATGCACGCGGCCCAGAAACGCATTCCGGCAGAGCTACCAGCCTCCGAAACAGAACGCATACGCTTCCTCGCCGGCGAAACATTCCGAGTGCTCGGCTGCCACGGCGTAAGCCGCGTGGACGTGATGGTCGACAGCGCCACACGACAGATTTACGTCAACGAAATCAACACCATACCCGGCTCGCTTTCGTTCTATCTGTGGGAAGCCTGCGGCATGTCGTTCTCCGAACTTATGGACCGCCTCGTGCACCTCGCCCTCAAAAGACGCCGCGAACAGGAAGCCAAGACTGTGAGCTACGACCAAAACATCTTCGCTATGGGCGGTGGCACGAAAGGCGGCGTAAAAGGCATAAAATAATGTTCAGCATATTCAAGAGCAAGCCCAAAGAGCCGGTCAAGCTATGCTTCGCCACCGACATACACTGCCACGTGCTGCCGGGCATCGACGACGGCTCGCCTGATGTCAAAACATCGGCCGACCTCGTGGAGCGTATGCACGCGTGGGGCATAGAGCGCGTTCTTGCATCGCCGCACGTCACACAGGGCACATTCGAGAACACACTCGGAACAATCACTCCGGCCATCGAAGCACTACGCGGCGAACTTGCCGCGCGAGGCTGCGGCATAGCGCTCGGCCATTCGGCAGAATACCGCATCGACGCACTGCTCGCCTCACGCATAGAGGCCGACGACCTCATGCCCTATCCAAACAAGTTCCTGCTGATTGAAAACTCATTCATACAGGAGCCACTGAACCTCGAACAACTCGTGTTCGACCTCCAGCTGAAAGGCTACCAGCCGATACTGGCACACCCCGAGCGATACAACTACTATTACAGCAAGCGCGACCGGTACGAACATCTCCACGACATCGGCCTGATGTTCCAGATCAACCTCCTGAGCCTCGCAGGGGCATACAAAGGCCCCGAACGCAAGATAGCGCTCGACCTCATCAAACGCCGCCTCGTCGACTTCATAGGCACCGACCTCCACAGGCACCGCCACGCCGACGCCATCGACGCCTACCTCCGCACCCGCGACGCCGCCTCCGACATGGACGCCCTCGCCCCCCTCCTCCACAACGACACCGCCTTCACCTAAACCCCACAGCTAAACGCATAAACGAAGCGTCCGGACTCTATTTCAAGAAAATCCGGACGCTTCGCTTATGTTAATTGATATCAGGAGCCGAGGTAGCTCTTGAGGAGGCGGCTCTTCTGTCCTTTGAGACGGCGGATAGCCTTTTCCTTAATTTGGCGCACGCGCTCGCGGGTCAAATCGAATTTGGCGCCGATTTCTTCGAGGGTCATTTCCTGGCAGCCGATACCGAAGAACATCTTCAGTATCTCGCGCTCGCGCTCGTGAAGCTGACGAAGGGCGCGCTCAACTTCGTTGGAAAGCGATTCCTGATTGAGGGCGGCATCGGCCATAGGGCTGTCGTCGTTTGTGAGCACGTCGAGAAGACTGTTGTCCTCGCCTTCGACAAAGGGCGCGTCAACCGAAATATGGCGTCCCGAAACCTTGAGGGTATCGGCAATTTTTTCAACGGGAACATCGAGGGTTTCAGCCAGCTCCTCGGGAGAGGGGCGGCGTTCGTTCTCCTGCTCGAACTTGGAAAGAGCCTTGCCTATCTTATTAAGCGAACCAACCTGGTTGAGAGGCAGGCGCACTATTCGGCTCTGCTCGGCGAGAGCCTGCAGAATCGACTGGCGAATCCACCACACGGCATACGAAATAAACTTGAAGCCTCGTGTTTCGTCGAATTTACGCGCAGCCTTGATAAGACCGAGGTTTCCCTCGTTGATAAGGTCGGGGAGCGAAAGTCCCTGGTTCTGATATTGCTTGGCCACCGACACCACAAAGCGCAGGTTTGCGCGTGTCAGCTTTTCGAGAGCGGCTTGGTCACCTTGCTTGATGCGCTGAGCGAGTTCCACCTCCTCTTCTACAGAAATCAGCTCTTCACGGCCTATTTCCTGAAGGTATTTATCGAGCGACGCACTTTCGCGGTTGGTAATTGATTTGGTGATTTTTAGTTGTCTCATTTCGCTTTTATGAACCGGTTGTTTTGCAATTAGCTTGCAAAGGTACAAAAAATTTCTGAATTATGTACTTAGGGATAACGCCGGCGGGGGTCGCACGTTGTGTGCAGACTCCCCGCCGGCTCGTTATTTAGCCATTTTTAACACAACCATATCATTTATACCTTGCCCAGCGTATGATTTCCATAAGGGTCGGCTTCTTTCCATACATAAATATGCCCACACGGTATATCTTGGCGCAAACCCATATAAGAGCCATAAAGCTGGCATACAGCACGCCGAGTGAAAGCAGTATCTCCCACATGGGCACCCCGTAGGGCAGGCGGCTCATCATTGCCATAGGCGACGTGAAGGGGAACACCGACACCCAGAACGACAATGTGGAGTTCGGGTTGTTCAGTATCGCCATCGAAGCCACGATGCCTATTATCACCGGCATGGTTGCAATGGTGGACAGCTGCGAAGCGTCCTGCACATTGTCGACAGCCGAGCCTATAGCCGCGTATATGGCCGAGTAGAACAGATAGCCGCCGATAAAGAACAGCACAAGATACACAAACAGGCTGGTGATGAATCCGGTGTCGGCGAGCTGCCCCATAGCGGCGGTAAATTCGGCATTTCCGTCAGCTTCGGCAAGTCCCGAAAGCATAGGAACGGTCCACAAGGAGCAAGCTCCGAGTACAACAGCCCATATCAGTATCTGGGTTATGGCCACAAGCCCCACGCCGACTATCTTGCCGAGCATAAGCGAAGTCGGTTTGACCGAAGACACCACTATTTCGAGCACGCGGTTGTTTTTCTCCTCGATTATAGAGTTCATCACCATCTGGCCGTATATGAGGATAAACATATACAGCATCATATCCAGCATCAGGCCAATGAAGTACGACAGCGTTGCCGACGATGCCGTGTCCTCTTCCTTGTCGATGCGTATGGTTGGATAGTCGACTGTGACCTGCACATCTGCAAGAATCTGCTTGATGTTGGCAATATCGTATGCCTCGAGGCGTATGTCCTCTATAGCATTTTCCAGCTGCTGCGATATGTAGCTGCTCGTCGCCATAGCCGGAGCACCACGGCTGTATAGCGTTATCGACTGGCCGGGACGCTTCACCACGTCGGCTCCAAGCACAAGGATGGCGTCGTACGCCTCGTCGGAGCGCAGGCTGTCGAGCGGAGCCGAAGCCTCTATGAAATGTACTTCGCCATTGTCCGAGAGGCGCCCGGCCACATCGCCGCTCTCGTCGATTACGGCAACGATACGGCTCTCCGGGGTGCTCAGCATCATTACCAGGGCAGGAGCGGCACTGAGGCCTATCATCAGTATCGGCACAAGAATAGTGGATATGATAAAGCTCTTGCGCTTGACACGCGACAGATATTCGCGCGAGATTATTAATTTGAGTCCTGAGTTCATTGTTTTGATTCGCTGTTAGATGCAGAAACTGCGGCTACAAAAATATCGTCCATCGACGGCAGCACATGGCGGAAACTGTTGATATGCACGGCCTCGTTGGCCGCAGCCAGAAGAGGACGCACATCGTCGGGCGACTGAAGGCTTATGGTGGCACGGGCATAGCCGCTGTCGTCAACCGAGCCGAGGTCGAAGCCCGCTCCCATATGCCCTACCGCCGCACGCAGACTTTCGGGATTGCCGGCAAAGGAAAATTCGTATATATTGGCTCCGAATTGTTCGCGAAGCTGCCCGACGGGTCCTGATAGTATGTTTCGCGAGCGGTTTATGAGCGTAATCTCGTCGCACAGTTCCTCGACGCTCGCCATATTGTGGGTCGAGAATATCACCGTGGCGCCCTCGCTGCGCAGACGCAGTATCTCGCGCTTCAGAATGCCCGCATTGATAGGGTCGAAGCCTGAGAACGGCTCGTCGAAAATAAGCAGCTTGGGCTGATGAAGAACCGTAACGATAAACTGCACCTTCTGCGCCATGCCCTTCGAAAGCTCCTCTATCTTCTTGTCCCACCATTCGGATATCTCAAGCCGGTCGAACCAGTGGCGCAAAGCCTTTTCGGCGTCGTGCTTGCTCAGGCCCTTGAGCCGGGCGAAGAACATAGCTTGCTCGCCCACCTTCATTTTCTTGTACAGGCCTCGCTCTTCCGGCAGGTAGCCTATGTGTGCCACGTCTGCAGCCGTGAGGGCGTGTCCGTCGAACTCCACATATCCGCTGTCGGGAGCCGTGATATGGTTTATTATCCTGATCAAGGTGGTCTTGCCCGCGCCGTTAGGCCCTAAAAGCCCGTAGACCTTGCCGCGCGGCACGGCTATCGACACATCGTCCAACGCGCGATGGCCGGTAAAATCTTTTGTAATATTTTCTGCTATAAGGATATTATCCATCACTGATAAGAATGTTTTTATCATATATGACGCATAAAACATACTTTTATTACAATCTTCCGTCAAAAATAAGCGCAATGACGAACCCTTGCATCGGGCTTGGCGTTTAAACATTAAACAAAACGAATCAACTACTTTAACGTATCCAAAATCAAGTATTATGCCTCGCTCTTCCGCAAACCGCAAAAGCCGCACACCCATCTGGGTGGCCATCGGCGCCATTTTCCTTATCATACTGCTGATAATCTGGCTTACTTTCGCCGACCTCACCGGCAATACCGACGTGGCGGCCTTCCTCGCCCCCTACATAGTCAACACTCCATCATAATATCCAACCCCTTAACCTCCTTATAAAGAATGGACGCAATAGCAACAATATCGCCCGGCCACGCCGGCATACTCATATGGACCGTATGGGGTCTGATAGGACTTTTCGAGGGCCTTGTTGCCTCCCGTGTGCTCGGAAGACGCAGAGTAGTGTTTATCGACGTCGTTATCGGCATAGTGTCAGCGATACTCGCCGGAATTCTCAGCACAAACTTCATCGGCGACACCCCCGTGCAGCTCTTCCTCATTTCAGTGATGGCCGCCATATTCGCCTCGGCCCTTGTGCTGTGGATATTCGGCATACTCCTTTACAAGAACGAAGAGCGCTTCAACCGCTGAATCTCCACCACCTCTACGAAAGGCCGAGCAGAAACTCGGCCTTTCGCTATTTATGCAGCGCAATCCGAGCTTTTTTCGTATCTTTGGCTAATCGCCTTAGATACTCTCGCTCGGCAAAACTAAGAGGGCGTTTAATAATATCTGTTAAAGCACAGGTTGGTGTATTTTTGTTTAAACTGTTCATTATGA
>ERZ777011.2380-NODE-2380-length-15203-cov-4.110906_pt1 | contig 15203 bp, 15 predicted proteins | sample MGYA00374964_ERZ777011 | MGnify/ENA primary metagenome ERZ777011 (study PRJEB29310, sample SAMD00008975) | mouse gut metagenome | study: EMG produced TPA metagenomics assembly of the Metagenome analysis of fecal microbiota from mouse which was promoted...
AATTTTAATAATAGGAAGTAGGAATTTGGAACAGATTGTGGTACGATTAATAGGCAAAAGTTTGTCTGCGTATTTGCGGAAAAGAAGAACCGGGGAAATTACAGTAAACTGCTCTGGCATGGAGGATGGATATGAATAAGATAAAGAAGGGATTTGCGACGGCATTTGAACAGATCAGTGAGTGCATGGCGCCGATTATACCGATTGTGCTTGCAGGCGGCATTTTCAAAATGGTAGTATTGCTTTTGACGACGATCCATATTTTGTCTGGAAGCACAGAAGCCATTTTATCGGCTATTGCAACCACACCTTTTTACTTTCTTCCGGTCATGGTGGCATATTCCGCGGCAAAACAGTTTAAGACAGATCCGCTTATAGCGATTATCAGTGTGTGCACTATGCTGCTTCCGGATTTTGCGGCATTAATGGAAAGCGGAGAGAAAGTTACATTTATCGGCATTCCGGTGGTGCCGGCAACTTACGCTTACAGTGTAATTCCGATTATTCTCTTGATATATTGCATGTCTCATATTATGCGTTTTTTAAAGAAAGTGATTAAAGAGAGTTTACAGCCTTACTTTCTTGCAGCATGCGCCATATTGCTTACAGCGCTTATGGGGATTCTGATTATAGAGCCCGTTGTCAGTCTGATCAGTAATCTGCTGGCGGACGGGCTGAATGCCATGCAGACGACCGTGCCGGTGCTGGCATGGGGGATTTTTGCGGCGCTGACGCTCTTTCTGGTTTCCACGGGCATGCATTGGATATTCATTTCGCTGGCAATTACACAGATTGGTTTGACAGGTATAGACTATGGTATTATGGTAGCCTTTTTTATCGCAAACGTATCTCTGGCGGGATGTGACCTGGGGGTGTTTGTGCGGTCGAGAACATCTGCAAAGAAGGCGATGGCAATGAGCGCTATGATCACAGTTCTGATTCCGGGTATTGCGGAGCCTTCTATCTTCGGAGTGTGTTTCAAGGAGAAGACGCCAATGCTGGGTAATATTCTGGGGTGCATGATTGCGGGGATCGTGCAGGGTATTCTGACGGTTCATTGCTATATTTTCACGTTTCCGAGTATTCCGTCTGTCCTGATGTTCTATAGTGCAGATGAGGCGAATAATCTGCTGAAAGCCATTGTCGTGGCGGCGGTATCCTTTGCGGCGAGTTTTATAATCACTATGCTGATTTATCGGGATAAAGAGCCGGAGGCGGGCATGGAGTGTGTACGGACTTAGGGTATTGCGAAGCTGCGCCGAAAGTGTGCATGCAGTGAGGATAGCAACACAAGGCAGACACCGTTATCCTGATGGAGAGACTGGCAAATTGACCGGAAAGGAATGAACAGTACAGATGAAAAAGATCATGTTTTTTGTGGGGGATATAGAGACACAGGGTTATTTCTCGCTTCAGATCGCGGAGGCTATGAAGCAGCTTGGGCATGAGACTTTTATTTATGATCTTGGCCGGGCGTGGAACAGCACGGAGCGTTTCTTTCATTTTTTTGAAAAAGGGAATACGGTGCTGATCAACTTCAATTTTCACGGCATGAGCGGAGAGGAATATTTCCTTGACGAAAACGGTACGATGATGTGGGATGCACTGGATATACCAAGCTATAATATTGTGGTGGATCATCCTATGTACTATCATCATTTTCTGGATAAAGTTCCACGAAAATATCACCATATCAGTATAGACAGGAATCATGAGAAGTACATGCAGCGTTTTTTTCCGGAGATTACATGCGCGCCGTTTCTGCCGCTTGCGGGGACAGAGTTGTATGAGAATAAGTCAAATGTACCGATTGCATACCGTAAGTATGATGTGCTGATGGTAGGCAATTATTGTGTACCGCAGACGTTTGAGAAATACATTACACGGATCGATGATGAGTATACGGCGTTTTACTACGGCATGATCGATGATTTGCTGGCGAATCCGTGGAAGACGGTGGAAGCGGTGGCGGAGGCACATCTGCGGGAAGAACTGGGGGAGGTGCCGGAAGAGGAATTGAAGAAAACGATGGCAGCGCTCACCTTTATTGATTTATATGTGCGTTATACGGTGCGTGGAAGGGCCGTACAGGTGCTTGCGGATGCCGGGATTAAAGTGCATATCTTCGGGGACGGATGGGATTCTCTGAATTGTAAGCATGAGGAAAATCTGATTCAGATGAATAATCTGGACTCGGTGGGCTGTCTGAAGAAACTTTGTCAGGCGAAGATTTCGCTCAATGTGATGCCGTGGTTTAAGGATGGGGCGCATGACAGAATATTTAACAGTATGCTGAACGGCGCGGTCTGCCTGACGGACTCAAGCGTATACCTGGACGGAATCCTGCATGACGGGACAGACAGCAGCATTTATACGCTAGGGCAGATGGAGCGGCTGCCGGAGATTGCGGCGGGACTGCTCGCTGATCCTGACCGTATGCAGCGGATTGCCGACGAGGGGTATACACTGGCGAAAAGCGGCCATACCTGGGCGCACAGAGCGGCACAGCTGCACGAGCTGATTGAGCGAGGGCAGGATATGTGAGACGAAGCAGAGAAGGAAGAACCAGGGATGAATATATGAGAAAGCGGACTCGGCGCTGTAAGAATCCGGCGGATGGGACGGGAATATATAGCAGGAAAGCTCTATATGCTGTTTGAATAGAAATGAGAGTAAAGGTGTACGGGATAATCAGGCTGAAAGAAAGGAATGGATTTGGATATGGATTTCTTAAAGAATCGCAGACAAAAACACAGGGAACGAATGGAAAAGTTATATGAACGGCATAAGCGGATTCATGCGCTGCTTAAGAAACATGCCTATGACATCTTAAATTCGGAGAATTTTAAAGGAACCAGAAAGCATATTCAACACGGAACAATGACGGTTTATAATCATTGCGTTGACGTGGCAAGATACAGTCTGCTGATTAATAAAAAGCTTGGTCTTCATTGCGACAAACATGATCTGATCCGCGGCGCGCTGCTGCACGATTATTTCCTCTATGACTGGCATGATAAAGATTATTTGTCAGAGCGCAAGCGCCTGCACGGGTTCTGGCACCCGAGCATCGCGCTGAAAAACGCAGAGCAGGAATATGAGTTAAGCGATACCCAGAGAGAGATCATTCACAAACATATGTGGCCGCTCACGGTAGTGCCGCCGACGTGCAGGGAGGCATGGGTAGTAACCGCGGCGGATAAGTACTGTTCCCTCATGGAGACGGTAAAGCTTCATAAAGGGCATGGAGCGAAGAAAGCATCCTGAAGACAGATCCGGGGATGTTGAATGCGAATCAGCAATAAGACAAACGGAGCGGCAAAGAAGGGAAGACTGTAAATGGCGTCTAAACAAAATCAGGAGACAAGGAGTTTGTTTGCCGCACTGTCTGAATATGGGGAAAGTGATTATTATCCGTATCATATGCCGGGGCATAAGCGAAGCCGGCAGGCGGGCGAGATGGCGGGGTACTTTGACATTGATATTACGGAGATCGACGGTTTTGACGACCTGCATCATGCCGAGGGAATCCTGCGGGAAGCACAGGAGCGGGCGAACCGGCTGTATGGCGCGGAGGAAACCTATTATCTGGTAGGCGGCAGTACCTGCGGTATACTGGCTTCGATCATGACGGCAGCGGCGCGCGGCACAGAAATTCTGATTGCGCGGAACTGTCATAAGTCCGTCTACCATGCGGCGATTCTGCAGGAACTGCAGCTGCATTACTGCCGCCCGGCGGTACTGGAGGATTACGGAATCTATGACGGGATCGGGGCGGCGGAGATCGGTTGTCTGCTGGAACAATATCCCGCATGCAAGGCTGTAGTCATTACATCGCCGACGTATGAGGGAATATTGTCTGATATAGAAGCGATTGCTGCGGTGGTACATGCACGGGATAAGATATTGATTGTTGACGAGGCGCACGGTGCGCATCTGGGTTTAGATCCGCAGATGCCGGCAGGTGCGGTTGTGGCGGGCGCAGATCTGGTGATACACAGTCTGCACAAAACGCTTCCGGCAATGACGCAGACGGCGCTTGTGCATGTGCAGGGAGAACGGGTTGACCGCGACAGGCTGCGCAGATATCTGCGGATGCTTCAAACGAGCAGTCCATCTTATGTGATGATGGCAAGTATGGACTGCTGTGTCCGATACATGGAAACGCAAGGCACGGCAGGATTTACACAGATGCGGCGCCAGCATGCGCTTTTTTGTAAAAAAACGGAGACATGTAAACATATAATCATTGGAAAAATGACAGACATGTCGCAAAATGACGGGCATTGTGGAGAAAAGCATACTAAACTTCCCACGGGCACATCTGATGGCGGCGGCATACGAAACACCACGCAGTGCCGTATGGCGGGATGGGACATCGGCAAGCTGGTGATATTGATACATAATGCCGCGTGGACCGGACAGAGGCTGTATGACGTTCTGCGGGAAGAATATCATCTGCAGATGGAGATGGCGGCAGGTAATTATGTACTCGCGGTTATGACGATCATGGACACAGAAGAAGGCTGGCAGAGATTGGCTGATGCATTAGTGCAGATTGATGATAGGATAGAGAGGGAAGCGGTGCGAACTGCGGATGAGAAGAGGCGGCTGTGCGAGACAGAGCCGTGTGCGGCAGGGCAGATAACTGCAGTGCGTGGCAGCCGCGCAGATTTTCCCGGACGGCCGGAAGACATTGACGGGGGGGATAGCAGCTGTGGCATGCCTGAGGTGAGGATGTGCCCGGCGCAGGCCTGTGAGTGTCCCCGCGAGAAAGTGCCGCTTACGGCTGCAGCGGGCAGAATTGCCGCTGATTTTATTAATCTGTACCCGCCGGGCATTCCGCTTCTGGTACCGGGAGAAGTCATAAGTGAATCGCTGCTTGCGCAGATACGGGAAAGCATACGTATGGGGCTGCGCGTTCAGGGAGTTGATGAGGGCGCTGTAGCCGTACTTTTATGAAATATTTGAAATTCTTTCCAAAATATGGCATTATTAATATAGTGTGCAGTTATCGATAAAAGGTATTTATCAATATGGGAAAAATCGTGTGCCTGATGGGAAGAAGCTCGTCGGGAAAAGATACAATTTATAAAGAACTTCTGGGACAGGATCAGGTGATCCTGCAGCCGATCGTCCCCTACACGACCAGACCGATCCGGGCAGGAGAGAGAGAGGGCGTGGAATATCATTTTACGGACGAGGAAGGCTTTCAGAGGCTTCTGACGCAGGGCAGAGTGATAGAAGACAGGGTGTATCATACCTGTCTGGGCATGTGGCGGTATTTTACGGTTGCGGATGAGGGAATCGATACAGAGAGCGGCTCTTACGTGATGATCGGGACGCTGGAATCCTATGAACAGATCCGGCGTTTTTACGGAGAAGACAAGGTACTTCCGGTGATGATCGAGCTGGATGACGGTGTGCGGCTGCAGCGGGCGCTGGACCGGGAGAAAGCGCAGGATCATCCGAAATATGAAGAGATGTGCAGACGGTTTCTGGCGGACGCCGAAGATTTTTCGGAGGATAAGCTTAAGAAAGCAGGGATCAGCCGGACTTTTTATAATGATAAACTGGGACGGTGTCTGGAAGAGATTCTGCTATATCTACAAGAAAATTGAGATATAGACGATATATAATATGATTGTAGATCGTGCGGCAGGAAGTGCAGTGGCGGCACAGGCGGTGCAGGATGCCGTGCAGATCCGGAGTGTATGAAACTTACGGAATGCGTATGACGGGGAGGTGACGGGAGATGGATATTAAAGTAAATCAAATACAGCAGGCGATGCCGGTGGAACAGACGCAGCAGGTACAGGAGACGGACGGTACATTTAAGTTCACTCTTGTCAGCAGAATCGAGGAACAGGATCTGCAGAATGCGCTGGCGAATATGATGGAGGAGATCACCAGACAGGGTGATAAGCTTTCCAAACACCGTGATATCAAGGATATGAAGCGGTACCGCGCATTGATCAAAGATTTCTTAAACGAAGTAGTCAACCGGTCCCATGCTTTTTCCAGAGAAAATTTTCTGGACCGGAAGGGACGGCACAGAGTATATGGGATTATCCGCCTGATTGATGAGAATCTGGATCAGCTTGCACAGGAACTTGTCAAGGATGAGCAGGATAATCTGGCGATTCTCAGTAAGATCGGGGAGATCAGAGGGCTGTTGCTGGATATATTCACATAACGCACAGACGGATACAGTCTGGAATAAGAGACAGAGCAAAGAAGGAAGCGGGTCATGGGGCTGATAGCGAATCAAATGTTGATAGAGACGGTTTGTAAGGCAAAACAGCACCTTTTGAATAAAAAAGAACAAAGAACATGTACAAAGAAGGAAAGCGGGGCAGACAGGAGCAGGAAAGCCAAAAGCTGAGCTGCAGCATAAATACAGTCAGAAGCAGACGTGAGAATGGGTGGGGTTATAGATGGCAAAATTTACGGACATTATAGGACAAGAGCAGTTAAAAGAACATTTACAGAACGCGATTGCCACGAAGAAAGTGTCGCATGCGTATATCATTAACGGAGAGAGGAGTTCCGGCAAGGAATTTATTGCACGTATCTTTGCGATGGCGCTGCAGTGCGAGAAGGGTGCGATCGAGCCATGCGGGGAGTGTCATTCCTGTAAACAGGCGCTCAGCAGCAACCAGCCTGATATAGTGTATGTCAGCCATGAGAAACCGAATACGATTGGCGTGGAGGACATCCGGGCGCAGATCAACGGGGATATTGCAATCAAGCCCTACAGCAGTCCGCGTAAGATCTATATCATGAATGAGGGCGAGAAGATGACGGTGCAGGCGCAGAATGCGCTGCTAAAGACACTGGAGGAGCCGCCGGAGTATGCTGTAATCCTGATTCTCACAACGCATGTGGAGGCGCTTCTTCCGACCATCTTAAGCCGCTGCGTGGCGCTTAACATGAAGCCGGTATCGGATGCACTCGTGAAGAAATATCTGATGGAAGAACTGGCGGTGCCGGATTATAAGGCGAATATCTGTGTCGCTTTTGCAAGAGGCAATATCGGCAAGGCGAAACTGCTTGCCAGCAGTGAGGAGTTCGAGAAGGTCAAGGACGAGGCGATTACGCTGGTAAAATATATTAACGACATGGAGGTCAATGAGATCGTTAAGGCGATCAAGAAGATTACGGAATACAAGTTCGACGTCAATGATTATCTGGACATCCTGTCCGCATGGTATCGGGACGTGCTGTTGTTCAAGGCGACAAAAGATGTGAACAGTCTGATTTTCAAAGAAGAAATACAGCAGATCATGAGAGTGTCGGACAGAAGCACCTATGAGGGAATAGAGACGATCGTGAATGCGCTGCAGCAGGCGAAGAGAAGGCTGGAAGCAAATGTCAATTTTGATCTGACGATGGAACTTTTATTATTGACGATTAAGGAGAACTGAGTTGTCTTTAATCGTGTCGGGACGGATAAGATGGGCCGTCTGAAAAGAATATGAGAAATATGGAGGTTGATAGATTATGATACGAGTGATAGGAGTGCGGTTTCGTACTGCCGGTAAAGTATATTATTTCGATCCGGGGAAGCTGGATATCAAGAAAAACGATCATGTGATCGTGGAGACAGCGCGGGGGATCGAGTACGGTACGGTAGTGGGCGATCCGAAAGAAGAGGAGTACGATAAGGTAGTTCAGCCGCTTAAGGCAGTGCTTCGTGTGGCGACACCCAAGGATGACGAACAGGAGGCATCGAATAAACAGCGGGAGAAAGAGGCATTTAAAATCTGTCTGGAGAAGATCAGAAAACATGATCTGCAGATGAAGCTGATCGATGCCGAGTATACATTTGACAATAATAAGGTTTTATTCTATTTCACAGCGGACGGGCGTATTGATTTCCGCGAACTGGTGAAAGATCTGGCGTCTGTCTTCAAGACCAGAATCGAACTTCGGCAGATCGGCGTCAGGGATGAGACGAAGATCTTAGGAGGGATCGGGATCTGCGGCAGACCGTTGTGCTGTCATACGCATTTATCAGAGTTTGCGCCGGTTTCGATTAAGATGGCGAAAGAGCAGAATCTGTCTCTGAACCCGACGAAAATATCGGGTGTCTGCGGCAGACTGATGTGCTGTCTGAAGAATGAGGAAGAGACTTATGAGGAATTGAACCGGAGACTGCCGAACGTGGGCGATTTTGTGACGACGGATGACGGGCTTAAAGGTGAGGTGCACAGCGTCAATGTACTGCGTCAGCTGGTAAAGGTGATCGTGGACGTGGACGATGAGAAAGAGATACAGGAATATAAGGTTGAACAGCTTCGCTTTAAGCGCAAACACAATAAGAACCGCAAGATGGACGTCAGCGAGGCCGAGTTAAAAGAGCTGGAGAAGATGGAGAAGCAGGATTCCAACAAGTCTAAGCTGGATGAGAATTAATGTATGAAGGGTCGTATATGGCGGCGGAAAATAATATTCCTTTAAAAGAGAATGAAAGAATTGACGATTTGGAGCGCAACGGGTATCGTATTATACAGGATACCGGGCGCTTCTGTTTCGGCATGGACGCGGTGCTCTTATCCGGCTTTGCAAGAGTGAAAGACGGTGCACGGGTACTGGATCTGGGTACCGGTACGGGAATTATTCCGATCCTGCTCGCCGCGAAGACGGGTGCGGTGCATCTGACCGGGCTGGAGATCCAGGAGGAAAGCGCGGATATGGCCGGACGCAGTGTGCGGCTGAACGGGCTGGAGGACAGGATAGATATTGTAACGGGAGATATTAAAGAGGCAGGGAGTCTGTTCGACGCTGCTTCTTTTGACGTTATCACATGTAATCCGCCTTATATGACGCACAATCACGGACTCACGAATCCGAGCGACGCGAAGGCGATTGCGCGGCATGAGATCTTGTGTACACTGGAAGATGTGATTGCACAGACGGCCAGACTGTTAAAGCCGGGCGGGAACTTTTATATGGTACACCGTCCGTTCCGGCTCTCGGAGATTCTGGTGCTGCTGCATGACTATAAACTGGAACCGAAGAGGATGCAGCTGGTGTATCCTTACGTGGATAAAGAGCCGAATATGGTGTTGATTGAGGCGAACCGGGGAGGCAGACCGCGGATGACGGTGGAGAAGCCGTTGATTGTTTATCGGGAAGCCGGTGTGTATATGCCTGAAATATATGAGATTTACGGATATTAGATTAGAAAAATCAGAGAATACCCGAAGTACAGGGCATTTTCCGCGCCGCTGTGGGGTTTCGCGGACTAGATTATGGAAAAAAGCCGGACGGGCAGGATGGTTGGGAATCGGGACTATGATACTGTGGCATGTTACAGGGAAAAAGAGAATATGTGCTGTCTGTGCGTTAATACCGGTGATTGTCTGCCTCTGCGCGTGCAGCGGGAACAGCGTAGAGACTATGGCGGATTCTGTCAGCGGCGATACGATCGCAGCGGAAGAAACAGCGGCTGATTTATCAGGAAATGATACGGCGGGTGGTGAAGCTGTGTCGGGGAATGAGACAGCAGGCGGTGAAACTGTGTCCGGGAATGATACGACGAAAGGTGAAACTGTTTCAGGGAATAATGCGGCGGGCAGTGGAGCCGTATCCGGAAACGATGATACGGGCACCAGTGCTGAAACAGGCGGCGAGACCGGGAATATCCGTCAGGAGCCGGTCAAGGTGAAGGGCATCTATGTCAGCGGTCCGGTGGCGGGGACAGCGAAGATGGATGACTTGATTGATCTGGTGGAGCAGACCGAGTTAAACGCCATGGTAATTGACGTTAAGAATGATGAAGGCAGAGTAACTTATAAGATGCAGTCTGAACAGGTATTGGAGTATGAGGCCGGAATCAGATATATCCCTGACATCAAGGAACTTGCAGCCAAATGTAAAGAGAAAGATATCTACTTGATTGCCAGAATCGTGGCGTTTCGTGATCCTTATCTGGCGGAGAAGAAACCGGAATGGGCGGTACATACGAAGGACGGAAAGATTTTCCGGGATAAGCAGGGTCTGGCATGGGTCAATCCCTATCAGCGGGAGATGTGGGATTATCTGGTGGAGGTTGCTTCCCAGGCGGCCGCGGACGGGTTCGATGAGGTACAATTCGATTATATCCGCTTTTCCACGGACATCGGAGAGGAAGATGTGGATTACGGTCCGGAAGCAGAGAAGACTGATAAAGTCGGGATTATTACGGAATTTACGGAGTATCTGTACGATGCACTGGCGCCGCAGGGCGTATATGTTGCCGCGGATGTGTTCGGCACGGTGATTGATAACGAGACTGATCAGAAGATCGTGGGTCAGGATTATGTGAAAATGGCGGCGCATTTGGACTATATATGTCCGATGGTGTATCCGTCCCACTACCATAACGGTGCATACGGGATCAAAGTGCCGGATGCGGAGCCTTATGAGACGATCTACGCGGCGGCGTCTTCCTCCGCGCAGGAACTTGCAGCAGTACCGGAAGAAAAGCGGGCATGTGTGCGTGTATGGCTGCAGAGCTTTACTGCGAAGTGGGTTTCCGGACATATCAGTTATGGACCGCAGCAGATACGGGAGCAGATTAAGGGCGCCTATGACGCGGGTTATGAGGAATGGATTCTCTGGAATGCGGGGGTAAACTATCAGCCGGAAGCGCTGCTTACGGATGCACAGGCTGAGGAAGAGCGGCTTCGGTGGGAAGCGCAACAGATCGAGGAAGAGCGGCTTCGATGGGAAGCGCAACAGACCGAGGAAGAGCGATTTCGGTGGGAGGCGCAACAGGCTGAGGCAGAACGACAGCAGCAGGAAGAAGAGCAGATACGAAGAGAAGAGACGGCAGAGGAAGCACCCGAAGGGCCGAGGACGACAGAAACAGGGCAGGCACAGACGGGTGACGAACTGCCGGCTGTAACAGAAACCACGGGGACGAAGAAGACATTGCAGGATTAGATGAGGCCGGATGAATGTGAAACTGAAAAGCGTGCTGCCTTCTAACAGAAGATGCGGCGGGACATGCAGTACAAATTGGAAGAAGAGAGGACAGGTATGGCGGGAATCTTATATTTATGCGCTACGCCGATCGGGAATCTGGGAGATATGACGCCACGCGTGGTCGAGACGCTGCGAAGCGTTGACCTGATTGCCGCAGAGGATACGCGCAACAGTGTGAAGCTGCTCAATCATTTTGAGATCAGGACTTCTATGACCAGTTATCATGAATATAATAAAGTGGAAAAAGCGGATTATCTTGTGTCTCAGCTGCAACAGGGCAGAGATGTGGCGTTGATTACGGACGCCGGAACGCCGGCGGTCTCGGACCCGGGCGAAGTGCTGGTCGCCAGGTGCCATGAAGCCGGCATTACGGTGACGTCGCTTCCCGGTGCGGCGGCGTGTATTACAGCGCTCACGCTTTCAGGGCTGAGCACCAGACGGTTTTGTTTCGAGGCTTTTCTGCCTGCGGATAAAAAAGAAAAGGCTGAGATTCTGGCGGAACTGCAGGAGGAATCTCGTACGATCATTCTCTATGAGGCGCCCCATCATCTGGTCCGTACGCTTGGGGAGCTGCATCAGGCTCTGGGAAACCGCCGCCTGACATTGTGCAGAGAACTGACTAAGAGATTCGAGACTGTAATTCCCACGACGATCGAGGAGGCGCTTGCCATGTATGAGCATGAAGAACCCCGGGGAGAATATGTGCTGGTCGTGGAGGGCAAGAGCCTGCAGCAGAAGAAAGAGGCGCGGCAGGCAGCATGGCAGAGCATGAGCATCGAGGAACATATGGCATATTATGAGGAGGAGGGAATGGATGAGAAAAGCGCCATGAAACAGGTGGCCAAAGACCGCGGGGTGCCGAAAAGAGAGATTTATCAATATTTATTATTAAAGTGAATTGACAAAACGCAGAAAAACCGTAAAATTAAGATTGACAAATATAAAGCCAGATAATATACTTTGACTATCAAACTATTTTATCTAAGGGTGAAAAGGAGAGCAGAACGATGTTAGAGAGAGTTATCGAGATTATTCAGGAGCAGTTGAACTTGGACGGAGTAGAGATCACGGAAGAATCTTCTTTCAAGGATGATTTGGGTGCGGACTCCTTAGATTTATTTGAGCTGGTTATGGCTTTCGAGGAAGAGTACGGCGTAGAGATCCCTTCCGAGGATTTAGAGCAGATTACGACAGTAGGCGCTGTTGTTGAATACATGAAGAGCAAAGGCGTAGACGCATAAGCACTTGTGCCGTAGTGCGTAGAGGTTATAGAATGAAGACAAAAATTTCAGAACTGTTCGGAATTGATTATCCTATCATTCAGGGCGGTATGGCATGGGTTGCCGAGTATCATCTGGCAGCTGCGGTTTCCGAGGCGGGCGGTCTCGGTATCATCGGTGCGGGCGGTGCGCCGGCATCTTTTGTCAGGGAACAGATTCAGAAGACGAAAGAGCTTACGAACAAACCGTTCGGTGTCAATGTGATGCTGATGAATCCGGAGGCGGATGAGATTGCGAAAGTGATCGTGGAAGAAGGCGTGCAGGTAGTGACTACCGGAGCCGGTAACCCGGGCAAATATCTGGCTTCATGGAAGGAAGCGGGTATTAAAGTGGCACCGGTTGTCGCAAGTGTGGCGCTTGCCAAGATGATGGAACGTGCCGGAGTGGATGCAGTGATCGCAGAGGGGACGGAGTCGGGCGGCCATATCGGGGCTGCGACTACGATGACACTTGTCCCGCAGGTGGTGGACGCGGTGAGCATTCCGGTAATCGCCGCAGGCGGCATCGCGGATGGCAGAGGCTTTGCGGCTGCGATGATGCTGGGCGCGGAAGCAGTGCAGATGGGCACCAGATTCGTGGTGGCGAAAGAATCCATTGTACATGAAAATTATAAGAAAAAAATTCTGGCGGCAAAGGACATTGATTCGGAAGTGACGGGAACGACACACGGACACCCTGTGCGTCAGATCCGCAATAATATGACAAGAGAATACCTGAAGCTGGAGAAAGCCGGAGCGCCTTTCGAAGAGTTGGAACATCTGACGCTTGGCGCGCTGCGTAAGGCTGTTGTGGACGGGGATACTGTGAACGGCACGCTGATGGCGGGGCAGATCGCGGGTATGATCAGGGAAGAAATGACCTGTGCAGAGATGATACAGGAAATCATGACACAGGCGGAAAAGTTGTTGAAGATTTAGTTTTGGGCGCAAGCTCACGGGCTTGCGCTTTTTGTGATACAAATACTTTGAATTTCAAAGTATTGTTTGAGAAGGAGAGGAAATGATGGGTAAGATAGCATTTATGTTCCCGGGACAGGGAGCGCAGTATGTAGGCATGGGAAAAGATTTCTATGAGCAGATTCCGGTCTGCCGGGAGATGTTTGAACTGGCGGGTAAAGCGAGCGGTTTAGATGTAGCGGCGCTCTGCTTTGAGGAGAATGAACAGATCAATATTACAGAGTATACACAGATTGCCATGCTGGCGGCAGAAGTGGCAATGTTAAAAGCGATAGAGGAAAAAGGGTTAAAGCCGGATGTGACGGGCGGCTTGAGCCTGGGCGAGTACGGTGCCCTGGTGGCAAGCGGTGTAATGAGTCCGGAAGATGTCTTTAAGATCGTGCGCAAGCGCGGCATCTACATGCAGGAGGCTGTGCCGAACGGCGGCGCTATGGTGGCGGTGCTCGGTCTGGATACGGCGCTGATCGAGAAAGCCTGTGAAGAGACAGAGGGGTGTGTGACGATTGCAAATTATAACTGTCCGGGGCAGATCGTGATTACCGGAGAAGAGGGCGCGGTACAGGCTGCGGTAGAGAAACTGACGGCGGCGGGTGCGAAGCGTTGTGTGCCGCTTAAGGTGAGTGGACCGTTCCACTCTCCGATGCTTGCTGGTGCAGGAGAGAAGCTGGCGCAGGAGCTGGCGCATGTGGAGATCCGGGATATTCAGATCCCTTATATTGCAAATGCGACAGCGGATTATGTGACGGATCAGGCACAGGTCAAAACGCTTCTGGAGAAACAGGTGTCTTCTTCCGTGAAGTGGCAGCAGACGATAGAGCGGATGATTGCCGACGGCGTAGACACTTTTGTGGAAATCGGGCCGGGGAAGACACTGTCCGGATTTATGAGAAAGATCAATAAGGATATGAAGGTCATTAATATAGAAAAAGTGGAAGATCTGGAGAAACTGGACGGTTACTGTTCATAGCTTATGGAGGGTGATTGCACAGGGACCGGATAATATCTGAACGCTACAATAAATCAGCTGATGTAAAAAGGATTGGAGGAGACTATGCTAACAGGAAAAGTTGCGCTTGTTACGGGTGCGGGGCGCGGAATCGGACGGGAAATCGCGCTGACACTGGCCGGATACGGTGCAGATGTGATCGTGAATTATAATGGTTCTAAAGAGAAGGCGGAAGCGGTTGCTGCAGAGATTGAAGCAATGGGACGAAAAGCGGCTGCGGTGCAGTGCAGCGTAGCGGATTATGAGGCATGTGGTAAGATGATCACAGATATGCTGACTGCCTTCGGACATATTGATATTCTGGTAAATAATGCGGGTATCACGCGGGATAATCTGGTGATCAGGATGACGGAAGAAGATTTTGATGCCGTAATCGACACGAATCTGAAGGGTACTTTTAATACGATGAAACATATGTACCGTCCGTTTATGAAACAGAAAGCGGGCAGAATCATTAATCTGTCTTCCGTGTCCGGTGTGCTGGGTAATGCGGGACAGGCCAACTATTCGGCATCCAAATCGGGCGTGATCGGTCTGACGAAATCTATGGCGAGAGAACTGGCAAGCAGAAATATTACGGTTAATGCGGTGGCTCCCGGATTTATTGACACGGATATGACACAGGCGATGACAGATACGGCCAAGGAGGCGACACTGGCGCAGATTCCGTTAAAGCGTGTGGGTACGCCGAAGGATATTGCGGAGACAGTGGCGTTTCTGGCCAGTGACAAAGCCTCCTATATTACGGGACAGGTGATCTCCGTGGACGGCGGCATGGCGATGTGAGATGGCAGTCCAGGCGCCCGGTGTGAAAGGTAACCAGATCACGGCATTTGAGATAAGAAAAAACAGAAAATATAAACGGAGGCAGGAATATGAGTAGAAGAGTAGTAGTAACGGGCATGGGCGCGATTACGCCGATCGGGTTGAGCGTAGATGAATTTTGGGATGGAATCAAAGAAGGCAGGATCGGTTTTGACCGGATCA
>ERZ777011.2381-NODE-2381-length-15198-cov-2.952585_pt1 | contig 15198 bp, 11 predicted proteins | sample MGYA00374964_ERZ777011 | MGnify/ENA primary metagenome ERZ777011 (study PRJEB29310, sample SAMD00008975) | mouse gut metagenome | study: EMG produced TPA metagenomics assembly of the Metagenome analysis of fecal microbiota from mouse which was promoted...
CTCTATCTCGTCCGCCTTCTGATTGATGCTCCTTGCGATCTCAAGCTGCTTGGCGGCGTCCTTGTACAGCCCCTTTGACAGCGCGCTTGAATAAAGCTTTATCGTTGACAGCGGGGTTTTTATGTCGTGTGAAATGGAAAGCAGCAGAGTCTTTTTCTCCCGCTGCAGATCATATTCCCGCCGCTTCTGCATCTCGGTATTTTCACGCAGCATATTTACGCCCCACACAAAGCGACCGAAATAACGGTTCTTGCTCTCCGCAAGGGGTATCACGGGATTTCCCTTAGCCAGCTCGTAAGGTATGTCTCTAAGCCTTACAAACGGGCGCAGTATTTTTACGCGTATATAAAATATAACGGCAGCCGTGACCGCCGCCGCTCCGACAAGCAGCAGATTTATCAGTACGGTTTTCCTGCCGTCCGCTCCCGCCGCGGAAACGTAATCGAAGCGGTACATTTCTCCGCCCGTTTCCCTTATCTCATAGCTGCTCTCCGGCGTGTAAAAAGAAGCGTCGTCCCCGTCGCAGCGGACTATATTTTTTACATATACGCAGCCGGACAGGTCAGCGCTCTCATATCCTTTTTCCTCTATGAGACGGACCAGACGCTCTATCTCTACTCTGTGCGCTCTGCTGCCCTGACTGTCTTTTGTACGCATGACAAGGTTTGTCGCCGCGATAATAAGAACAAAGACTAGCAGGACAGCCGCCGTAAATCTGTTGTAAGCCTTCATACGAATTTGTACCCCACTCCCCATACGGTCAGAAGTCTGCGGGGTTCCTTCGGGTCGTCCTCTATTTTCTGCCGCAGCCATTTTATATGCACCGTGAGCGTCTGCATTTCAGAGAAGCAGTCGCTCCCCCATATGCGGTTGAAAATGAACTCCTTCCCAAGCGCCCTTCCCTTGTTTTCCGCAAGCAAAAGCAAAAGCTCAAATTCCTTTGCCGTCATCTCAAGCCTTGCGCCGTCCTTATACGCTGTGCGGTTCAGCCTGTCGATGCGAAGATTGCCTTCGTCTATTTCGTCAGACGCGTATCTGCGCTTGAATATGCCGCCGATCTTAGCGAGCAGAAGGTCTATGTCATAAGGCTTTTCAATATAGTCGTCCGCGCCGAGGATAAGTCCGTTGAGCTTGTCGTCTTTTTCTCCCTTCGCGCTGACGATTATGATGGGAACGTTGCTTTCCCTGCGTATCTCCTGACAGACCGCAAAGCCGTCGACTCCGGGCAGCATAACGTCAAGCACAATAAGCCTCGCACCGTATCTTTGATACAGCGCGAGAGCCTTTTCTCCCGTTTCGGCAAAGGAGACCGTGTAGTTTTCATTCCGGAGGAAATCACAAAGCAGCTCCGCGATTTCTTTGTTGTCCTCTACTATAAGAATATCAGTCATATTACCAGCCCATTTCCATAAGCCAATTATTAAGTCCCCTCTCCCGTTCTCTCAGCTGCGAAATCTGGGAATATCTCCCTAAATTATAATCTCCCTTTATGTTCCCGTCAATTATATAAAGGACTCTTGTGCATCTTGCCGCCACCTTGACGTCGTGGGTGACAAGCATTACAGTTGTACCCTCGCCGTTTAATTTGGCAAGCTCCTCCATGACCTCGTCCGACGAGGCGCGGTTCAAGGCTCCGGTCGGTTCGTCGGCAAAAATCATGTCCGGCTTGTTGATCATGCTGCGGCATATGCAAGCCCTCTGGAGCTGTCCTCCCGACACCTCGTTGATGTCGTTGTCGGCGGTTTCTATAATGTCAAGCTTTCTCATCAGATCCTGTCCCCGCCTCACGGTCTCCTTGCGGCTCTCCTTTATTTTGGAGGACTGACAGGCAGGAAGTATTATATTGTCAAGCACCGTGAGATTTTTGAGCATATACATCTGCTGAAAAATAAATCCCATTCCGTTCAGACGAAGGTCCGCAAGCTCCTTTTCACTCAGCGACGAAAGGCTTTTTCCGCAGAACTCGACCTCGCCCGCCGTTATTTTATCCATTCCGGAAACCGCGTAAAGCAGCGTTGACTTGCCGGAGCCGGAGGGCCCCATGACCGCCACCATCTCTCCCTCCGAAACGGTGAAATTCACGTTTTTAAGGACATTGTTCTGTCTTTTGTTTACTATATAAGTTTTACATAAATCTTTTACATTCAAAACAGTATTCATTATAAGCTCTCCTCTTTCTTTTATTCTATGGCGGACGCTTCGGAAGCCTTGACTCTTCTTATCCCAAACGACGACAGCGCTGACGCCGCAAACGATGCCGCCATAAGAATAAGCGGGCATATGACAAAAATCTGCAAAGGAACGATTTCGTATTTCACACCGTAGCTTGTTCCCATCATGTCAAAAACCGGACCTACCGAAAGCTTTGTCAGGGGAAGCGACAAGGCAAGTGACACCGCCGTCGAAACCGCCTGAACATACACAAATCTGAGTATGTGCGCCGCCATTATCGAGCCGTTTTTAAAGCCTAACGCCTTCATTATCGCAATTTCCCCGCGCTCTTTTATGATAAAGGAATATTCCATAAGCACGGTTACAAACATAACTATCATTATTACGATTACCGTCACAAGCTTTGTAACGCCGTTAAGAATGTCCGCAGTCCCCATTATTGAATCCGCGTACTCTCCGGCAGTATATACTTTACCGTCGAATAATTCTTTTACGCGCTCCGTTCTTTCAAGTATTTCACGGCTGTCGGGACTGTCGGTAAAATTGATCTGAAAAGCGAAACAGCCCGATACCTGAGAGAAATCCACATCCTCGTTCTCGTGCAGCCTCACGCCCTCGCCCATATTGTTCATGCTCTGGAACAGCGCGGTTATCAGATAATCCTTTTCGCCGCCGTTAAAGCGTATCGTGATCTCATCCCCTATCGAGGCTCCTAACTTCTGCGCGGTCTTCTGCGTCACAGCTATCTCCTTTGCGTTCTGCGGAGGAGTCCCCTCATAATATACATACTGGTCAGCGCTGGTTCCCGTTGCTATAAGAACCTGCGATTTGCATTGGCTGCCGCCGTGCTTCAGCGTCAGTTTCAATATAGCATCGCACGCGCATTTCGCCGGCATTCCGTTATCGGCAAGCTTTTTTTCCATATCGGCAAGCTCGCCCCGGAGTTTTTCCCTGCCGCCGTCTATCATAAAGCTCATCAGTTTTCCTTCGTCCGCAACGTAAACGTCGCTCTTTGACATTCCTAAGTTAGTGACCATATCCCCGCTTTTAAGCGTATTGACGGTATTTACCAAAATAAGCATAAGCGAAAGGCATAATACAAAGGTCAGTATAACGACGATAAATCTTCTCGGACTGCTCAGAATATCGTTTGCCGCCATGAAAGCCGCGGGTCTGCCGTGGCTTCTGCCAAGACGGAGAAGGCTTTTCTTCCTAAAACGCTCTCCTGTTTCGCCGCTGCGGATAGCGTCCACGGGAGTGTATTTTTTTACCCTTCCGGTGCAGCCGAAGCAGAAAAGCAATATAACCGCCACTACTGCGGCTGATCATATTATATTTACACCGACACCGCCGTAATTTCCGAGCACCATGGAATAGGAAACCGATTTCATCATCATGTTACCGAACGGAATACTTAAACACAAGCCTGCCGAAACGCCTAATGCCGCGATAGCAAGATATTTTACCATATAAAATCCGCGTATTTTCATATTCGCGATTCCGATCGCCTTCATCACACCGATTTCCCTGTACTCCTGCGTAAGCGTGAAGCTTATCGTAAATCTGAGAACGACAAGCGCTATCAGAATCAGACATACGCTTACGATAAGCAGAACGCCCGCTATGACCATATCCAGAACATATGTCATTTTTGCAAAATCCATATCTCCCAGAAAAATTATGCTGTCGTCCTTCTCGCTAAGCGTCTTCTCCAACGTCTTGGTATCTCCTGTGTTTATGTATAAAAGACTTCCGCTGTACGTTCCCCGTATCTCCTCCCTCTCGGCAAATTCCTGATAATCTTTCCGGCTGACAATATATCTCCCCATAGATATCATCTTCGAGCCGAGAGCGGCGTCCTTGCATCTTCCCATCACTTTATAGCTCCGGCTAAAGCCTTCAATGCTTATCTCCACATAATCTCCGATTTTAATGTCATTATTCTTAATTGTATTTCCAGAGATCCATACGCAGCCCTCGTCGACTCCGGTTATAGGCCTGTCGTTTTCGTCAAAAAAAACGATCTGCGCCTCTTCAAACGGCATGAAAAGCGAGGTATTCTTGGACTCGACATATTCGCCGTTATAGCTGATATTCTCAGAATTCATAAATAAAACCGGCTCGTCTCCCCAGCTTTCCACGGAATCCATGCTCTCCAGAATTTCCGCGATCTGATTCTCTCCGCCTTTATCCATAGTCACCGCAAAAAAATCCGGCATTCCCGCCTTCTCATAAAAATAATCAAGCCCGTTCGTGACAGCAAAAATATTGTTGACGCTTCCCGCCGCAAACATCGTTGACAGTATCACAAACAGCAGAAGAATCGTATTCATCGTTTTGCCGCGCTTCAAATCCTTTTTCAGTATCCGCAAATACATAATCCTGTCCCTCTGATTTCCTTTCACTTTTATTATTATTGCGCCTTTTGCGCATAACGGGATTTCCCGACGCGTTTTTATTTTAACAGATAAAATATTAAATAATCCTTAAATATTATTTTTTTATTTTTAACAACTCCTTATTCTCCCGAAGCCGCAGAATATCCCATGCACATATTTATCCCTTCAGAAACTGTGTAGCTCACTCTTTTGACTATCGCGTCTATGTCCTTGGAGGTAACGTACATCTGCCTGAATTCCTCGGAAACCTGTATCGGTTCCTCAACCTTGTTTTTCTTGACTGAATCATAGATGAGGGTCGTAGCGTCAACAACTGTCGGAATCCCTATGGATATAACGGGAATGCCCACTGTTTTGCGGGTGAGCGCCTGTCTGTTGTTGCCTACGCCCGAACCCGGGTGTATTCCCGTATCTGTAAGCTGTATGGTGGAATTCAGCCTCTTTACGCTGCGCGCCGCAAGCGCGTCGATAACCACAAGTATATCGGGCTTAGTTCTTCTGATGACAGCTCCGATTATCTCACAAGTATCCATTCCGGTCTGCGCCATTACTCCCGGCACTATCGCGCTCGTAACAGCAAACGCGCCCTCTATTTCGTCATAACCCATATATTCTACGATATGTCTTGTAACCATGAGATTGTCCACGACCGCCGGGCCAAGGGAATCGGAGGTCGCCGAACGGTTGCCCAAGCCAGCTACAAGAATCTTGGGTACGCTGTCGTTCCAATGATAGCTGTTCAAAATAAGACTTTTAAGCTGTACGCTGAGCGCTTTGGATATCTCCCTGTGATATCCGTCGTCCTCCTCCGAAAGAAGCGGCACCTCCATAGTCACATAAGTGCCTATCGGTCTGCCTATCGTCTGCGAGGCGTACCTGTTAAGCACCTCCATTTTAATTACATTTATGTTATTTTTGGAGTCATTTTCTTCGCTTACTTTAATTCCCTTGATCTGTGAGTTGTCTTCTGTTATACTGTTTCTGGCTTCAAGCGCCAGGTCGGTACGAATGCGCATATCCGGCATAATTGCAAAGCTCCTTTTAAATGAATCTGACCGTAATAACTATTTTCTAGTTTGCAGATTTTTTCTTCAATTATGTATTGACAATCCAAGATTCATATAATAAAATATTACAGTATGTTTGTGACGAACGTCCGTGTCCGGTTTCGCCACAAATCGTTCTGCCCTCGGTCCGTCGACCTGCGGCAGGGCATTATGAATTTCACAGTAATTGGAGGTGTCCGGATTGGCTAATATCAAATCTGCTAAGAAGAGAATTTTAGTAAACGCTACTAAGGCCGAGAGAAACAAGACCATCAAGTCTAAGATCAAGACCTATATCAAGAAGGTAGAGAACGCTGTAAACGCGGGCGACAAGGCTGCCGCTGCCGAGGTTCTCAAGAGCGCTACCATCGAGATCGACAAGGCTTGCTCAAAGGGCGTTTACCATAAGAACAATGCCGCTAGAAAGGTTTCAAGACTTACCAATCTCGTCAACGCTATGAACTAATGGCGGACGGAATTTAATAGAATGAAAATAAGATGGCCGGCTGCACATCTTATTTTTTTTCCCAAAGCACAGAGCTTTTGGTAATCAGCAAAGACGATTATATAGAATATCTGCTTAATAAATATCGCAGGAATTGAACGCGCGCTGCTTTCACAAAAAAGGGACGCTGCCATTTTACGGCAATGTCCCTTTGCTTATTTCATAAAAAAATTCCGTCTTAGGTTTATTCTTACATATTCCTGCACTTCACCCTGTATATGCGCATAAGAGATTCGTCTATGCGTTCAATAGATATTTCCCCGCTGTACACGGCATTTAATACTCCCTGATAAGCCTCGTTAAAATCAACGGGCATCAGCACCATATCGCAGCCAGCCTTGATCGCCATGACCGCGGCGTCCGCAGAGGAATACATGGTCGATACCGCCGACATTCTCATCGCGTCGGTTATCACTATCCCGTTATATCCAAGCTTATTGCGCAGTATCCCGGTGATAATATCATAGGAAAGCGTTGCCGGAGTGTTGTCGGGAAGCACGTTCGGCAGCGATATATGCCCCATCATTATAAAATCAACGCCCGCCGACATCGCGCTCTTAAAAGGCAGCAGCTCGCGCGAAAGCAGTTCGTCCATAGTCAGCATACTCACAGCCATACCGTTATGAGAATCTCCCTTGGTGCTTCCGTGTCCCGGAAAATGCTTCGCGCAGGCGCTTATACCTTTATCCTGAAGTCCCTTCACCGCCTGATACACATAATCCGAAACAAGCTTTGCGTCCTTTCCGAAGGAACGCTTCTCAAACATACTGTTGCTTTCGTTATAAATATCCGCGACCGGCGCAAAATCCACGTTAAAGCCGTATTTTGTAAGATATGCGCCTATTTTGCCGTAAGCGCCGTATGCCGATGCCGGATCGCCCGACGCTCCGAGCGAAGCCGCGTCTCCTGTATTCTGTACGCTGTCGAAAGCCTGCGCCACTCTCGCGACTCTTCCTCCCTCCTCGTCAACTCCGAGAAAAAGTGGATATTTGCTGTACTCTTTTGTCCTGGCGAGCAGGCTCGTAAGCTGCGCCTCCGACTGTATATTATTCCCGAAGTAAATGACTCCTCCCACGGGGTATCTGCTTAACGCCGCCTTCGTGCTTTCGTCCGCCTGCAAGCCTCCGTTTATGACCTCGGGATGCACAAAAAACAGTCCCGCCACTTTCTCCTCCGTAGTCATCTTTGAAACGTAATAGCGCGCCTTTTCCTCAACAGAGCCTGACGGAATCTGACTGCCTGACGTTTCGGGAGGAAGCGTCGCCTGAGTATTCTGCTCCCCCGTACTCGGCTTGACCTCGTCGGTGCCGGGTTTATTCGGCGACTCGGTTTTTTGCTCCGTCGAGGGCTGCGTCGTCTGAGCGCTCTCCGTAACTGCCGGCTCCTTTATCTGCCCCGAAGTAGTTTTGTCGTCGGTTGCGGCTGTGTTTTCACTGACGGTAGTCTGCATATTTGCATCGTCCGTCGTCGCGGAGTTTTCCTCCCCGGCCTCCGTACCCGTATTTTTCGTCGGTGAACTTGTTTTGTCGCCGACGGACTTTGTGCTCTCCTTTTCGTACACGGTACTCTTTTCTTCGGATTCCGTCCGCTCTCCTGCCGCCACGTCGTCATTCTTGGGATTTCTGTTTATACGAACTGCCGCAAAAACTATCAGTACGCCGAGAATGATCAGCGAAACACCCAAAGCAAGCGCTATAAAAAACCGCCTTTTTCCGCCCGAAGTCTCTATGCTTTTTTCCTCTTTCGGATTCTCTTCCATAACCGCACTCTCCTTATCCATTTTATTCCATATTCCGCCTATAAATCCGCACGGCTCCGGAATCAATGGATTCCGAAGCCGTTATACTATCTTCCGGATATAAAATCGCGTATCCACCTTCCGGCGGCTGAAAGTTCGTTATCGCTCCAACCGGAAGTTTTGTTCGTAGAGGAGCTTAAAAGCGCCGAGGTCTCGTTCTTGTTGCAAAGACTCCACGACACGAACGACAGATTGTAGCTGTTTATAAGCTCCTTCCATGCCTGCGCCGAATTATAGTCGATTCCTCCGTTGCCCGACGCGTCGCAGATGCTGAATTCCGACACAAATACCGGAGTTCCCGCCGCATACGCTTTTTTGAGCTTATTGCGCAAGTCATCTTTATGGGTAGCCGCATAGAAATGCAACGCGTACATAACGTTCTTGGGCTTTGCCACCGGATTGGCGGCGACCTGGTCAACATCCTGCGACCATGTGGGCGTCCCCACGATTATTATCGCGTCGGGATCGTTTTTACGGATCACGGAGATCACCTCGTCGGCGTATCTTTTTACGTCCGACCAGCCCGGTCCGTTAGGCTCGTTGCATATCTCATAGATAACGTTTACATTGTCCTTGTATTTCTTGGACATCCTGTCAAAAAAGTTTACCGCGTCCGCCTTGTATACGTTAGGGTCGCGTTCGTTAAGCACATGCCAGTCGATTATGACGTACATACCAAGCTCGGTGCAGGCTTCGACTCCCTTGCTCACAAGCTTTTCAAGCTCCGCCTTGTTTCCTCCGCTGCAATAGCCGTTTTCATGCGTATACATGGCGATCCTGAATACGTTGGCGCCCCAGTTGTCCCTGAGCGTTTTGATCGCGTCTTTATTTACATACTGCGGGAACCACTGTATACCATGAGTGCTTATTCCCTTAAGCTGGAACTTCTTTCCGTTCTTGTCTACGAGGTCCGCGCCCTTGACCGAAAGCGCCCCGTGGTTGCCCACCGGAGTTCCGCTTTCAAGCTTCGGCGGCACATACGGCTTTACTGGCTCCGAGGGCGCGGGGGAAGGATTGCTGCTGCCCCCGCCGTTTGACGAGCCTCCCTGCGAGCCTCCGACAGCCACGTTAGTGGTCGTGCCCGAATAGGTAAACGCCGTTAAAGTTGAAGAGGACGAGATGATCAGTCCGATATCCCTTGCGCTCCCTCCCGCGTCAACGGCCCCATTGTAATCAGCGGGCGTTATTACAAGCTTTCCTCCGGAAACGGTGCAGTTGCAGTTCCATGAATTAATTATGGCGCTGCCCGCCCCAAGCTCTTTTTCTATTTTCCATGTATTGATTCCTACGGAAGAAGTGTTTGATACCGTACCGCTCAGCTGATAGCATTTTTTGCCGTTCTCCTCCCATGAATTGACGATCGTGACTTCCGCCTTATATGTTCCCTTCTGATTGGAAGGAGGCGTTACGGGCGCGACAGTCTGCTGCTGCGACGGATTCTGCGGAGGAACAGGGGCGGGATTCTGCGGCTGTGAGGAAGACCCCTGTGAGCTTGACGGCTCCTGCTGTCCCGGCTGCTTCTGTGTCTCATCGGACGGCGGCTTTGTCTCCCCGGAGCTAGTATCCTCCCCGTCTTTTGAAGTCCACGTTTCCTTCGTGGAGTCTTCCGTATTTGAGGCGGTCGTATCACCCTCGGTATTTTTATCTGTTTCCTTCACGGTCACGTCATTTTTTCCGGTACTTTCGTCCTCATAACCGCCGCTCTGCGCGGGCGCGAACACTCCCTGCTCGGAGGAGGGCTCCCTCTCTGCGTTTCCCGGCGTACAGCCGTGTTTTGCAAACAAAAGCGCGTACATCACGGCAAGAATCACTATGATGACAGAAAGAATGACAATTACTGTTTTCTGGCTGTTCCATTTTTTTTCTTTACCGGCGTTGTCGTCAAACTCCCATTTTGTTTCTTCGCTCATACGATCTCTCCATTCACTGCGAACTATATTTTACTATTATCATTTCAACCGCATATTTATCCTCTGTCCTGCCCGTTTTAACCGCCGTCTCAGCGTCCGCACAGTCGTTTACCGCCGCTCTTAATCTTTCCGCGGAAAAGTTCTTCGCCTGCGAAACGTATCTTCCAGCAAAAAAGGGTTTGATACCAAGCCTTGCAGCTATTTCCTGACCGCTCTTTCCGCGCGCCGACAGATCTTTTACCGACATAAGCGTCGCAAACTGCCTGCTTATCAGAGTAAGCAGCTTCATAGGCGGCTCCTTGAGCGCCAGCAGATCAAAATAAAGCCTCACCGCCTCGTCCCTCTTTCCCGACGACATTGCGTTTATCATGTCAAAAACCCTGTCCTCCGGTCTTTGCGGACAGACCTCGTCAATATCCCCCGCAAGTATTACATCGGCTTCTCCGGTGTAGGAAATTAGCTTCATCGCCTCATTATATATATTATTCATATCGTCTCCGGCTCTTGCAAGAAAGCTGTCCATATCGTTTCGTGTGATGCGCTTTCCCGCCCCGCCGAAAATACGCGCCGCCCAATCCCTGAGCGCCGCCTCCGTCTGCCTCTTCATCTCGCAGACATAGCCCTTCTCGTTCACAGCCTTATAAAGCCTGCCCCGCTTATCGACCTCGCTCTCCACAAAAAGCAAAACGGCGGTATCGGGAAGTTCCTTTACGGTTTCCGTCATTTCCTCCGACGCTCCTTTAAAAAGTCCGCTGTCCTCAATTACGATAAGCCTGCGCTCGGCAAAAAAAGGCATGGTGCGCGCAATATCCGCCACCTCCGCCACGGGTACGTCCCTCCCCTGATACACGGACAGATTCATTGTATCCTCCCCGCAGACGGCTTCGCGAAGGCGGTTTTTGTATGACGTTTTAAGGTAATCCTCGTCACCGTAAAGCAGGTATACCGCGGCGAAAGAATTGTTTTTTATGTGCCTCATTATTTCCTTCATCCGCGCGCCGCCTCCTTACCGCACTATTTTAACATATTTATCCGCCAAAAACAACTGCTCCCTGCTTATCCGTGCGATAAATAACCGCGCCAAATTCTCCCATTCTCTCAAGAGCCTCTTCATGCGGATGCCCGTAACGGTTGTCCTCCCCGCAGGAGATAACAATGCTTCCGGGGCTTGCCGCCATAATAAATTCAGAGGAATTTGAATTTCCAGAGCCGTGATGCGCGGATTTAAGAACGTCAAACGGCGCGAAACGCGACACCGCCCCGCAAAGCTCCTTTTCCTGCTCCTTCCCTATATCTCCGGTCAGAAGCATACTGAAACCGTTATTTTCCACGACAAGCACGGTCGAATTGCCGTTGCGCTCCGTATCCGAGCCTCCCTGTTCCGGATAAATGCAGGTTATCTCAGTGCTTCCCGCCGTAAGTCTCATTCCGCAGTATATCGTTCTGACTTTTGCTCCCGCCTCCTCCGCCGTTTTCCAGAGCGCGTCATACGCTTCATCATGCACTGGCGAAGCCGGCATATAGACAGTATCGACACTGATTTTTCCTTTTCTCAGCAGGTCAAAAAGACCGCTTACATGGTCCGAGTCGCAGTGCGTCACGATGGCATAGTCAAGCTTCGCCACCCCTTTTGACATCAAAAAAGGCTCCAAAGTGTATTCGTACAGCTTCTTTTTGTCCGAGCTTCCGCCGTCCACAAGAAACGCAGCGCCGTTGCCGCCGCGTATAAAAATCCCGTCTCCCTGGCCTACATACAGAAAATCCGCCTCAAAGCCTCTGTCGAATCTGAGCGTCAGAAGCACAAACGCGGGAACAAACGCCAATACGGGAGCCTTGTATCTGCCGGAATACTTTTTGAGCACGAAAACGGCGACGGCAAGAATAAAATAATAAAGCGCGATCTGCCACGCCTTGGGTCTGCCGCACACCCATACCGCACACGGAATCCTAGCGTTCGCCGTGCATAAAAATTTGTAAAGCTTTATCACGAATACTCCGGGACCTATGCAGAAACTCCCCGCGCAGACATTCAGAATGCCCGCTATACCTCCCGCGACGGCGCTTACCATAACGACGGTCATAAGAGGGACCACAAGCATATTTATGAACACCGAAAGAACGGGAATCTCATAGTAGTTCCACATTATCACCGGAAGCGTAGCCGCCTGCACCGATATGCTCGTGACGAAGGCGGAGGAAATCTTTCCTTTTATTCCCAAAGCCTTGCTTGCGTTTCCCGCTATAAATATTATTCCCAGCACAGCTCCGAAGGAAAGCTGAAAACCGCAGTTGTACAAAAGCATTGGATTTGAGACAAGCATTGCCATCGCCGCAAGCGAAGCCGCGGAAAGCATATCGTATGTCCTGCCCGCGGCGTTTGCGTACACAGCCGCTATGTACATTATGATCGCCCGCACCGTGGAAGTGCCGTTTCCGGTCATTACCCCGTAAAAAATAATGACCGCGCTCCCGATAAGCATGGAAAAAATATATTCCGCTCCTGATTTTCTGAGTATTCTGTAAAGTCCCATGCCTATCAGCGAAACGTGAAGCCCCGATATGGCAAGAATGTGCCCTATCCCGCCGTCCGCAAAAAGCCCCGACAATTCAGAATCAAGCCCGTCCTTTTCTCCGAGAAGCATGGCGGCAAATACCGAGGCGCTTGCGGAATCGGTTACTGAATACAGAGAATCGCGCAGCTTTTTTGAAATTCTGTCGGCGAATCTCATCACAAGCGAATCGCATTCCTTTTCGACTGCGATTTCCTCCGGATACACCTTGAATCCTACCTTTACCGTGTGGTAATATTTCCGCGCGTCAAACTCTCCGGGATTTTTCGCGGTGTCAAAAGCCGCCGCCGTGCCCTTTATGCGGAGCAAAGCGCCGCGACCGTACTCTTCGTCGGTATACGCTATACAATTTTCGATCCTGCCGCCGTCGGACGCAAGCCTCACATTTTCAAGCGTGACCTTATAACCGTTTCCGGTCTCCTGAACTTTCTGCACCGTTCCGGATATTTCGCATGAACGCCGACCGCCGCCGTTAAGAGCGCGTACAAAAGAGCTTTCCCGCGAAGCCGAAAGCGTTATAAAATATCCCGCTATAAATAATAATGGAAAAATAAAATAGAAAAAACTGACCCGGCGCTTATACACCGTATGAATTACCAATGATAAAACAAGAAAAAATACCAAGATAAAACAAGGGACCGCGAAACTATGCGCGATAATTCCGAGCGACAGCACGATCGCGGCCCCGAATAACGGTCTTTTAATAAAACCTCCTCCTTACATTCCCGCAAGGCGCTTTGCGCCGAACGGGACTTTCCTTACTCTTCTATCTCTTCATATACCTCCGTAACTATGTCCAGATTTCGCTCATACGTCGCGGAAAGAGAATAATTATCCCTGAACGTGCCGTCCTGAGCGCCGTTTACAAGAATCTGCACTTTCTTTACCTTTGTAAGCTCACAAAGGGAATTAACTATGGAATAAAGCGTCACCTCCGCCGAAACGTCGGCTAACGACGTCATAAACGCGGAATCAAAATTGACATAGCAAACTCCGTCCCTCGTCGAAACTGTCAGAAGCTTTGTGTTCGGCGCAAGCGTCGCCTTGCTACCCTTCACTCCGGGACCCGCAAGCAGACGCTCGATTATGGTCTGCTCCATTGACGTTTTATTGCTGTATTTAAGACGCACCGTTTCCCCGACAAGACTTTTTCCCTCGCCGTCCGAATAATATACCTTGGTATCAAAATAATTTATCTGATTAAGTGATGAATCTGTATCCGTGATAAAATTATTCTCGTTCATCAGACCGACCACCTTATTGTCTATCGTCAAAGGCTGGTCATTGATATATATTCCTATATAATCCACAGACTGAAGCTGAAGAAGCGTCTGCACGATAGCGGCGCGGCATATCACCTCGTCAAGCGCGCTCATCTCATAATATCCCTCATCCTTAAAGTAAATGTTGAGTATCCTCTTATTCTTCTGCAGTGAGCTTATGCCAAGAACATCAGGTATCTTACCGGAATTAAGCGCGTTGATCGCGTCCCTGCGCTGCTTCGCGCTGTTGTCACGGTACGGACTGCTCCACGAAAAAACGCTTTTATTACCGCTGTCGGTGGGATATAGCATCTGATACAAAAGAGAAGCCGCCTGAATTATCTCGTCATCATAATACATAAAATCATCGCATGGTTCCGCGACAAGTTCCATGTTGGACGGATCGTAATAATACATCAGATAACCGTCTTCTGAGCCCCACTCCCTTTTTCTGCCGCAGGCTGTAAAAATCACAGTGGCGGTCAAAAAAATCACCGCGACGGCAGACAGCGCGCGAAGTCTTTTTTTCATACCTGCTCACCTCCGTTTTTCACATAGCGTATGGGTATCCTGACAGTAAAGGTCGAGCCGTCGCCGTCCTTGCTGTAAAGCTTTATCGTTCCGTGATGCATGAGTATAACGCTTTTTGTTATCGCAAGTCCCAGTCCCGTGCCGCCCTTTTCTCTGGAACGCGCCTTATCCACCCTGTAAAAACGCTCGAAAATATGCTCCCTGCACTCGTCGGGAATACCGATCCCCGAATCCGATACCGTCACAAAGAAATACTTGTGGTCAGCGTTTATCGAAACTCTTACCCAGCCGTCCTCTTTATTGTACTTTATGGCGTTTTCCACAAGATTGGTTATCGCGAGAGTAAATTTCACCTCGTCGATTTCAGCTGCCACGGACCTGAAGCTCTCAAAAATAAGCTCCACCTTGCGGGCGTCCGCAATCGGGCTGAGCCTTTTTAGCGTAAGCTCCACAAGCTCGTTTACATTTACGGCGGAAATATTCAGGGACGCGTTGGCGCGGTCGACCTTGACAAGAGCGAGCAGATCGTTTATTATCTGGTTCTCCCTGTTTATCTCACTGACTATATCCCCCATGAATTCCCTGTATACCTCGTTCGGGACCTCCTCCTGCATCATCAGCGATTCGGCGAGAACCTTCATTGACGTCATAGGCGTTTTCAGCTCGTGGGACACGTTCGACACAAATTCGTCGCGGGAACCGTCCATCAGCCTCATGCGGTCAAGCATAAGGTTCACGGACTGCGCCACGCTGTCATATTCATAAAGCGTTCTTTTCTCCACGCGCGCGTCCTTCGCTCCCGCCGATACCCTCACTATGGATTTATTCAGCTTGTTCAGCGGTTTTATCACAGCCTGCGAAAAAATCCCGGCAAAAATAAAAGCAAGCATCGCGAATATCGCGGTTATAGCCTTGAAAAGCCTGTTTACATACTCCTGTATCATAGGGGCGGAGGTATCGGTGACCGTGATGCCGATAACGCCTATCACATCCTCGCTGTCCGTA
>ERZ777011.2383-NODE-2383-length-15181-cov-16.000463_pt1 | contig 15181 bp, 12 predicted proteins | sample MGYA00374964_ERZ777011 | MGnify/ENA primary metagenome ERZ777011 (study PRJEB29310, sample SAMD00008975) | mouse gut metagenome | study: EMG produced TPA metagenomics assembly of the Metagenome analysis of fecal microbiota from mouse which was promoted...
CAGATATTAAGGGATTATTTACAGTCGGTGTAACATATGTTTGACAAACCTACACGCCCATTTATGATATAATAATTGCAGCGACATTAACAGGCAAACGTCCGATGAAACCAGATATAAAGCACGTCAGTGCAGGTTTACTCTTGAAAGGAGTATCATGATAATGACAATGAAAGAAGCAATGCATGCAAGGCATACAGTCCGCAAATATACCGATAAACCCTTGCCGGCAGATATTATCAAACTGCTGAATGCCCGAATTGAGGATAACAATAGGGCGCATAATCTGGCGATAAATCTGAATACTAATGACGATTCCGCTTTTAATGCCTTGATAAAACTTATTTTAGCAAAAGGCGTAAAAAATTATTTTGTTTTGGCCGGACCGGACGCGTCCGGATTGGATGAAAGGCTGGGCTACTGCAGCGCTGATTTAATGCTCTATGCGCAGACTCTGGGACTCAATACATGGTGGGTGGGCGGAACCTATAACCGCAAAAAGCTAAATGCTTCAGCCGGTGAAAACAGGGTAATCGGCATAGTTGCCGTCGGCTACGGCGCCAGCCAGGGTACTGCACACAAATCAAAAAAAGCGGAAGAAATCGCCGTGTATGAAGGCGAGGCGCCTGACTGGTTCGACAAAGGTGTGGAAGCCGTTTTACTTGCCCCGAGCGCACTCAATAAGCAGGCCTTCCACATACAGGGAAAAGACGGAAAAGTAAAAATAACCTGTGACAACGGCCATTTTTCCGGTGCGGACCTTGGTCTGGCAAAATATCACTTTGAACTGGGAGCAGGTACAGCAAACTTCCAATGGGATGAAAAATAATCTACTAATAAAGACAGGATAACTATGGATTTCAATTTTGACCAACTGGATGACGATAAAGAATACCTTGCCCGCCGCGCAAGGAGAAAGCGCATGTGGCGTGAAAGGCAAGAGCGTGAAAGAAGACGCCGCATATTGATTGGCCTTATGTGCATAGGCGTGCTATGCGTTATCATTACGATTACCGTTGTATTATCGGCATTTGGCAGAAAGGCCGCGACAGGCGATGTTTTGGCACAGGTGCAAAGGGTGAAAGCCGACGGGCGGACGGATAAACTGGAAACAATCAGAATAATCGAAAAAGAAACGCCTGTGGCCGGGGCAGACATAGCAGAACCCGAACCGGAAAAAACCGTTTTCAGCTTTACCGCACCCACGGATGTGACTGCCATAAACTGCGAGGAAGTAATCAGCACAAATGCCATTCTGATTGATGAAAGTACGGACACCATCATCGCTTCAAAAGGCGCATATGAAAGAATTTTTCCGGCATCCATGACGAAGGTGCTGACTGTACTGGTAGCGGCCGAACAGCTTGGGGAAAGGGATTTGGACGATACATTCATCATGACGCTGGAAATTACGGATTATGCATATGTAAACGACTGCAGCGCAGTGGGTTTTCTTGACGGGGAAGAAATAACGGTGCGCGACTTGTTCTACGGAACTATACTGCCCTCCGGCGGGGACGCCGCCGTCGGTCTTGCAACTTACATCGCCGGTTCCCATGAGGCATTTGTGGACATGATGAATGCAAAACTGGAGGAACTGGGAATCTCAGACAGCGCACACTTTACCAACTGCGTCGGTCTTTATGACGACAATCATTATTGTACGGTTTATGATATGGCTGTTATCATGAAAGCCGCATTGCAGAATGAATTGTGCAGGGATATTTTATCCGCACACACTTACACCACCACGCCCACGGATAAACACCCGGAAGGAATTACCATTTCCAACTGGTTTTTGCGAAGGATTGAGGACAAGGATACCGGCGGTGAAGTGCTGTGCGCCAAAACGGGATATGTGGTCCAGTCCCGAAACTGTGCGGTAAGCTATGGCACTTTTGCAGGCGGAACCCCCTATATTTGTGTGACTGCGGGCGCAACCAGCAGTTGGAGATGCATTTACGACCATGTGGAAATTTATAACAGGTATATTCCCTAAAAATAAATCCTTATGTTATTTTTCCCCCAATTCTGGAAATACTGGTAAATATCAGGGAAATATTACATTTTATGGTTATTCTGCACAAATGCATGGACATAATTATTAGACAAAACTAACGAAATTCTTTGTATAGTGCAAAAATACCATTACAATTCCTTATATTTTCTGATAAAATAGTTTACATAAGGATGTGATACTATGTTTCAGGTAAATGATATCGTTATTTATGGCAGTCATGGCGTCTGCCAGATTACCTCCATCGGCACACTCTCCATGTCCATGGCGGATAAAAACAAATCATACTACACGTTACGGCCGTTATACCAGAAATCGGCTGCCGTTTATGCGCCTGTGGATAACAACAAAACCATAATGCGGTATATCCTCTCCAAAAAAGAGGCGGAAGATTTGATTGCCGATGTTCCGCGGATTGAGTCTGTCTGGATTACCAATGAAAAAGACCGGGAGCTGCAATACAAGGCCGCTCTGCAGACCTGCGACTGCCGGGAACTGATTAAAATCATAAAGACCTTATATTTGAGAAAAGAAGCCCGGATACAGAGCGGCAAAAAGGTCACTGCCATAGATGAAAAATACTTCCGTCTGGCAGAGACCCAGTTGTACGAAGAACTTGCCTGCGCGCTGGATATTAAGAGGGAACAGGTTGCGCCCTATATCGCGGACAGCCTTCTTTTGCATGAGAATTAACTACTGTACTGCCAGATTCGTATATCCCATCAGGCTCTCATCCACCTCTCGGGCGGCCTCCCGGCCTTCCCGGATAGCCCAGACGACAAGGGACTGGCCCCTGTGCATATCCCCGGTCACAAAGACATTGTCCGCGCTGCTCTTGTACCCTCCGGGAGCGGTTTTTACATTGGTGCGCTCGTTTAACGCCACCTTGAATGCATCTGCCACATACTTCTGGCATCCCGTAAAACCTGCTGCAATCAGCACGATTTCCGCATCCAGCACCTGTTCGCTGCCGGGTATCTCACTGCACTTCATCCTGCCTGTTTCCGCATCCTTCTCCCAGTTCAGCTTCACTGTCCTGACCGCCTTTAAACTGCCGTTTTTGTCCTTGATAAATTCCTTTACCGTGGTTTCATATATCCTAGGGTCATGACCGAAGACGGCAATGGCTTCTTCCTGTCCGTAATCGGTTTTCAGCACCTTCGGCCACTCCGGCCACGGATTGTCTTCCGCACGCGTTTCGGGCGCCGCAGGCATCATCTCTATCTGCGTCACCGACTTGCAGCCATGCCGGATGGCCGTTCCCACACAGTCGTTTCCCGTATCGCCGCCTCCGATAATCACCACATTCTTGCCCTTGGTATCCACATACCTGCCGTCCGTAAAATTGCTGTCTAACAGGCTCTTGGTATTTGCCCTTAAAAAGTCAACGGCAAAATAGATTCCTTTTGCATCCCTGCCGGGCGCCTGTATATCACGCGGATTGGATGCCCCGCAGGCAAGAACCACCCTGTCATATTCTTTTAAAAGCTGGGCAGCCTTGATATCCTTTCCTACATCCATACCCGTCACAAAGGTTACCCCTTCTGCTTCCATCACCTGCACCTTGCGCTCAATAATCTGTTTTTCCAGCTTCATATTGGGAATGCCGTACATCAAAAGTCCGCCCACCCTGTCATGACGCTCGTACACCGTAACCAGATGGCCCCTTTTGTTCAACTGGTCCGCTGCCGCAAGTCCGGAAGGCCCGCTGCCCACCACAGCCACCCTTTTGCCGGTACGCACCTTGGGAGGGTTGGGCGCCGCATACCCCTTTTCGTAGGCATTTTCAATGATGGCATACTCATTTTCCTTTGTGGCAACCGGCTCCCCGTTTAAGCCGCAGGTACATGCCGCCTCGCAGAGCGCCGGACAGACGCGGGAAGTAAATTCCGGGAAATTATTGGTCTTCTTCAGCCTCTTATAGGCCTGCTCCCAGTTTCCCGTATAAACCAAATCATTCCACTCCGGCACCAGATTGTGGAGCGGACAGCCGGAGGTCATGCCGCAGATTGCCATGCCCGACTGGCAGAACGGTACGCCGCATTCCATGCACCGCGCGCCCTGAAGCTGCTGTTTTTCCATGGGAAGATGCTCATGAAATTCCAAAAAGTTTTTGATTCTTTCTTTGGGTTTCACTTCCCCGGACGTTTCTCTTTTATAATCCATAAAACCTGTCGGTTTTCCCATCTCTTTTCCTCCATTCCAAAGCGGTCTGATTTTTTCCTCCGCTCAATGTTTCGTGTTTGCATAGAAAGCTTCAATCTGTGCCTGCTCCGCGCTGAGCCCTTTTTCTTCCATCTGCACGATGGTTTTCAGCACCCGCTCGTAGTCATGGGGTATGATTTTTTTGAATTTGGGCAGGTATTCCCCAAAATTGTCCAGAATCAGCTTGCCCTTAGGGGAGTTGGTATACGCAACATGCTCTTTAATCATCTCCTTTAACTCCAGCACATCATATTTGGAGGTGATTTCATAGGAGGACACCATTTCCTTGTTCAGCCGCATGTAAAGGTCATTCCCCTCATCCAGCACATAGGCAATGCCGCCGCTCATGCCGGCTGCAAAATTTTTGCCGGTGGGGCCCAACACTACCACACGGCCACCCGTCATGTACTCGCAGCCATGCTCGCCCACGCCTTCCACCACCGCAATGGCGCCGGAGTTGCGCACGGCAAACCGTTCGCCTGCCACACCGTTTATAAACGCTTTGCCGCTGGTCGCGCCGTACAAAGCCACGTTTCCGATGATGATATTATCCTCCGCCTTAAACCTGCTGCCCTTTGGCGGATAGACAATCAGCTTTCCACCGGAAAGTCCCTTTCCGAAATAATCGTTGCTGTCGCCCACAAGCTCCAGCGTCAGTCCCGCCGGGATAAAGGCCCCGAAGCTCTGTCCGCCTGCGCCGTTACAAAGCACACGGTAAAAATCTTCCTGCAGGGATTCTCCGAAACGCCTTGTGATTTCCGAGCCAAGGATGGTGCCGAAAGCACGGTCCGTATTGGTGACATCCACCTCAATGCTTCTCTTCTTTCCTGCTTCCATGGCTTTCGCAAGCTGTTTTAACAGTACCTTTTCATCCAGCGTATTTTCCAGATGGAAATTGTAGGTCTGCCTGGCGTCAAAGGTTACCTTCTGCTTCATTCCTTCATAGGGATTGTCAAGAATCCTGCTCAAATCTATGGATTTCTGCCTGTCTGTCAGGTTTTCCTTTACTTTCAGCAAATCGGTGCGGCCCACCAGTTCATCCACGGTGCGCACTCCCAGCCTTGCCATGTACTCTCGCAGCTCCTCTGCGATAAATTTCATGAAATTCATCACATATTCCGGCCTGCCCCGAAAATTCTTCCTGAGTTCGGGGTTCTGTGTTGCCACGCCCACCGGGCAGGTATCAAGGTTGCAGACGCGCATCATGACGCATCCCATTGTCACCAGCGGAGCCGTTGCAAAGCCAAATTCCTCCGCTCCCAGAATGGCAGCGACTGCCACATCCCGTCCGCTCATCAGCTTTCCGTCCGTTTCTATCCTGACCTTATTGCGCAGTCCGTTCATAATCAGGGTCTGGTGCGTTTCCGCAAGCCCCAGTTCCCACGGAAGCCCTGCATTGTGGATGGAATTTTTGGGCGCTGCGCCCGTACCGCCGTCGTACCCGGAAACCAGAATCACCTGTGCGCCTGCCTTGGCAACGCCTGCCGCAACGGTTCCCACACCTGCCTCCGATACCAGCTTCACGGAAATGCGGGCATCCTTGTTGGCATTTTTTAAGTCGTAGATAAGCTGCGCCAAATCCTCTATGGAATAGATATCGTGATGGGGCGGCGGGGAAATCAGGCTCACGCCGGGCGTCGAGTGACGGGTCTTAGCTATCCAGGGATAAACCTTCCCGCCCGGAAGATGTCCGCCTTCCCCCGGTTTTGCCCCCTGCGCCATCTTAATCTGAATTTCTTTTGCGCTCACAAGGTATCTGCTGGTAACGCCAAACCGCCCGCTTGCCACCTGCTTGATGGCCGAGCAGCGGTCAAGGCCGTCAGCCCCCAGCGTCAGGCGCTCCGGTTCTTCACCGCCCTCCCCGGAATTGCTCTTTCCGTGCAGCAGGTTCATGGCAATCGCCATAGTTTCATGGGCTTCCTTTGAGATGGAGCCGTAGGACATCGCCCCCGTTTTAAACCTTGTCACAATGGAATCCACACTCTCCACTTCCTCAAGGGGAACACCCTTTTTCGGAAAGTTGAAATCCATCAGCCCGCGCAGGTTCCTGACCGCTTCCTCGTCGTTCACCAGCGCCGTGTACTGTTTAAACATGCCGTAATCGCCCCGTTTTGTGGACTGTTGGAGCAGATGGATGGTGGCGGGATTGTAAAGATGCTCTTCCGCCCCGCTCCGCATTTTATGATGTCCGGGACTGTCAAGCGTAAGGTCACATGCAAGCCCTAACGGGTCAAACGCCTGCGAATGCAGTTCATCCACCTGTTTTTCAATATCCTTGATGGTAATGCCCCCCACACGGCAGACCGTATGGGTAAAGTACCTGCTGATTACCTCCTTGTCGATGCCGATTGCTTCAAATATCTGGGAACCCTGATAAGACTGAATCGTGCTGATTCCCATCTTGGAAGCAATCTTTACGATACCGTGCAGCACGGCGTTGTTGTAGTCTTCCACCGCCGCATAATAGTCTTTATCCAGCATATGGCTGTCAATCAGCTCCTTTATGGACTCCTGCGCCAGATAAGGGTTGACGGCACACGCCCCATAACCCAAAAGGGTTGCAAAATGATGCACCTCCCTGGGCTCCCCCGACTCCAGTATCAGCGCAAGCCTTGTTCTCTTTTTTGTCCTTACCAGATATTCGTTCAACGCAGACACTGCAAGAAGGGAAGGGATAGCCACATGGTTCTCATCCACGCCCCTGTCCGACAGAATCAATACGTTATTGCCATCCCTGTAAGCCCTGTCAACCTCCACAAAAAGCCGGTCAATGGCCCGCTCAAGGCTCGTATTTTTATAGTAGGTAATCGGAATGACTTCCACATGAAAACCGTCCGCTTTCATATTTTTAATCTTCATAATGTCCGTGTTGGTAAGGATGGGATTGTTCACTTTAAGTACATTGCAGTTTTCCGGCACCTCCTCCAGCACATTGCCCTCCCGCCCCACGTAGACGGTGGTGGAGGTCACAACCTCCTCCCTGATGGCGTCAATGGGCGGATTCGTCACCTGTGCAAAAAGCTGTTTGAAATAGTGGAACAGCGGATGGTGGGTTTTGCTCAGCACCGGAAGCGGCGTATCCACACCCATGGCGGCGATGGCCTCCCCGCCGTTTTTCGCCATGGGGAGGATGCTCACCTTCAGCTCGTCATAGGTGTAGCCGAATGCCTTCTGCATCCTCTCCCTCTCCTCATCGGAAAATTCCGGCACGCGCTCGTTGGGGATTTTTAACGACTTTAATTCCACCAGATTATTGTCCAGCCATTCCCCGTAAGGCTGTGCGGACGCATACTTTTCCTTTAACTCCTCGTCATCTATGACACGACCCTGCAAGGTGTCCACCAGAAGCATTTTCCCGGGCCTGAGTCTTTCCTTTACTAAGATTTTCGCCGGGTCAATGTCAAGCACCCCTACCTCGGAAGACAAAATCAACTGGTCATCCTCCGTAATCAGATACCGGGAGGGACGCAGTCCGTTCCTGTCCAGCACGGCTCCCATAATGTCACCGTCAGAAAACAAAATGGATGCAGGTCCATCCCAAGGCTCCATCATGGTGGCATAATACTGGTAAAAATCTTTCTTTGTCTTGGACATGGTTTTATTGTTTGCCCACGGTTCAGGTATGGTAATCATCACCGCCAGGGGCAAATCCATGCCGCTCATCACCAGAAATTCCAACGTATTGTCAAGCATCGCAGAGTCGGAACCGGTTTTATTGATTGCGGGAAGCACCTTGTGAAGCTGTCCCTTTAAATGCTCGGACTCCATGTTTTCTTCGCGGGCAAGCATCTTGTCCGCATTGCCCCTGATTGTATTGATTTCCCCGTTATGTACGATGAACCTGTTGGGATGCGCGCGCTCCCAGCTGGGATTGGTGTTGGTGGAAAAACGGGAATGCACAATGGCGATGGCAGACTCATAATCCGCACTCTGCAGGTCCGCAAAAAAAGTGCCGAGCTGCCCCACCAGGAACATGCCCTTGTACACGATTGTCCTGCTGGAAAAAGACACCACATAGGTGTTGTCCGTGGACTGCTCAAAAACACGGCGCGCAATATAGAGCCTGCGGTCAAATTCCAGTCCCTTTTCCACATTCGCGGGCTTTTTCACAAAGGCCTGCATGATACAGGGCATACATTCCACGGCCTTATGTCCCAGCACGTCGGGATAGGAAGGCACATTTCTCCAGCCAAGAAACTCCAGTCCTTCCTTTTCCACTATGATTTCAAACATCTTTTTGGACTGGTTCCTTTTCAGTTCGTCCTGCGGAAAGAAAAACATGCCCACGCCGTATTCCCTTTCCTCACCAAGGGTAAATCCCAGCGCTTTTGCCTCCTTTAAGAAAAACTTATGCGGAACCTGCGTCAGAATCCCGACGCCGTCCCCGGTTTCCCCTTCCGCATCCTTTCCTGCCCTGTGTTCTAAGTTCTCCACAATTTTAAGCGCATTCTCCACCGTTTCATGACTCTTTTTTCCTTTAATGTTTACACATGCGCCTATCCCGCAGTTATCATGCTCAAACTCCGTCCGGTAAAGCGGCGCTTGGGGAATATCATTTTTTACATCAAACATGGCCCGACTCCTTTCTCTCACAAACAAAAAAAGTCGCAGGGAACCTATGCTTCGCTCCTTTGCGACTTATGACGTTACTATACACCTTTCTTTCACACTTGTAAATAGTTTTTTTTGCTAAATTGTCTGACTATCTGACAATTTAACAAATATTACTTAATTGTCTGACAACGTCTTCCACTGCATATAAGGGAAGATTAATGAACCGATATTTGCAACGAAAATATGTGGAAATAATACACTTTTTACACTGAATTATGCCGTGGGTTTCTCATAAAGTAACACCATCCAAGCGCCCCCATGCCTATAAGAAGAAATCCCATGCAGGTCCACCAGTTTATGGGCATAACCGCAAAGGCTCCCGTCACGGTCAGCAGGTATCCTGCCACATTACTTAATATATGGGCAGCCACCGGCACATAAAAATGGCCAAAGCTTTCATAAAAATACGCAATCACGCATCCCAGCAGGAAGGCATAACTGCCCTGCACCGGATTCTGATGGTAAACGCCAAACAAAAATGCCGAGATAACCATAGCGGGAATATACGCCATGTATTTTTTCAAGCGGTTATAAACCACGCCCCTGAAAATCAGTTCCTCCGCAACCGGGATAAGCAGGCCGTTGACAAGCAATCCCAGGGGAAGCGCCGCCGCATACTGCATACGGGCTGTTTCCTGAAAAGCCGCAGACATATCTGTTATCCCTGCCAGTTCGTAGAGAAAGTTCAGCCCAAGGGTCAATCCGAGGATGCATACCGTCATACAGGCATAGGCAAAGGGCTGTTTCAGCCGCGCATGTTTTAATGGAACCTCTTTCCCTGCCCTGCCTATATCCTCCTTTGCATAAAGCCACCATATCACCACGCCTGCAATAAGAAAAGCAATGGCAGTCATAATGGCAGAACCGTTTCCGGTTGCCCCTTCCAGCACCTCTCCCGTTTCATTCCAATAAACCAGCTTTTCAGCCGCCCCGCGGGGCAGCGCCTCGGAAAGCGCGGACAGAATAATGGTGCCCACGGAAAGTCCCATCATGCGTAACAGGTAAAAAATAATCATCGGAAGCACGATAAACCACAGCTTCACAAAAAAGGGCTCTTCCTTTTTGTTTTCGCTTTCCCGAAGCAGCAGCTTTTCCAACTCTCCTACGCTCCTCACTATATAATCCGCCTTCGCCTCCTTCAATTCTTCCATGCTTCCATAGCCAAAAGTAACGGCCACACTGGTAACGCCCCAAGCTTTTGCGCCCTGCACGTCAAACTTCCTGTCGCCGACCATAACCGTATTTTCTTTCTTTCCGCCAAGCTGCCTTAAAGCCTCCTGTATCACCTCCGCTTTATCCGTCCTGCTGCCGTCCAGTTCGCTTCCCACCACCACGTCAAAGTATTTGCGAATGGAAAAATGCTCCAGAATCCGCTCCACAAAAACGGTGGGCTTGCTGGAGGCAACCGCCAGTTTTTTGCGGGCGTTCTTTAACTTTCTAAGCATTTCGGGTATTCCTTTATAGACGGTATTTTCAAATATGCCCGTATCCCGAAACCGCTCCCGGTACTTTTCCACCGCTTCCTCTGCCTGCTTCTCATCAAACCCGTAAAATTCCATAAAGCTGTCCTTCAAAGGCGGTCCGATAAAAGCGGTCAGCTTGTCCGCCTCCTCCTCAATGCCGAAGGAGGACAGCGCATACTGCACGCAGGTGGTAATGCCCACTTTGGGGTCGGTCAGGGTGCCGTCCAAGTCAAATAAAATGTAGTCTTTCATGTTAATCCTTTCTGTTATTACAAACTAAATATGCGTCTTCAATTTGTCCCAGTCTGTTACCGTCAAAACATTTTTATCCATGGAATTTCCTTTTCCCGTTGTAAACGGCTGATGAATCGCCCCTATGTACCAGACCGGAAATAAGCCGGCATTTAAAGCGCCTTTTACATCACATTCGTATGAATCGCCAATATACCAGACTTCGTTCGGATGCAGCTGCGCTTTTTCCAAAGCCAAATCAAATATCCTTTTATTCGGTTTGCGGAATATATAATTGCTTGAGGTAATGATAAATTCAAAAGCATTTTCCGGAAGCAGTCTGTTGATACGCTCTGCAACCACGGACGGAGCATAAGAAATATTACTGATAACGCCTGTGCGGATACCTTTCTCCTTCAAGTAATCCAAAAATTCTTTGATACCTTCCGTCGGCTCTCCCGGAGCAGCGGCATTCCAAAATACCGCGTCAATTTCAGAGTTGCTTAATGCAATCTCTATTCCCTGCGATTCATAGAGATAGGGCGTAAACATGGTATTGGGTATTTCTATCTGAAACAAATGCCTTTTCTCAGGATGAAATCTTCCGAACTCCTCGTTAATTTCATTTGCCCTGGCTTGCACCTGCTCTGCCGACAAATGATATTTATTTCTTGTAGCATATTGTAAAACAGCCTCTGTTCCCTTTATTCCGTCAAATTTTTGTTCCGCAATAAGCGTCTGGCCATAATCAAACAATATCATCTTGGGTAATACCATATCACTTGTCCTCGTACAAAATATAAACAATGAAAATACTTCAACGTCAAAAAAATGGGAATTATCTTATAAATTCCGGCCTTGATACTGAACTGTCACCACATAAACTTTTTGGTCTGCTTCATCAATACGGAAAACAACAATATAATTATCAATCAGCAACTGTCTGTAACCCCTTTCGGCATACCTGCCCTCATTACGCTGTTGATGGGACTGTGGAAAGGTATCTAAATTTAAAATAGCCCTTTTAATTCTTTCAACTTGACCTTTTGCATTTTCAGGAGCTGATTTCTCATTTGCTATATATTCAAAAATGCTGTCTAATTCGCGTATCGCTCTGGGATTGATTTTTACCTTGTATTTATCCAAAATGCTTTTTCTCCAATTTTGCAAACACTGTTTCTGCATCGACTGCTTCTTCTCCGTTTTCAATTTCCTGCTCAGATTCATAGATTATCTGGTCGATGCGGTAAATCCTTGCGAATTTATCATATAATTCACTACTCATTACAACTAAATCACTATATCCGTTTTTGGTAATAAAAATAGGTTCCTGTTCCTTGTGTGCTATATTGGAAATCTCGGTTGTATTGCGTAAATCTTTGATGGGTATAATATGTGGCATAATATTTCCCTCCTCCTTATTACATAATTATAGCATAATTTTGTGCAAAAACAACGGAAATATACTTGCAGTTTCCGCATTTTACATTGCGGGAGCGCGTCCTGTTGGAACAAATGCGCGCCGGGGCTGCCGCAATGCAAAATGCGGAAATTCTATAAATATTTATCCCCATAGGAAAACTTTATATTTTTATTTTTGTCCATTTTCCCGACCTGAAACGCCAGTTGGTTAAGATGAGGCGGCAGAACTGGTCGCATACGACTCCGAACCAGATGCCGATGACTCCCATACGGAAACCGTAGGCAAACAGCAATGAGGCAAGCGGCCGGATAAAGGTTACGCTGATGGTGGAGGCTATGGTGGTGAAACGCACGTCACCGGCGCCCCTTAGACAGCCCATGTAGATAACCTGGGACACCTGCATCAGCACAATCAATACCATTACACGCATAATTTCCACGCCAATGCTTATGGTATCCTTTTCCGTAAAATACAGGCCGAAAAACCACTCTCCCAGCGCAAGGTATAAAACGGAAAGCACCACGGATATGGCATTGCCCATCCGCTGGCAGATGGTGCCGTACTTTTTGGCTAGCTCCGCATTTTTCTGCCCCAGACTCTGTCCAATCAAAGTCACTGCCGCCACCTGCATACCGTCCCCAAAGGAGAAGGACAGGGACATGACGTTCATGCCCACCTGATGGGCGGCAAAGGCCCTTGTGCCAAGCTTTGCCGCCATCACGGAAACCGACATGAAACCTATCCTGATTAGTATCTGCTCCACAAAAACATTGGACGCCAGATTAAAAATCTGTTTCAGGGACGCTATGTCCGCGCGCAGTTTTTTCTGTAAAAGAAAAGCCACGTTTACAAAGCTTTCTTTGCGGAACAGGGAGGCAATGCTCATACCGCAGGCAGCCACCGTGCCGATAACCGTCGCAATGGCAGCGCCCTTAATGCCCCATGCCGGAAATCCAAAATGTCCCTCTATCAATAGATAATTAAAAAAGATATTTATCAGATTGGAGGTCAGGTTGGTTTTCATGGCAATTTTGGTGTTGCCGCTGCCCCGCTGGGCCGCATTGATAACTAAGGATATGATGTTAAAAAGCATACAACCCATGATAATCCGAAAATACAGCACCGCACTGTCATGGGTATCGCTTTCCGAGCCGGCAAAGCGAATAATCGGATTGGCAAACGCCACGCACAGGACGCTGACAATGACTCCCGCAGCCACAGTGACAAGAACCGCCGTCAACAAAATCCTGCCTGCCCCCTCCTTGTCCCCTTCCCCGCGCCTTCTGGCGGAAAGGGCGGAAACCGCCACGTTAATCGCAATAAACAGGGCAAGGCCTATAAACTTCGGCTGCGTGGTCAGTCCCACCGCCGCCACCGCATACTCTCCGAGCCTGCTGACCATCATGGAATCCACGATTCCCACTACCGCCACAAAAAAGGATTCCAGCACCGCCGGCCACGCCACCAGAAAAGCCTTTTTTATATAACACTTATTTTCTGCCAGCCATTTTTTTACGATACGCAAGGCATACCGCCTCCTTCCCTGCTTTTCCCTGTCAGTTAATCCGCGATGCCGAAAGCCTCCCCAATCGACGCAAGCCTCTTACAGTCTGCCGGAAGCGCTCCCCTTAGAGGCGTGGACTGATTCGTGTGGACATACATGCTCGCCAGACCGTATGCATGGGCGCCTCCCACATCCGCTTCACAATCATTGCCAATCATAACTGCATTTTGCTTTTCCAGTCCGAATTTTTCAAACAATCTGTCAAAAAACAAAGGCGACGGCTTTTTCACCCCACAATCAGAGGAATATAAAATGCCGTCAAACAAATCATAGATTCCAAGCATACGCATTTCCGGTTCCGTAAAGATGCGCTGGGCGTTGGATAACAGATATACGCCTTTTCCTGCCTCCTTTAGTCTTTGGAGCAGCTTTTTTGCTCCCGGAAACAACCTGATATAACAAAGGGATTCATTTCTGAAAAAAAGACACGCATCAAATACCTGTCTTTTTGAAGGCTTTACGCCTTTTTCCCGAAACAACCTTGCAAATACGTCTTCCAGCTTTATTTCCACATCCCGGCATGGCGCTTTCATGCGCCCTGCAAGCTGCCTTTCCTTTTCTGCAACCAGTTCCCCGTACCTTTTTTTAATCTCCGCCGGACTATACTGCGCACCCTGCAGGGCATAGTAACGCGCCGTTTTTTTCCACAAGACTGCCCTTTCCTCGTCTGTCCGGATATCCACCAGCGTGCCGTACAAATCAAAAATATAGTCCCGATACATAAAATCCGCCTTTCCCATGCCAATCATTTCCTGCAGACAAACATCCCGTATTCCTTCGGCACAATTAATACGCCGTCAGACATTTCCTTTTCCAGTACTTCTTTCAACACATTCCTTTCCACCTGCGCAATGAAAGACATATTGGTTAAAGAATACACATAATCCAGTAAGTCTTCCACGTCCGTGACTGCCAGGGAGTCCTCATAAAGAAATCTCTGCACATCGGAAAAATATCTGCCTAAAATCCCGCCGCCGTTTTGGAGGGTGAAATTTTTGTTCGTCGTATCCGTCACGCCATATTCCTTTAACAGTCCCGCAATAAACGGCATAATCCCGTTTTCCCCATATGTAGCGCAGTAGAAGCAGCCGTCCTGCGACAGCACGCGCCCAACCTCCGAAAGTCCCCTGTCCAAATCCGGCACATGGTACAGCATCATATTGGCGATTACCCTGTCAAATGAAGCGTCCGCATAAGGAATATCCTCAATGTTTACCTCTCTGTAAGAAACATTGTCCTGCTCTCCCAATAATGCTTTTGCATCAGAAACCATATTTGGGGAAAAATCTGTTAAAACCAGCGTGAGGTCTTCACCCTGTAAGGGAAGCCTGCCCTTCCACATGTTCCCCGTACCGCACCCAAGCTCCAGTATCCTGCTGTCCGCACCAAAATCATAATGGGAAAATATCCAGTTTCCGAAACCCTGTTTATTGGTGGAATATTTCTCATGGATGGAAATTCGCCTGCTCAGGTTATCTGACGTCCGGTATTGCTCCTGTACCGTGTTTTTCTGATTTAACACACCCATTTTCTATTTCAGCTCCTTCAAATATTTCTCTCTTAAGCAAAACGCCTTTTCTTATTTCATAAACAGTGTAACACACATTTTATGTAGGATTACAATACATATGTTACAACTGAATATTTAAAAAGCAGAGATACTG